>ERZ1026872.188-NODE-188-length-21553-cov-5.140943_pt1 | contig 21553 bp, 3 predicted proteins | sample MGYA00380166_ERZ1026872 | MGnify/ENA primary metagenome ERZ1026872 (study PRJEB33269, sample SAMEA4719802) | human gut metagenome | biome: human-associated habitat; feature: organic feature; material: feces | place: Cameroon | collected 2013-10 ... | reverse complement strand
ATCTCGGCGTCGAAGCTAAGCTGCAAAACCAGGAGTGGAAAACCATGCTGGATGCGATGCATACGGGTAACTTTGACGTTGTGCGCTACGCGTGGATCGCCGACTACGATGACGCTTCCACTTTCCTGAACACCTTCCGTACCGGCGACAGTGAGAATACCGCAAAGTACAGCAACCCGGATTATGACGCCGCGCTGCTCGATGCGGCGAAAACACAGGATGCTGCCCAGCGTGCCCGTGACTACCAGAAAGCAGAAGACCTGCTGGCGCGCGATGTGCCGTCCATTCCGGTCTATCACTATGTGCGCACGCATCTGGTGAAACCGTGGGTAGGCGGTTTTACCCCTGACCGCCTGGGGTATTACTACACCAAAGATATGTTTATCAAAAAACATTAAGCAGGATGAGGGCGGGAAAAGCGTTTTAAAACTAGCCATTTTGTTGTTTTTTCAGACGAATAACAACTTTTTGGCTGTTTTTCAGGCAAACGAACGTTTTGGTGCTTTACAGGTCCGTTCGGGATGTTTATAGTGCGCCTCATTGGAAGCGTGGCCGAGCGGTTGAAGGCACCGGTCTTGAAAACCGGCGACCCGAAAGGGTTCTAGAGTTCGAATCTCTACGCTTCCGCCAAATACTAGCCCCGAGCAACTTTGTTGCTCGGGGCTTTTTCGTTTCTGCGATTTTCTCTTCAGTTTTTCCTGTGCCCGCCATCGGCCTTGAGCAATAAGGCGTCGATCTACCACCAATAAATGCGGTGTCTTTTATCGTCGGGAAGCGCAATGCGCGCGGAGTGGAGCGTCATTCGCAAGGGGGAGGGAGAGAAATTTCAGTTAAGTCTTTCGGTTGAGGAGTAGGAATAGTCTGTATTTTGCTATTTTTTTTAGCATTAAAATCAAAGTATTAATTTTTTACCTGTCGATTTCATGCCATTTATGTGGCGTATTAATTGATGCCATTACTACAACGGAAGTATTAGTGTCTACACTCGTATTAACCGATGCGTTGCGTCCTCTGTATTAATTGCAGCGATGAATGACGGGTTGGTGAATATCATCGAGAGTAAAACATGATGTTAATCACGGAAAGTAGTTAATGATAAAAAAGAGGTGTAAGGAAATACAGGATATATTCTTCTGGATAAGGCTATTTAATTATAAATAAAAAACAATTCACGCAACATTCAATGATTACTGTGCTACCAGCCTGAGACCCTTGTGGTGCGCGGTTGTTGGGATTGCATTAACTATTCATCAAGGGAATATATTTTTAAGTATATCCTGTTAATAATTTCCATGGTAAATCATTAAATACTTAAGCTGATATTAACCATGGTGGTTTTACTGGTTTTTTAAACTCAGCGAAAGATTTTCATCGTGCTTTGTTTTTTTAGGTGTTTGTGTGCCGGGATATATTTATGTGATTGCTAACAATAACCAGTTCATAATTGTTTGTGACGAGGTTCTAATCATATGGCTAATATCTCTATTATTGCCCGGAGTGGCGCAACCACCTCTACCGTATCAGGTGAAACCGCAAGCCTCATTTCACCCAGCATTGTCAAAATCAACATTAGCCCTCGTGACGTTGCCGGGCTGGAGCGCAGTGGCAACGACCTCGTTATCTCGCTGAGAAATGGCGAAAAAATTACCATCGAGAACTATTTCGTGCTCGATACTGAAGGGCACCGCAGTGAACTGGTGCTTGAGGATCAGAATGGCGCGCTGTGGTGGGTCGAAGAACCGACTGACGGTCTGCATTTTGCGCCACTGGCCGATATTGATGCTCTGCTGATTACCCAAAGTAGCACCGAAGGCGCTATGCCGTGGATCCTGGGCGCGCTGGGTATTGGCGCTGGGATGGCTGCTGCGGCTGCCAGTATTGGTAGCTCAGGTAACCATCACCGCAACGCAGATGATGACCCGGCAGACAATCAGAACGGCGGCCCGGAGGGCAGTAAGGATAATGACCCGGATGACAATACCCTTCCTGGCATTCCCACTCTCCCCACCGAGAATAACCTGACTCAGGTTGACAACGTCACAGAGCTGACAATCACTGATAATGTCGAACAGTATACGGGAACGATCGCGAAAGGCGGGTTCACGAACGACAATACGCCAACCCTAAGCGGCAAGGCGCTGGCAAATTCAACGGTCACGATTTATGACGGCGAAACCCGGTTAGGTTCCGTGACAGCAGATGCCAAAGGACTGTGGAGTTTTACCCCTGCCGCGCTAAACGATGGGGTGCACAGTTTCACGACTACGGTGAGCAAGGGAGATATCAGCAGCGGGAAGAGTGGAGCCTACGTGGTGACGATTGATACTCACGCGCCGGGAGAGGTCACGCTATTCATTGCCACCGATAATCAGACCCCGGTGCTGGGCACCATCTCGGCTAACGAAACGACAAACGATAATACGCCGGTCATCAGCGGCAAAGCCGAGCCGGGCAGCACCGTTAATATTTATGATTTTGGCAAACTGGTTGGCAGTGCGCAGGCTGACGTGCATGGCAACTGGGGGCTTGAGTTAAGCACGGTATTGGGCGAAGGCAAACACAGCCTGAGCGCAAATGCCACCGATCTTGCCGGAAACATCGGGCCCTCCACCGCGCCGCTGGTGTTCGATGTGGATACCGAAAAACCGGTCACGATGGGCGCTTTTACGGTGAGTGATGATACGGGTGGGACCGTCGTTACGTTGCCAGAAAAAGGGACGACGACAGACACTACGCCCACCTTTAGCGGCGCGGCGGGGAGTGTAGAAGACGGGACAACGGTGAGCGTCTATCAGGGAACAACGCTTCTGGGAACGGCCACCGTCGCACCTGACGGCAGCTGGCATTTTACTCCTGATGCGCCGTTGCCTGCGGGTAATTACAGTTTCCACACCGTCGTCACCGACGCCGCTGGGAATAACAGCGGAGATTCCCCTTCCTTCAACCTGACTATCGCCCCGCCGGCAAGTAGCGTTACCGTGACGTCGGTCGATGATGACGTTAATCCTGGAGCCGGCGCGCTGGCGAACGGCGCGTCAACCAACGATACAACGCCAGCCTTCACCGGCACTGGCCCCGCGTCTGGCACGATAACGGTTTATATCAATGGCATCGACAGCGGCACGGTGACCGCTGATGCTCAGGGTATTTGGCATTTTACCCCGCCTGCGCTGGCGGACGATCATTATCGCTTTACGTTCTCTTCCGATGGCGGCGCGACGCTGTCAGAACCGTTTGTGCTGACTGTAGATACGCAGGCCCCTGATGGGGTTAGCGACTTGACGATCGTTGACGATCTCAACCCTGGTATTGGCCAACTGCATAGCGGGGATTCAACCAACGACGGTACGCCTGTTATCAGCGGGAGCGCTGAACCGGGATCGACAGTCAGCATTTATGACGGTGGCAAGCTGATTGGTACCGCGTTAGTCGGCGCAGACGGGCAATGGGGCTTTACACCGGCCCCCGCGCTCAGCGAAGGCACGCACGCGATTTCCACTGTCGTGACCGATGCGGCCGGCAATGCCAGCGCCGCATCGCCTGATTTTGTGCTGGTGGTTGATACTACAGCGCCCGCTCCGGTCACAGATCTGCTGGTGACCGATAATCAAGCGCCAGTCGTGGGAACTGTAACGGCTGGTGAGGTGACGAATGACGCGACGCCTGTCATCAGTGGTAAGGCCGATCCAGGTAGCGACATCATTATTTATGACAAGGGTATTGAGATTGCGCATACCGTCGCAGATGCCAGCGGCCAGTGGGGACTGGAGCTGACGACACCGCTGAGCGATGGCCTTCACGGACTGATCGTTATCGCCGTCGATGCCGCCGGGAACGCGAGCCAACCGACGGCTGAACTGGTGTTTAGCGTCGATACCTCAGCGCCGCTGGCGGCCATGAACATCACGGTGACGGATGACATGGGGCCGGTACAGGGCAAGCTGACCAGCGGCAGTACAACTGACGATACGTCGCCCACTTTCTCGGGGCGCGCTGAGCCGGATAGCATCGTCAGCGTTTATGATGGCGCGAAGCTGCTAGGCCAGGTATCCGTCGATAGCAGCGGAAGCTGGAGTTTTACCCCTGAAACCCCGTTGAGCAGCGGCTTGCATCAGTTCACCACTGTTGTCACCGATGCCGCAGGTAACGCAAGCCCGCCATCGTCGGCTTTTGAGTTGACGATTAAGCCTGTGGCGGATCCGATTAGTGGACTGGTGGTAACGGATAACGTAGATCCCGTTCAGGGGACGCTGGCGAACGGCGCGTTGACCAATGATATGACGCCGACCTTCAGCGGGAACGCGGCGGCTAACAGCACGATAGCGGTTTATGACAATGGCGTACTGTTGGCCAGCGTCAACGCGGACGGAGACGGCAAGTGGAGCTTTACCCCGTCACCTGCGCTGGGCGAAGGTGAGCACAATGTGACCTTTACGGTCGACAGCGGCAGCGGCCCGTCCGCGCCCTCACTGCCGTTTGTGCTGACGGTCGACACAACGGTGCCCGAACCGGTGACGAATCTGGTCATTGTTGATGACAAAGCACCGGTCATTGGCCAACTGACAAGCGGCAGTGTTACCAACGACAGTACGCCGATTATCAGCGGTCAGGCGGAACCTGGCGCTGCCGTAACGCTGTACGATGGCACCAGGGTACTGGGTAGCGTGTCAGTAGGCAGCGATGGAGAGTGGGGCTTTATTCCTTCTACACCGTTAAGTGAAGGCGTACACACAATAACGGCGACCGTCACCGATGCGGCGGGTAATGTCAGCGCTCCGTCTCCGGAATTTGTCCTGGGCGTTGATACCGTCGCCCCAGGGCCGGTGACGCTGTTTATTGCCACCGATAATCAAATGCCGAACGTGGGAACCATCGTCTCCGGCGAAGCCACCAACGATAATACGCCGATTCTGAGCGGTAAGGCCGACCCGGGCGTACAGGTGATTGTTTATGATGGGGGCCGCGAGATTGCGCGCGTGACCGCCGATCTTAACGGTAACTGGGGCGTGGAACTGGCGACGCCGTTGACCGATGGTCCGCACAGCCTGAGCGCGGTGGTGGTGGATGCGGCGGGAAATACCGGCCAGCCTACGGCAGCGGTGGAGATCGTTGTTGATACTCTGGCACCGAATCCAGTTGCCGGGATGACGGTGATGGATAACGTGGGCGTGCAGCAGGGGCCGTTAGTCAGTGGGGGTCAGACTGACGATACCCAGCCGACGTTCAGCGGCACCGCTGAGGCGGGTACCACGGTGAGCATCTACAACAACGGGATATTACTGGGTACCGCGCCGGTAGACAGTAACAACATCTGGACCTTTACCCCCGATGCGCCGCTGAGCGGCGGTCTCCACGACATCACGACTCAGGTGACTGATGCGGCTGGTAACTTCAGCACTGTTACGCCGCCTTTTGCTATCACGGTCGTGCCAACGGTGGTGGCGATCGATGGCGTCATCGCCTCTGATAATGTGCTACCGCACACCGGGCTGATAGCCAACGGCGGATCGACTAACGATAGCCAGGCGATTTTTAGCGGAACACTATCGGCGGCGGCGACCGGGACGATCCGGGTTTATGATCAGGGCCAACTGGTGGGGACGGTCACGTTGAACGGCCAAACGGCCTGGTCCTGGTCGCCCACATCGGCCCTCGATGATGGCATGCATAGCATGACTTTCGGGTTGGTGGTGAACAACGTGGAGTCTGCCCCCTCGCAGCCGTATGTGATTTATGTTGATACCGTAGCACCCGATCCGGTCGGCGATCTGAGCATTGTTGATGATGCCTCACCGGGAATTGGCCAACTGCAGAGCGGTGGAGCGACCAACGACCCAACACCGATTATTAGCGGGACAGCCGAGCCTGGCACAACGGTCACGATCAAAGATAACGGTAATATTATTGGCGTCGTCACGGTGGGCGCTGATGGGCAATGGGGCTTTATCCCCACTACCGCGTTAGGCGAAGGGGCGCACGCGATTACGACGATAGTCAGCGATGCTGCGGGGAACGTAAGCGTAGAGTCTCCACCTTTTAACCTGGAAGTGGATACCGGTATCCCCGCCGAGATTATGAATCTGGTGGTGTATGACGACAGGGAGCCCGGAATCGGCGCGCTCAAAGACGGAGACCGGACCAACGACAATACGCCAACGCTGACGGGCAAGGCGGAGAACAACGCCACGGTAACCATTTATGATGGCAATACCGTGCTGGGGAGTGTACAGGCTAACAGCACAGGCGACTGGAGTTTTACCCCGACGCTGCCGCTGGACGATGGCTCGCACAGCCTGAGCGCAATTGTCACCGATGCCGCGGGCAACAACAGTATCAAATCCCCGGCGTTTAATCTGACTATCGATACGACGCCGCCGGTACCGGTGACTGGGATCGAGATTGTGGCAGACAACGGCGTCGTCGCGCCAGGTGGCAGCACCAATGACACCACTCTGACGGTGCGTGGCAAGAGCGAACCACTCAGTTTCGTGACCGTTTATGATACTAACGGCACGATAGCGTTGGGTACCGTTCAGGCCGACCAGAACGGCGACTGGTCGCTGGCGATTTCACCCCTTGCGGAAGGCCCGCACAATCTTACCGCGAAAGCGAGCGACGCGATGGGCAACGTTAGCGCCGCTTCTCAGCCCGCTGTCGTGGTTATCGATCTGACGCCACCCGCGACCATTACCGCAATTACTGTCACCGATAATCGTTTACCGACGTTGGGGACGGTCGGCGCCAACGGCATCACCAACGATACGCTGCCCACCTTCAGCGGTCGCGCAGAGCCGAACAGTATCGTCAACATTTATAACACGGATGCCAATGGCACCATGCTGATTGCGACCGTTAAGACCGGGGCTGACGGTCACTGGGAAGTGACGCCGACGACCGCGTTAAGCGATAAGCACTATAGCCTGACCGCAACCGCGACGGATGAGGCCGGTAACGTCAGTCTCGTCTCTCCGCCAACCTCTTTTACCGTGGATACCACCGCGCCGTCGGCGATGAGCGGACTTATTCTGCAAAATGACGGGGTGACGCTGGCGGATGGCGCGAAGATTAATAACGCTTCACCCACCCTCAGTGGTGTCGGTGAAGAAGGCGCCACCATCGTGGTATACGACACCGATGGCACCACGGTACTGGGCACGACGGTTGCGGGAGCGGGCGGCGCGTGGTCGATTCCCCTGCCAATCCTTGCCGAAGGCCCACACAGTATTACAGCGAAAGCGATCGACGTGGCAGGTAATAGCAGCCTGAGTTCGACTCCGGTGACGGTCTCTATCGATACTGTCCCGCCGGCAAAAATTAGCGGCATTATCGTTACCGATACCCACGGTGTGGTGACCAGCGGTATGGATATTAACGATACGATACCGATTTTCAGCGGCAAAGCGGATCCGAACACCATTATCAAGATCTACAACGGCACCACGCTGATTGCCACTGGGCAGGCCGACGGTAACGGTGACTGGCATTTCCCGCCTAACGTGCCGCCGACGACATCATTGAAGGACGGCAATTACAGTCTCACGGCTACGGCTACTGATGACGCGGGCAATGTCAGCCAGCCATCCCCCTCTTTTGTGTTTACCGTTGATACCATCGCGCCAGATCTGACTACCGCACTGGTTGTCACCGATAATGTCGCGCCGGTGATTGGTAATGTCCCCAACGGCGGCAGCACCAACGACACCACGCCAACCTTCAGCGGCAAGGTAGAACCGGGGGCGAAGGTGGAGTTGTATAGCGGTACCGCTCCTAATCTGGCGCTGTTGATAACGACCACCGCGGGCGATGATGGCAGTTGGAGCTACACACCTGCTCCCCTTGAGCAGGGGGACTATCATATTACCGTGACGGTGACCGATGCGGCAGGCAACTCGAGCACAACCGCCGTCGATTTTGTCATTGAAGTGGATACGACTGCGCCGACCAACGCGCCGACCTTTACGGTGATTAACGATCTGCTGACAGCGGTCGTTCTAAATGGGCAAAGTATCAATGATGCTACCCCGACGCTTAATGGTTTTGCAGAGCCGGGAAGCACCGTCATCATTTATAACGGGAAGGCGGTGCTGGGGGTTGCGCAGGCGTCAAAAACTGACGGCAGCTGGACCTTCACACCAACCAGCGCGCTTAACGACGGCGATTATCATCTGACCGCGACGGCGACTGACGCCGCCGGAAACATCGGTCCGGCGTCTCCCATTTTCGATCTGACGATTGATACCCATGCGCCAGATGTCGTCACGAATATGACCGTCATCGATGATATCCTACCGGTGAAAGGCCCACTGACCAGCGGCGACAGTACCAACGACAAAAACCCAACCTTTAGCGGCAATGCGGAAGCGCAAAGCACGGTGATTATTTACAACAATGGAACCACCGAACTGGGACGGGTGACAGCAGACATTCACGGCGTCTGGGCCTTCACTCCGACGTTTGTGGATGGCGACTACCGCATCACGACCGTCGTCGTGGACAAAGCCGGTAATGCCAGCACAGCTTCATCTCCTTTTGAGCTGACGGTCGATACCTCGAAGCCCGCGAAGGTCACTGACCTGGCGGTATCCGATAATACGCAATCGGTGGCCGTTAACGTCTCCTACGGTAGCTCAACGAGTGACTCGACGCCCGTCATCAGCGGCACCGCCGAAGCCGATAGCAAAGTACTGCTGTTTGATAATGGGAAGTGGGTGGCCACCGTGACGGCGGATCACGTTGATGGTAGCTGGAGCTACCCGCTCACGACGCCGCTGACCGAAGGTACCCATAGCTATACCACCATTGTTGAGGATGCCGCAGGTAACCAGAGCGATGGTTCCGATCCGTTTGTCTTTATTGTGGATACCATCGCGCCTGCTGCGCCGGGCGCGATCATCGCGACCGATAATAACCCGCTTCCTGAAAGCGCTATTCCCGCCAGCGGACTCACTAATGACAAGACGCCAACCCTGAGCGGCGTGGTGGAGGGTAATGCACTGGTAACCATTTACCGGGATGGCGCACCGATTGATAGCGTGAGAGCGGGGACGGACGGTAAATGGAGCTACACCTCCGGAGACCTGGCGGACGCACAGTATATTTTCAAGGTTACGGCGACCGATGCCGCAGGCAACGTGAGCGGCTTTTCACCGGAACTCGTGCTGAATATCGATACGAAAGCGCCACCGGTAATGGGAACGGTCACCGTGACCGAGGATCTCGTGGTTGGCTCCGGAACGATTTTGGCAGAAGGTTATACCAAAGACACGACGCCCACCTTTAGCGGGACGGCGGAAAAAGGCAGCACGGTGATCATTTATGATAACAAACAACAGATAGGCACGACGACGGCGTCGACGATCGACGGGAGCTGGAGTTTTACGCCCTCGTCCTCGATTGGGCAGGGCCCTCACTCTATCATCACCACGGCTACCGATGCGGCGGGCAACCAAAGCGCAGACTCACCGGAATTTGTCTTTACGGTTGATTCCGTTGCCCCGGATCCGGTGACAAACCTGACGATTAGCGACAGCGTGACCGGCGGCATCGTCGGCGATTTAAAATCTGGCGATCTCACTAACGACAATATGCCAACGCTAAGCGGCAAGGCGGAAGTGGGGAGTACAGTCACCTTCTACAACGACACGACCTATCTGGGTGAAGTTACCGTTACTGACCCCAATGGCAACTGGTCCTTCACGACGGGCAAACTCAATGATGGCATCGTCAGTCTGACGACGACGGTGACCGATAAAGCCGGTAACGTGAGCGAGCCGTCGCCAGCCGTTGTCCTGCATATTGATGCTACGGCGCCTGATAAGCCAGTTCCCATTACTGCAACTGATAACGTGGCGTGGTATCAGGGGACCATTGGCAGTTTGACTAACGATGCGACACCGACCCTGAGCGGGGTGGTGGAAGCCTTCTCTAAGGTAACTATCTATCAGGGCACTGGAGGGGCGACGCCGACGGCAGTGGCGACGGTTAACGCTGATGCTGAAGGGCGGTGGAGCTATACGCCCACGCTTGCCGATAACACATACACCTTCAACATCACGGCAACCGATGCTGCCGGTAACACCAGCAGCCATTCTGCGGATCTGGTGTTTGAAGTGGATACGATTGCGCCAACCGCTGTCATTGCGCTACTGGTAACTGATGGTCTTGGTATTCCTCTCGGGGCTCTGGCGGATAATAATCGCCCAACGTTCACCAGCCTGGCCGTGAGCGGCGAGCCAAATGCGACGGTCAATATTTACGACAATGGCGTACTTATTGGTAGTGCGCCTGTTAATGGACTGGGAGCCTGGAGCTTTACACCAGTTGCGCCGCTTGCCGATGGCGACCATAAATTTACCGCCAAAGTTGTGGATGCTGCGGGTAACGAGGGCGGCATTTCGGTGGCCGTTGATTTAAAAATCAATACAGCGACGTTAAGCGGCGGTATCTCTGAACTGGTTGTGACCGATGATCACGACCCGGTGCAGGGGACAATCGCCAACGGCGGTTATACCAACGACTCGACGCCCACTTTTAGCGGGAAAGCGCAGGCCGGGACTGTCATTAACTTCTACGACAATAACATCCTTAACTTTATTGGTTCGACCACGGTGAATGGCGACGGCACATGGTCGTTCACACCGACTGGATTAAGCGATGACTCGCACCTGATCATCACTACGGTGACAAACGGCATCAACACCACACCGCCTAACTCGCTGTTCCAGTTTACCGTGGACACCGTTGCGCCGGGTGATGTGACTTCGCTGGTAGTGACTGACGATGTCCTGCCGGGAACCGGCAGCATTGATGACGGTGGCTCAACCAATGATACGAAACCGACCTTTAGCGGAAGCGTTGTCCTGGCGTCTCAGGAAATTGGCAGTACGGTCATCCTGCTGGAAGGCACGACCGAAATAGGTCGGGCGACGCTGGACCTTTCCGGTCTATGGTCGATTACGCCAACGAAAGATCTGGCGGAAGGATCGCACAATTTCACGATTAAGGTTGTCGATCAGGCGGGTAACCCCAGCAGTGGAGTGGACTTCAGCCTGACGGTGGATACCGCGCCGCCGGCAGTGGTGAAGAACATCACGCTCTCCGATGATAAGGATCCGGTGCAGGGAACCATTGCCCCGAATGGTTATACTAACGACGCCACGCCGACGCTGACCGGCGGGGTGGGCAGTGCGGAAGCGGGAGCCCGGGTTTCCGTCTATGATGGCAGCGTGTTTCTCGGCTCGGTTGTGGCGAACGCTGATGGCTCCTGGAGCTTCACCACGCCGACGCTGCTGAACGGCAGCCATAGCCTGACGATGACCGCCACTGATGCGGCGGGGAACGTGAGTACGGCGACCACGCCAATCCTCTTCAACGTGGATACCATTGCACCGCTGCCTATTCTGACGTTAAGCGTCTCGAACGACGTGGGGACGACGGCGCTGTTGACCGGCGCGACCACTAAAGACAGCACGCCAGTTATCAGCGGTCGCGCCGAAGCCGGCACGACTATTAATGTCTACAGCGGTTCGACGTTTATCGGTACTGCGACTGCAGGCAGTGACGGCACATGGCGCGTCTCACCCTCTTCGTTACCTGATGCCACCTATACCTTCACCGCAACTGCCACCGATGCGGCGGGCAACGTTAGTCCGGCTTCGCCGCCGTTCGTCCTGACGATTGATACTCTGGCGCCGAAAGCGCCGTTGGCCTTTACCGTGACCGACAACATTGCGCCCGTGATCGGCGATGTGACTAATGGCAATACCATTAACGACCCCCGTCCGGTACTGACCGGTGCCGTCGGCAGCGTAGAAGCCAATGCGCTGGTGACGATTTACAACGGCAACACAGTGATAGCGACCACCCGCGCGCTGGCCGATGGTTCATGGAGCTATGCCTCACTCACCGGATGGAGCAATGCCGCGTACGCGCTGTCGGTGACCGCCACCGATGCGGCGGGGAACGAGAGCGTCAAGTCGCCGGTCTTTAACCTGACTATCGACACCGTTGCGCCTGCTGCGCCCGGCAGCATTACGGTCTATGACGACTACGGTACGATCGTGGGGAATGTGACTAACGGCGGTGTGACCGACGATACTAAGCCTGCGTTGAGCGGCACGGCGGAGTTGGGCAGTACGGTTAAGATATACGATAACGGCATACTGGTGGATAGCGTCATAGCCTCCGGTCCTGGAGGCGCATGGAGCTACCAGATAGTGACCCCATTGTTGCCGGGGCCGCACAGTTTCACCGTCACGGCGACCGATGCGGCTGGTAATGTCAGTCTATCGTCGCCAATCTTTGCCATGAATGTTATCACCGCCGTCCCAGCGGCTATCGCCAATTATACCGTCACCGACGATGTTGCTCCGGGTGTGGGGACATTGAGCAGCGGGGCATCGACCAATGATAAGCTGCCCACGATTTCGGGGATTGGCGCCACGCCAAATACCACCGTCATTGTGTTTGATGGCGGTATTGAGATTGGCCGTACCACGGTCAACGGATTGGGTATCTGGTCTTTGACGCCCGGGAAGGCGCTGGATGACGGCTCGCACAGTCTGACGCTTAAGGTAGCTGACGCAGCGGGTAACACCAGCCCGGCAACCGCCCCCTTTATCCTGAATGTCGATACCGGCACACCGCAGCCGGGTGCGCTACCGCTGGTCAATGATGACGTCGGCAGCGTGCGGGGCGATCTGGCGAGCGGCGCGCTGTCTGACGATAATATGCCGACGCTGCGTGGTACTGTGGAGCCAGGGACCTGGGTTAACGTGTATGACGGCAGTAAGCTGCTGGCGACCGTGCCAGCCGATAACACCGGTGCCTGGTCCTATACCCCGGCGGCACTGAGTGATGGGGAACACCGCTTCAGCACCACGGTAAGCGACGCCGCGGGTAACGTCAGCGTATCGTCACCGGTATTTATCCTCAATATCGACGCAACGGCACCCTCAATAGCGGCCAACATCACTATTACTGATGACGTTTCCCCGGTGACGGGATTGCTGTCCAAAGAGGGTTTCACCAACGACAACACGCCAACCCTGAATGGTACCGCGGAAGCTAACGCGTTTGTCACTATCTACAACGGCGCAAACGCGCTGGGCACCGTACAGGCCGACGGTAATGGCCTGTGGAATTTCACCCCATCAGCACTTGCCGATGACACCTATACGTTCTCAACGACTGTCAGCGATGCGGCGGGTAACGTGAGCGGACGTTCGCCGGACTTCAAGCTCACTATCGACACCAAAGCGCCCGCGGCGATTGGCACGTTGACGGTGACGCATACGGTTGATCCCGTATCCGGAACGCTGAACACCAACGACAGTCGGCCAATCATCAGCGGTACGGCGGAGAAAAACACCACCATTACCGTGTATGACGACGGCAAGGTGCTGGGTTCAACGACTGCGGATGGCAACGGGGTATGGTCATTCCAGCCATCAGCGGTGCTGGCCGATGGCGATCATGCCTTTACGGCCACGGCAACCGACGCGGCGGGTAATATTGGTGGTACGTCGCCGACGTTTAATCTGAAGGTTGATACCGTTGCGCCTGGCGTGATTACCGGCCTGACGGTATATGATGACATTGCGCCCGATATCGGTAACCTCACTTCGGGCAGCATTACCAACGATACGAAGCCCAGTTTTAGCGGTATCGCGGAAGCCAACAGTAAGGTCAATATCTATGATGGCGCCACTCTGGTCACCACGGTAACCGCTGGGCCCAATGGTCAGTGGACATGGACGCCAACGACCGCGCTGACCACCGGCTCGCACAACTTTACCTTCAACGCCGTCGATGCCGCAGGCAATATCGGCGTGAAAACACCGCCGTTTGTCCTCAACATCGATCCCACCATTGGCACGCAAATTCTCAACGCGGTGAACGATGAGGCTGGTCTGACCCTGACCACCTCGATCCAACAAGTGACCGCGACGCCCAGTTCCGCCTCGCAAAGCCTGAACGTGTTGAAGCTTGGGGTGGGCGATCTGCTGTCGCTGAACGTCATTCAAAGCAGCCAACTGCCGACGTTCCACGTTGATGAAGGTGCCTCGCGCGCATTAACACTTCAGGGCAGCGCGGTGGGCGTTACGCTGCTGTCGACGTTCGATTTGTACATCTACAAGTCCAACGGCGACGGTACCTATAGCATGTACCAGAGAGTCGATAACTTCCTTCAGGTACTGCTGTTGAGCGGTACTTCTGGCACCGTGAAGCTGAATCTGCCAGCTGGCGACTATGCGTTGCTGCTACAGGCCGATGATGGTTTGTCGTTATTGACCAGCAGCCAACTGAAAGTGACATCGGACGTCACGACTGGCGTCTTTGTTGATACGGCAGGGGCGACCACGACCGGTAACGTGATCACCGGAGTGGGCGGCGGCGGGGTTGATAGCGCGCCGAACGGTACGGTGGTGAGCGGAGCCAGCGCCGCATCGTCCAGCGGGTTATCCGCCGTTGCGGCCAGTGGGTCGACTTCCATTGTGGGTACCTACGGCACGCTGACCATCAACGCCCAGGGCGGCTATACCTATACGTTGAAAGCGGGTGTTTCGCCGTCCAGCGTAACCGGACCGGATGTCTTTACCTACCAGTTGAAAGCGCCAAATGGCTCAACCAGCAACGCGACGCTGACTATCGACCTGAATTTGCCTAACCTTCATGCAAACCCTGATCGGGTGACGATGGAGGTCGATCCAACGCCAGCAGATGTCACCACCAAAGAAGTGAGCAACTCTTCGGTGATTGTGGCGAACGTCGGGCTCGGGGCGGTGCTGGATGTGGGGGTGAGCTTAAGCGGGCAGCTGCAAATTGACGTTCCCACGAACGCCACCCGCACCTTTACGCTAAACGGCAGCGTCATTGGAGTGGCCCTGTTGTCGACTTTTGACCTCTATATTTACAAGCTTAATCCAACAACCGGCAGGTATGAACAGAGCAAAGTCTATGATGACTGGATCAAGGTTACATTACTGGGGGGCGCGACATCTGAGTCGATTACGCTGGCTGCGGGGCACTATGTGTTCCTGCTGAAAGCCGATACGGGCGTGGCGGTAGGCAGCATCGCGACATTAGCCACCAGCAATGACGTTACCCATACCTATCAGGCCGCCGTCGAATCCGTTTCCGGTAATGTCATCAGCGGGGCAAATGGCGGCAGCGGCGGCGCGGACGTCGCCCCTGCGGGTACCGTGGTGAGCTATGTGAACGGCCAGGCGATAGCCGCCACTGGCAACACCACCATTGTGGGTAACTACGGTAATTTAGTCATCAACGCGCAGGGCGGGTACACCTATACCCTGCGTACCGGTCAACCGGCCAGCGGGCTGGGCCAGGAGAGCTTCACGTATGTCATCCGCAATGGCGCGTCGGTCAGCACCTCAACGTTGACCATTTCCCTGCCCGCCGTGGGGACGACGGTGGCCGCGCAGTCGCTGATGACTACGATGGCGCTGGTGGCGGACGAAAGCGTGGTGCAAGAGTCGACGGCGCTACAAACCAGCGCGCGAGCGGCAACGCTATTGGCCACGACGGAGGCCGACACGGCTCAGGGCGCTACATTGCAGGTCGATAACGCGGATGCCTTGACGCACGCCACGCTGTCCCTGGCGTTCTCAACCTTACCGACACCCAACGGCCAGGCGGTGTATCAGATTCTCGACGCGCAGGGCAATTTGCTGACCACCGGCACGTTGAACGCGGATGCTTCGACCTTGACGGCGAACATCAACCTTAATAACACCACGCTGCATGACGGACATTACAGCGTGGTGCTGCTGGATACGGCAGGCAACACCCTGAACAGCGAATTCAGCACGATTCTGACCAGCGTCGCCGTAACGCCGGAAGCCGCCGCCGCGGGCGTTACCGCCGAAGGGCAGATCGCCGAAATTGCGTCCGGCGCGCTGTGGGCCAGCATTACCCTCAGCAACGAGAGCGGTCAGCAGATTAGCGAAGTCGCAGGCAGTACGCAGTCGCAAACCCTGGAAGGACTGTACGGTACGCTGACGCTGCACGCGGACGGCAGCTACAGCTATACCCTGCGTGAAGGGGTTAGCGTGGTCGACCTGACCCAACGCGAGCAGTTCGACTACACCCTCAAGGCCCCGGACGGCACACTCAGTCACGGCAGCCTGACGATTGATCTGCATCCGCATGTCGAAGGCAGCGACAAGAACGATGCCGCCACAAGTAGCGCATATGACGATACCTATACGCTTGGCGGCGGGGGGGATACGGTGATCTTTAATCTGCTCGATAGCCACGATGCCACTGGTGGTAACGGTCATAACAATCACTGGACAGATTTCTCAGTTAGTGACGGCGATCATATAGATATCAGCAAGCTACTGACGGACTGGAGTGGTAAATCTGAAGATCTCGGCCAATATTTATCTATAGAGCACACGGCATCGGGAGACACGGTGGTGTCCATTGACCGTGACGGTGCCGGGACACAGTATCAATCGACACAACTTATCACTCTGGAGGGCGTGCAGCCGACGCTCGAAGAGCTGTTACATCAGGATTCATCGGCAAGCCACGGATAGCCTGCTGCAAGGCGACAGGCCCGAAAGAGTACCTCGCGAGCCGTTAGCCCGTCGTCAGGCGGGTTAACGGTCTTCGCATCAGGACGGCATCACCTCAGGAGCTGTACCCTCCGACCCGCTTATTTCCCTATGGAAGGGACATCGCTGCGGGGCGGATATTCATCAATAGTCATCAAAAAATATAAATGGCCACTTAGGTCAAGATATTGATTATATTGGGGATGTTGTATGGGGAAACGCAGCGGTAAAGGTAAGATATTTTTTTGGTTAACGGTGTGCATCCAGCCGTTGCTGCTGCCCGATGCCGGGGCGGCGTGGGGGCGTTCAGATAGCGACATCGCCAGGCAGATCAATCCGCAAAACATTGCCGCTGACGATGAATTGCCCAATCTCAGGGGGCGCGACCCGGGCCTTGCCGCCAGCGCAAAGCCGCCCGCCAATTTAACCATCAACCAGGCGGTACAGCGCGCCGTACAGTGGTATCCCGATATTGGTACTGAGGCCGGCAAACTGTTCAGCACCGCGCAAAAGATTGATGTCGCCCGCGCCAAATACTACCCGCAAATCAGCGGTGGCCTGAATAATGGCGTGACCAACAGCTATTCCAACCACGGCAACGTTCCCTCGGTTGTGCTGTCGCTGTCCCAGATGCTCTACGACTTTGGTCTGACCGACAGCGCGGTGCGGGAAGCCAACGCGGCGGTGGCCGCTCAGCAGGCTGTCGTACTGCTGAGCATTGATAAAGTCGCCCACGATACCGCCGCGGCGTTGGTTCAGGTGCAGGGCTATCAGGAGCTGGTGGCGATCGCCGAAGAACAGCTGCGCTCGTTACAACAGCTAGGCAAGCTCGCCAACGAACGCAACAGCGAAGGGGCCAGCTCGCTTTCTGACGTGGTGCAAACCGATGCGCGTATTGAAGGCGCACGGGCGACGCTTGCGCAGTATCAGGCCAATCTCGAACGCTGGCGCGCCACGCTGTCGACCTATCTGGGCTGGAATAAGATTGATGTGGTGAGTAACGAATTTCCACAAACGCTGGGTAAATCCTGCGGCGTGGCGACAGTGGACGACCAGCTCGTACCGTCGGTGCTGGAAGCGCGCGCGCGGGTAAACCAGGCGGCGGCCCAACTGGCGGGGGCGGAAGCGCAGATGAAGCCGACCATCTCGCTGGAGTCAGACGTGACCCGCTATCTTAACGATCGCTACGCCAACAGCGAACAGCTGGATCGTACCCAATATTCGGCCTATGTGCGGGTGAAAATGCCGATTTATCAGGGCGGCGGGCTGACCGCCAATCGCGATGCCGCGCAGTACAGTCTTGATGCCGCGACCACGGCGGTACGTAGCGCCCAGTTGCAGGTTCGACAGCAGCTTAGCGCCGCGCAGAACGCGTCGGTCAGCCTCCAGCAGGCGCTGCAAATCCAGGCTCGCCAGCAGATTCTGACGCAAAAGACCCGTGAACTGTATCAGCAGCAGTACCTCGACCTCGGATCGCGCCCGTTTCTGGATGTGCTGAACGCTGAGCAGGAAGTTTATCAGGCGCGCTTTACACAGCAGGAAACCGAAAGCCAGCTGCGTACCCTCCAGCTTGATTGTCTGTACAACACCGGGCGAACCCGCCAGCAGTTTACGCTCAATAATCAGTCCATTCAGGGCGTGGAGATTCAACCATGACGGGAAAAGCCCGGATTGCCGAACAGGAAACGCTGGAAGCCCACGCGCTCAACGACTGGATTACCGTTATCAGTCAGGTGGCGACGCACTACCGCTTGCCGTTTTCACCCGGTGGGCTGCAGGCGATGGCTCGTTGGCAGTTGGCTAAACCGTTAAGCGTGGCGCTCAATAATATGGCGCGCCACGTTGGGCTGACGGCACGGCGGCTGCACGAAAAAAAGGACGATGTTTCCGGCTGGCGTTTGCCGCTGGTGGTACAGCTTAAAACGGGGCAAATAGGCATTATTCACAGCTTTGACGGTAACGCCAGCGTCGGCATTAGCTTTCCCCGTGACGCCAGCCTGATAGCCAGCCAGCCGCTGCCTGAACTGCTTGAGATGATACAGGTCGTGGTGGCGTTTCGTCCGGCGGCGATGGCGCGCGATAGCCGGACTGAGGAGTATCTGGCTGATTTTAACCCCGGCTGGTTACGCCAGCTGGCAATGACCAAAATGAAACCCTACTGGCACGTGATGCTGGCTTCGCTGGTTATCAACGTCCTTTCGATGGCCGGGATCCTTTTTTCGATGCAGGTCTACGACCGGGTTATTCCCGCCCAGTCTTACCCAACGCTATACGTGCTGTTTATTGGCGTGCTGATTGCCGCGTTTTTTGGTCTGGCGATGCGGCTGATGCGCAGCCACGTGAGCGACATCCTCGGTAAACAGGCCGACATGCGCATCTCAGACCGGGTGTTTGGCCATGCGCTGCGGCTGCGCACGCACGTGGTACCGCGATCCACCGGCAGCTTTATCTCCCTACTACGAGAGCTGGAATCGATTCGTGAAATGGTCACCTCGACCACGGTTTCGGTGATCGCCGATCTGCCGTTCTTTTTTCTGTTTTTACTGGTCATGGCGATCATCGCGCCGCAGCTGGCATGGATCCCGCCGGTGGCGGCGCTGATCATGATCGCGCCAGGTATTCTGCTACAGAAGAAACTGGCCGACCTGGCACAGGAGAACGTGAAAGAGTCGACCCTGCGTAATGCTGTGCTGGTTGAAAGCGTGCAGGGGCTGGAGGATATCAAGCTGATGCAGGCTGAAAATCGCTTCCTGCAACAGTGGAACAGCTATATCCGCATTACCGCCCAAACCGGGATGAAAAGCCGACGGCTCACGCAAGGGCTCCTGGCCTGGGGTAACACAATCCAGGGGCTGGTGTACGCGGTGGTAATCGTCGTGGGCGCGCCGCTGGTCATCGATGGCGACATTACCACCGGGGCGATTGTTGCTGCCTCACAGCTGTCGTCACGCATGATTGCCCCAATGGCGGCATTGTGCGGGGTGCTGGCCCGTTGGCAGCAGGCCAAAGCGGCAAAGGGCGGCATCGACAGCATTATGCAGTTGCCGGTGGAAAACGGGGGGGATTCCCAGCGGCTGCATCGTGAAGTGCTGCACGGCAATTACCACTTTGCCGATACTGCGTTTCGCTATCGCCAGGACTCGCCCATCGTCCCGCTGCGGGTCGCAAAATTAGATATTAGCGCCGGGGAACGCATCGCCGTGCTGGGACGCAACGGTGCCGGGAAATCGACCTTTCTACAGGCGCTCATCGGCGGCGTGCCGTTGGAACAGGGCGAGCTGCGGCTCGACTCCCTGAGCCTGCCGCATATCGATGTAGCCGATCTACGGCGTAATACCGGGCTGATGACGCAAAATGCCAGGCTATTTCACGGTTCGCTGCGCGACAACCTGACGCTGGGCGCGCCGCAGGCACGCGATGACGAAATCTATGCCGCGCTGGAGATGTGCGGCGCGGATGTGTTAGTCAGCAAATTGCCCCACGGGCTGGATCATGTGGTCATGGAGGGTGGGCTCGGTCTGTCCGGCGGCCAGCGGCAATCGATCCTGCTGGCGCGCCTGATGTTACGCGATCCCAATATCGTGCTGCTGGACGAACCGACCGCCTCGCTGGATGAACACACCGAGCGTGACTTTCTTGACCGTCTCAGCCACTGGCTGGCGGGCCGGACCTTGATTATCGCCACTCATCGCAGCGCCGTGCTCTCCGTGGTCGACCGCGTGCTGGTACTCAAGGACGGCGCGCTGGTGATGGATATGCCGAAAGAGAAGGCGATGGCGCGCAGAAACGCCGAGGCAGCGGAGGTGAACGATGAAAGACGACCAGCCTGAGACCGACATTGCGCTTGCAGAACAGGCTCCGATACCGACACCGGCGAATGCCCAGCCGCTGAACTGGAACGGCGATCATGGGGAAAACGATCTGGATAACGAGAGCCTGGCGCGTTCCGGGCGAATCGTGACCTTATGCGGCGCGCTATTACTGGTGGCCTGGGGATGGGCGTCATTTAGCACGTTGGATGAGGTTTCAACCGGGACCGGCAAAGTGATCCCCAGCTCGCGCGAGCAGGTGCTGCAATCGCTGGACGGCGGCATTCTGGTGGCGCTGAATGTTCGCGAAGGGCAGCGAGTTGAAGCGGGGGAAGTGGTTGCTCGTCTTGATCCAACGCGTTCACAGTCTAACGTCGGTGAGAGCGTGGCGCGCTATCAGGCAGCGCTCGCGGCCAGCGCGCGTCTGTCTGCCGAAGTGAACGAGTTACCGCTGACTTTTCCGCCTGCGCTCAACGATGCGCCGCAACTGGTGGCCTCTGAAACCCGGTTGTACAACCTGCGCCGGAGCCAATTCTCCGACTCAAAGGCAAGGGTGGCTGATTCACTGTCGGCGGTGGACCGTGAACTGGCGATAACCCGTCGCCTGGCGAAAACCGGTGCGGCCAGCAACGTGGAAGTGCTCCGTCTTGAGCGCCAGCGTTCCGATCTTCAGCTCAAAATTCTCGATCTGCGTTCGCAGTACCTGGTTCAGGCTCGCGAAGAACTGGCTAAAGCCACCGCCGAGGCGGCTTCGCTGGCCGAGATTATTCGTGGCCGTACCGACAGCGTCACGCGTATGACGGTGCGCTCGCCGGTGAAAGGTATTGTCAAAAAAATCAAGGTCAATACTTTGGGCGGCGTGATCCCACCCAACGGCGAATTGATGGAAATTGTGCCGCGCGATGACCATCTGCTGATTGAAACGCGCCTGTCGCCCCGCGATATTGCCTTTATCCATCCGGACCAGTCGGCGCTGGTGAAGATAACGGCCTATGATTATGCCATTTACGGCAGTCTGAAAGGGGTGGTAGACAGTATTTCGCCCGATACCATTCAGGATGAGGCTAAGCCTGAAGTCTATTATTATCGCGTGTTTATCCGTACTGAGAATGATTATCTGCAAAATAAAGCCGGGAAACGCTTCAATATTGTCCCAGGGATGAT
>ERZ1026872.184-NODE-184-length-21670-cov-19.884802_pt1 | contig 21670 bp, 25 predicted proteins | sample MGYA00380166_ERZ1026872 | MGnify/ENA primary metagenome ERZ1026872 (study PRJEB33269, sample SAMEA4719802) | human gut metagenome | biome: human-associated habitat; feature: organic feature; material: feces | place: Cameroon | collected 2013-10 ... | reverse complement strand
ATGCATCTCTATCGGACTCTTTTGCTCCACAGGGATTATTTCGCCCGGCTGAATGCATCTCTATCGGACTCTTTTGCTCCACAGGGATTATTTCGCCCAGCTGAATGCATCTCTGTCTGGCTCTTTTGTGCCGCAGGGATTATTTCGACCGCCCGGATGCATCCCATCACTGGAAGGCCATCGCTAAAAACATCTCTGCCAGGCCATTCCGTCAACTTCCGGTTTTCTTAATTCGACAAACCTGTATTGCTCAATCGTTTTTCTCCGTTAGGAGAATATACAATCCATAAATAAAAAGAACAAGGAATAAAACCGTAGGAATCAATAATCCATTTTCTAAAATACTTACAATCATTCTTCCAGGTGGCGTTACCCATGCAGTTGCTGGATTTTGCATTGCCGCTATTATCATTCCTACAATACCAACAACACCACCTAATGTTAAAAAACCACCTTTTATATTTCTACTCATAATCATTACCTCCTCGTTAAATCCCGATTTCTCTTCCTGCTTTTCTATCGTAACTCTAAAGTGATGAACACTTGCACTTACCTCTCGAAAATGACGGTATTTAGCCATTTATGATGGTTTTGTACGAAATATGTTCTTTATACAATTCAATAGAATGAACAATTGATTTTTAACCGGTTATGTATACCTTGTCCAGTATTTCTTTTGTTGGTTCGTTTTGTCTGTTTTAGAAATCATCACGCATATCCATAAGTCATCAGCTTCCATTCTCCACCATCACTTCGCGCAAGCCACCAGTACCAGTCGGTATACTCCTCATCTGGATTCCAGGCCCCGGAATCCGTCTTCGGCGAGTGAAAGTTGCTGTCAAATGCGATGCATTGCGTAAACACTTCCGGATCATCCTTTGCTTTACATTGATTCATCCAGGCGATATTCTCTGCCGTGTTGCACTCTTCATCCGATGCATACGAAAGGCTGTGTAATTCGCAACCTTCAAATGTTTCGAACTCTTTTATTATAATCTTTATCGCTGCATCCATATCCTTTTTAGAATAAACAGCGGATGTGCCATAATCCATTTTGACAGCTGATGGATTTCTTTTTGAACTTCCGGCCTTCAGCTCCTTTGCTGCTACCGATGCATCTTCTGCACGTTCTTCGTTATTTGTCTCTGTTTCTTCATGTGCAGAATCTATAGGCGCAATCGTAGTTGCTTCCGGTATCGTCTCATGAGCAGCCTGACAGCCGGTTATAAGCAAACAGACAAGCCCGAGCGTTATAAATCGTTTTTTCATGTTATCACCTCCAGAATCACGCGCGCTCAAATGACAAGTATCTCGTTCCCTGAAAAGTTAGTTTTCCGATGTCTCCTTCCGCCAGCATTCCATATTCTCTTCCTGAAACCTGTAGTTCCATCCGGTCACCGCTCTCTACCTGAAACGTGACATAGTAGCTGGTACTTGAAGTCGAATGAAATCCATGAGCTCCAGACAGGTCACCCGCATTTGCATGGCTATGATGTGTGATATTTTCACGCTTTGCGACGATGGTTGCACTCACCGACAAACGCGGTGACTGATTGTTTTTATGCCATGTTCCGATTCCTGTCATAAACTGGAAGATAATCATGCCGAAAACCATCACGAAGATAATCGGAAACATAAACTCAAACAGCGTAAACATATAGCTCACCCCTTCTTCATCCTGCGTCGTATGATTACTCTAAGCACAAAGCAGACAACCATCACGAAAACCGAGGCAGCGATATACTGTTTTGTCCTTTGGGCATCGACAAACTGGAATTTACATTATGCTCACAACATTAGTTATTTCTTGCTGTCTGGTTTTCATTTTTCTCCAACTTACAAATCCGTATATATCATTAGCAAAGAACGCAATAAAACATACTACCACCGAAACATATCTAATATCATACAGACTTGCCAATATCCATAATATAATCAAAACAATATCATTGGCAGCGTATGCCAATGCAAAATACGGACTTCTCCTAAAGGTAAGGTATACTGCAAGAAAACTTGTTGTTACCGATATAGTGATCGGGATGATGTTAGCTGTATTAAAACACTTCAAAATCAAATAGAATAGAAATGTAACAACAAATGTCACAATCCACATACAGACATTTTCTCTTTTTCCAATGCTATTAACTTTAACCTCCGCTTTGTTTCCGTTATACGGATTCTTCAGCCATGATATTAAGGCAAAAATTGCCATCGGCATTGTCATTCCAAGATATGTAATCATCTCCCCATAATACGAAAAGGTATATGAAATAATCCCATACAGCAAACTGAATACAACCATAAGTAATTGTCCAAACGGATTTCCCTTTGCGTTAAATATCAAAGATGTTACTCCTATTAGCGATGCACACAAAGTCATATAATTTATTCTGTCAAAAACACAGAATGAAATTATAATAACCATTACAGAAGAACTCCACAAAACAATTTCACTTTTTGAAAAATAGTCCTTAAACTCTTTCATAATAACCTCCAAAAAAATAAGCATCCGAATATACATCTTCAAAGACCTAACGATGTACAGTCGAATGCTTTACGCATCTACTACCCGGTGGCAGTGCTTATTCTTTATCAACTTTTTTCATTTTAACCAGATCAATTGCTTCTTTACCAGTCAGGTGTTCAATTGTCATTTCAATGATTGCCATGTTTCTGATAGAAGAATCAATTTCTTTAGGAATTCCATCTTTGTAATCTGCTGAATATTTCATAAAAAGCAAGGTTGCAATACGACGCATTTCATTCATATCTTCTACAAGATGTACTTTACCGAACGCAATGACGCTTCTGAAATATGTAGTATATTTCTCCGGCACAATATGATCTTGATCAATTACGCAAAAAGATGCTTTTTCATGTTTAATAATTGCATCAATTTTGTGTCCGCTTTTAGCAGAATGGAAATACAGTTTTCCATCTATATAAACATAGCTTATAGGAACGGCGTATGGATAATCATTATCTCCGATTAACGCTAAAGTTCCGCTTGTATTTCTGTTCAAAATTTCTATAGCGGTTTCTTGTGGCAATAACTGCTTAAATCTTCTCATTTCTCTAAACATGGTTCTTCTCCTTTTAATGTTATAAAAGAAAAAGCATTTGAATGCACATCTTCAAAGACCTAACGATGTACAAACAAATGCTTTACGCATTCACTACCCGTTGGCAGTTTTTATTCTATATTAACATTATCTATTATAATAAATAACACCTCAAAAAACAATAGAAAATTCCAGTTTGTCAGCCAGGTACTTTATCGTATATCAACTTCAATTCCATACCTCACAAGAAGAGACGCGAAGGTTAATCCGTTGATCAGAATGATTCCGTTTTCATCTGCTTTTTCTTTGGCTTTATCAGAGAACTCGTCTGTCAGATTGATAACCATCAGAATGGCATTTTTCTCTGGAAGCTGCTCTTCCATCTTCACAAGCTGATCTACACCTACGATATCGCCGGCATCTTTACCAGTCTTCTTTTTTGCCTGAACATAAATATGCGGCATCTTCACATCGCAGATTTCATAGATGTTATACATTAGGGTGTTCCGGTTAAAGCATTCAAAGACCGGATCCACATCGCCGCCTTCTCCGTCATACCAGTTGTTATCTGTCAAGGTGTAGCCGTTCTTTATAAACAGCTCTCCGATGATATCTTCAAATTTATGATTATCGATCTTCTGCAGCGCGCTTTTGATTTGCTCGAGGTATTGATTTCTCGCTGATGCAGTCGCTCGGCTGACCATGGAAATCAAGTCTGCACTGTCCTTTTCAAATTCGTCCAGCTGCTCTGCATGCAGACGCACGAGTTCATCTACGGATTCTTTGAAGGATTCACTCCGTACACGATTCAGTGGAGACTGATACGCTATAAACTTGCTCTTAATATTCTGCGCATGGAGATTCTTATCATAGCTGCAGCTGAATACATCTTCGACCTCAATTATATGGCCGAAGTCCTCAGCCTCCAAAAGAACATCAAAGCGGTATTTCTTCTTACATTTTGCGATGACAAAGCTTCGGCATACATAATCTTCCTCCATGCTGACTTTCGGTACGATAATGTAATCTCCTGGTTCGATTCCCAGCATGATTGAAAGATTGTTGTACCGGGCGCGCATCGTTTCATCCGGGAGATCTTTTTCCCATTCAGCCTGCCAGCCTGCCTTAAACGTATCATACGAAGAATCAAGGGCCATGCCATAGGTTCCCCAGCCCTGTCTCAGCATGCTTGCTCACCAGTTCGTTATGAATCAGCTTAAATCGATCATCGTAGTTTATTCGAAAAACGTAGTAATTACTCATGCTTTAACTCCTCAGTATCGCCATCCGATGCATCGATAATGATGTCGCTATTTTTATTACCTTTTGCTTTTGTATCTTCTTTCACGCCGTAGTCAAAATTTCCCTTGATGAATTGATTATAAGCTCGGTTTCCAATAAACTTTGTGTCGATGAAATCAAAACCACCACCAATAACTCCACCGACCACTGGGATTGCCTTTCCAAGGTTAATGGCGCCTGTTTCACCGAACTTCGTCAACATACGAAACCCGACCTTATGGTTGATGACAATTAGCACTTTGCCAGGGATTTTATCTATAAGATTCTCCAGGCCTTTCTGTCCAATCTTGATTCCGACTTTCTTTGCCACCTCCATGACCGATACGCCCGCAAGGCAAGCATACACAAGGGTCTGGACTTGATCAGTATGAACATCGTATCCCGCCATATATGCTGCACATGCTATCATTCTCATCTGCACATACATAACAGATCCAACATTTGCAGGGATCGTTACAGGCAATGTGATGACTCCACCCAGGTTCGTTATAAATCCAGAAGTTGTACATTTGATCACTTGTTTATTGATCATATCTTTTGCGGCATCTTCAACTGTAGCATTATGTTGTAAATAGTCATCGGCCATTTTCTCGATAGGAGAACTGATCATGGGGATGCCTTGTATGCATTTCGAGTACAAAGAATCTAGAAGATTCATCATATCCGCTTGAGATAAAACTTTCTGCATTTCTTTTTCTGCCATCTCATTTCTCCTAAAATGCGATTTCTATCAATAAGAAACAATACAAAAAGCGCAGAGTCAAATCCCCCGCGCTTCCCAATATACCTATGTGGTCAGAAACACCTCGTGCTCTCTACATTTTTAATATACCAATATTTTAGGCTACTCTCAATGAAAAAATGCCCCGGACGCAATGCCCGGGGTCAAAACTATATCCGTATTAAATTACTCTGAACATATTCTGATTCTGTTCCTTCGGCCTTTCCGTCTTCTTGATCTCCTTCTTCGCCTGCTCCAGCTCCTCGAGGCGGATCATCTCCTTCTTTGCATCCTCCAGGCCAAGATGGGTGTACGTGTTCATGGTTACTCCTATAAAGTGGTCATCTTCGGCTTCTTACGTTTTATAAAATCGCCGACGAACCCCACCGTTGGTCCAAGCAAAATCACCATTAATATCGTGATTATGCCGACTTCTCCTCCAGTCTCAATAGCAATGCAGGTGGCCAGTAAATCGTATACTATTCGTATAATTCTAAACATATTCCTTCCTGTCACCTTTGCAATTTTATTTGTAATCAAGAAGGATACTGCATCATACGGAGCCGTGCCATGTCCACTTTGCATATAAATAGCAGCTGCAAAAATAAACAAAATCAGTGCTGGAATCAGAATAATTATTCTTGTGCTTAGGCTAAGCTGTTCTGGTACATGGCAAACATTTTTCCAGATCCATGTGAAAAAATCTGCGGCGTATCCAACCAGGATCATGTTACCAAGTGTACCTGTACCAATGAGTTTTCGATCAAATATGATTACAACAAGCAATAAAACCAAGTTTGAAAGTAGCTGATAGTTTCCAAAGCTCATGCCAATCATATGTGATATTCCATAATTCATTGCTGAATATGGATCCGTTCCCATATTGCACATCACTAAAAGTGATACACACATGCCCATAACTATGACTGCACAGAGCATAATAAGAAAGCTCTTAATCCAGTCTGAAGAGTATTTAAAATTCATACATTCCTTTCTGCATCTGAGATTGAAAAAGAAATACTATGCCCTTCCTTATCAGCAGATATAGAACGAATAATCGATATCTTTTTCTGCACTGATATGGTAAGCATCTTCGACATCGGTTCCCCAACTGTCTATACCACCAACACCGCGAACTGCGCCATATATGCACAATACAGTTCTTCTCGCTGGTGGTAATTCTTCATGATGCAAAGCATTCTCAATTTCACTTGCCGTATATGGCAGGCAGGAAAAGTCAAATGGTGTATCGGCCATTCCGTATCCATTCTCATGCCGCATTCCTGAGGTACAATATATGGCGTCAAGCTAAGATCCGTAACTTCAAATTCGCCATGCTGTGCACCTGCTTTTCGATCTGGATATGTCTCTCCTGATAAGCCTTTATAGATGTACTTATCTGCAAGTGTTGGCATAATAAATCTCATACCAAATACCGGAAATTCAGGAAGCCCTGTTTTGCCATTGTAGTGCACATCTACTTTGATTTTTTCCAGATTTATTCACAGTATAAGATACGATAACCGTCGTAGAAGGAATAGAAATAGTCTTATAAAGATACTTTACAGTAATCTCATTTGCCGATACATCTCCGCCATAGCTGTTATTATCCGGTGCCTTGCAATTCTGAACAGCCCCATCCATGATCACCTTGACATCCTGAAAATCGATGAACATATCTGCAGCAAGCCAGTTACCACTTTTAATATGGAATTTACTTCCTCGGTCATTATCTGTCAAGGCTCTCCAGAACGTAGGTTTCGGGCAACGATAAAGCCATTCATATCCATCTTTCACGATAGATTCAAGGCCACCCTGTGCATAAGAAAAAATATAGTCAAACCCTACACCATGTCCCCCCCAGGGTAAAGTCGCCATAGACTACTCTTAATTTTTCATTATCTGTATAAGCCATAGTAATACCTCACTTCCTGCATTGCCGGTTTTTCTTTACGGTCTGCGAACAGAATGCCATTTGCTGAAAACTCATAAATCAGCAGGTCTGTCTTCAAAATCGCCACCATACCGAAGAACTTCCTTGCCTGTTACTGGGTCCTTTACCAGAATTGCCTGATCTATAAAGTCCCAAATAAATCCGCCCTGATACAGGTCAAACTCATCAATCAGTTTCATGTAATCGCCAAGTCCACCCATTGAATTACCCATATCGTGCATAAATTCACACAGAATGTAAGGCTTTAGGGCAAAACGGAGCAAGTTGTAGCAGTCAAAAGTAGTATTACAGCAGTAAAGAAAAAGGGGCGTTTACTATCAAAAGAATGGCAGTACACCGCACTCATTTTACTTTATATTGCTTCTTAAATCTTCTGGCGCTGGCATTATAAATTAAGTCAAGCTTTGCAGTATCCTCATTCATTTCCGCAAGAACTATCTGCACTTTTTCCTCCGGTGTAAAAATAGTAAATGGCAACTTTATATCTGAAATCTCTTGCAGTAAGGTTGTCATCAATTCTTTCTCACTCCAACCAAAGCTGTCACTCATCTTTTTTATCCGATCTGTAATTCCCGGAACAATTGTCACAATAGATTTTTCATACGGATAAAAGAACTGATAATTCATGGATATATTCTGCGGATTAAAACCGTTACTCAGTCCGCTCAGATCATATGTAAGCACTTCACAAAGCAGACTGAATGCGCCACGTTCCTTATGCTCTTCAACAAGAAACTCTGACATTTGGAATCTGATATTTCGATAAAGACCGAATTGAGCATTCTTGGCATACTCCATTCCAAGTTTATTAAAATGTCTCCATATCTTATCTCGATATTTCATATAAGGTGGAGTTTGCACTTTTTCAGTAAGACTCCAAATATCAAGGCCGTCAATGCTGTGACTATGAATATACGGAATCCACTCAAATTTCTTCAGCAAAGCCTCTCCCGAATCAGTGCGCTTATAAGGCTTTACCGGAAATGATGCATCAATTTCCTCTGCTGGCACATTTTCGATAATTCGCTGTACTATATCTGCTTTTTTACCAGAAACCTTTAATCCGTATGCCTGTAGAACCCGTTTTAACTCAGGCAATTTTTTGTTCGCAAGTGCATCCGCCACCGTACCTACTGTAATAAAACCATCTGACTCGAGTTTTGAAAGCACTGCCTGAACATCCTTAATTCCGTATCTATACCACCAGAATCCCTGAAATTCATTTCCCGAAGTATTATACTTATCAGCATAGCTGAGCACGAGAACTTCATGCGGGTACAAAGAACCACAGGTAGGCTGTTTTCCTCTAATCCTTTCCTCAATAGGAATCACATCATCCTGTGCGGATGTATTTGAAAAAGGCATCGTTTGCTTTGTGGTCAGCTTGGCATTCTTATTTTCCTTTTTCTTTAAGAAATCAAACAAGCCCATAATCAAAAATCTCCTTTTGAGTGAAAATTTCATCAATATTATGATAATACAATGGCCTGATTTCCTCCACAGAAAACCATTATACAAGCCGGAAGTTATCAGCATCTCTATCTTGCTTTTCAGTTCCATAGGGATGATTTCGCCCGGCCGGATGCATCTCTATCTTGCTCTTTTGTTCCGCAGGGATTATTTCGCCCCGGTCAGATGCATCCCTATCTGGCTTTTCTGTTCCACAGGGATTATTTCCGCCAGCCAGATTCATCCTTGTTTTGCTCTTTTGTTCAGCAGGGATTATTTCCGCCGACTGAATTCATCCCTATTCTGCACTTTTTCGCCACAGAGATTATTTCCACCGGCCAAATTCATCCCTACCTTGCTTTTCTGTTCCACAAGGATTATTTCCGCCAGCCAGATTCATCCCCGTCTGGCTCTTTTGTTCCACAGGGATTATTTCAACCGGCTGAATGCATCTCTGTCGGGCTCTTTTGTTCCGCAGGGATTATTTCGACCGACCGGATGTATCCCATCACTGGAAGACCATCACTGGAAGGCCATCGCTGAAAACATCTCTGCCAGGCCATTCCGTCAAATTTCATTTTGTACTGCTGATTCCTCTTTTGAATTCCATGCACACCATGGCGTGTCCAGCATCTCACAAACCAATGGCACTATGCTCCAGTTCCAGCAGTTTGATTTTTCTATCGAGCCCGCCGGCGTACCCCGTCAAGCTGCCATCTGCGCCCACGACCCGATGGCATGGAATGATGATCGAGATGGGATTACGCCCGACCGCTCCCCCGACGGCCTGTGCCGACATCCTGGATATCCCTTGCTTCAGAGCTATGTGCCCTGCGATCTCGCCGTAGCTTATCGTTTTCCCATGTGGAATCTCCAGAAGTATATCCCAGACAGATTTCTGAAATGCCGTTCCCTCCGGATGTAATGGCGGCAGGAAATCAGGTTTCTGCCCACCGAAGTACAGATCCAGCCAGCGCTTCCCCGCCGATAGAATCTCCGTCTTCTGCTCTAAGTATCCAGCAGGCAGCCGGTCGGCATAGTATTTTGAACCCTCAAACCATAAACCGCTCAGCCCGAGCTCATCTGCCGCCATCAGCATGCGTCCCAGCGGCGAATCATAATATTGAATAGACGTCATTTTAATTGCCACCTCATAAGCTGTGCCAATATCTCCGCCAGCAGTCTGTCACACCACTCCTCATTGCAACTGCAATGGCAATACTTGCTATGCCGCTGCATTGGCATTGATACTCTCAATCACTTTTCTGATTCCCGCCCAGACCGAAAGATCCGTAAACAGTTCCACTACGCTGCCCTGATCCGTAAAAGGTGACTCCTGCAGCACGGAAAAGTCCTTCATCACTCCGTTATGGACGATGTACTCGACAATCTGATTCACAAAATAAATCTGTCTGCTATCAAGATTTGCACTGGAAAGATATTCCGAGAATGCTTCCTTTGCTGCATTCATATCCAGTCCAACGATTTCTCTCACAAACTCGCCCAAAGGCTTTGATCCATATTCTTGCTCGTAGTCCTGTTTTGTTCCCACTTCTCTCCAGAGAATATCTTCCAGAGACTCAATATCCTGTGTGGTCAGTGGCTGATTTGTTTTCAATTTCGCAATTGCAATATTGTCCTGGTGCTGTCTGATATAGTATTCTGCCTTTGCCTTATAATTCTTCAGCTCATCATTCTCAAGTTCCGATTCCTTCCAGTCGATCGAAAGCAAATCATCCTCAAAATCAGTATCGTAACGGATCTTAGGCTTTGGAAGATATTTCATCAGATCACGAAGCTTTTCTCTGATCTCTTCAAATTCATTGATCCCTGCTGTCTCCACATAGTCTGTATTGAGAATCTTATAAATCAGTTCCGACTGTGCCTGTATCTCCGGAATATTTGCAACACTGGCAATCCCGGCAACCTTCTTATGAAGGTCATTTCGTGCCTTTGAATACTTCTTTCCAACAAGATAAGCCAGCTCAATTCCATACATAAGCGCATCGAAACGAACCGCACTTGCCTCATCTCCATCAGGCAGAATAAGCGGAGCAACTTCTTCACGAACGATCAATGTATCCTCATAAGTCAGTCCCTGATAATTGCTGCTGGATGAATAAAGGTCCACATATTTCAGATGCTGCCGGACTGCAAAATTATCCCTGGGAAGCTCCCGCACTTTTCCTGTCATGATCTCTACCAGGCCATTTCTGTAAGCAATCAGCCTGTCGATTTGATACTCTATATCCTGCAGCTTATAAGAAATCTCAAACTGCAAGTTGAAGACAGCTCCCTGAAGAGCAATCATATTTGCAGTTGCCTTTCCTTTATTCATACGGAAGAACTCAAAGTTACCGCAGAAATCAAAGATATAAAACTTCTGCTTATCATCGCCGTCCAGCAAGCCTTCGCAAAGTCTCGTACCGCGGCCGATCATCTGCCAGAACTTGGCCTTACTCATAACCTTTTTGAAAAATACCAGATTCAGGACTTCCGGCACATCAATACCGGTATCCAGCATATCGACAGATATTGCTATCTGCGGCATCTTCTTCGGATCCGAGAATTCATCAATGGCACTCTGCGCATAGGTCATATAATTATCAATAACCTTGGCGAAGTTTGGAAGGTGAGGATATTCCTTATTGAAAACCTCCAGGATCTTTTCTGCATGATCATGATTTCTGGCAAAGATTATGGTCTTACCGATTTTCTGTCCATACTCAATCTTGATTCCTTCGGTCATCAGGATATTCAGCACCTGTTTAATGGTATCCTCGTTGAAAATCCAGGTATTCAGCGCGGAGGCCCCAATAGATTCCGGCAGGTCGCCATGCTCATCCTCAAAGGTCTCCTCATATGCTTCCTTGTCCTCATCCGACAGTTCATCATAAACAATTCCCTGCTCTATGAACTTAAGCTTTGATTCAACAGAAACATAATCAACCAGATATCCATCTTTTACTGCCTGGGCAAGATCATACCCATATGTCGGGACACCGTTTTCCAGTTCAAAAATCGCATAAGTGTTCTTATCAATTTCGTCCTTCGGTGTGGCAGTCAAACCGACAAGAGGTGCATCAAAATAATGAAAGATGTCTCTGTATTTGTTATAGATTGATCTATGAGCCTCATCACAGATGACCAAATCAAAATGTCCGCAAGTAAAGAGCTTTCCTTCACTATCATTGACGGAGTCAATGCAATTCATCATGGTCTGATAGGTTGAGAAAACGCAGTGAGCGTTGTAATTATCCTTTTCTTCCACAAGGTTTGTGCAGGACAAATTCGGAAGCAGATTCACAAAATTTCTCTTTGCCTGAGTAACAAGGGAATTTCTATCTGCCAGAAAAAGAATGTTCTTTACCCATCCGGCCTTGAGCAGGCAATCACATAAGGCAATAACGGTTCTTGTTTTCCCGGATCCGGTGGCCATAACAAGCAAGGCTTTTCTTCTGTTCTTTTCATCAAAGCTGCTGCATACGGCTTTAATCGCAGATTCCTGATAATAACGTCCTGCAATATTCTTATCCACGGAAATGACTTTCAGACTTGTCCGCATAGTCAGCAAATTGAACCATTTCTCCAGGTCTCTCTTCGAATAAATTGCCGCACATTTTCTCTCCGGATATTGACCATCTATGATCCGGGTCTCAAATCCGTTCGTAAGGAAAATAACAGGTCGTCTCTTATATTTATTTTCCAACAGATCTGCATATAGTTTCGCCTGCTGGCGTCCCTTGGATACATCAACGCAGGTTCTTTTCGCTTCGATTACAGCAAGTGGTCTGTGGGAATCATCATAGAGCACATAGTCTGCATATCCCACCTCCGATTTGTTGGGCATTCCAGGAAGCTCTACTTCATTGATCCAATCCTTTCCTTCTGTCCAGCCGGCGTCCATGAGCATTGAATCAATATAAAGCTTTCTGGTCTTGTACTCTGATAAATCAAGAGGCTTCGGTACATAGGTCTGCTGCTGTTCCTGTCTGCGAGCAGAAAGCTCCTCCTTCAGTGCCGCATTTTCCTCAATAAGTTTCTGCAGATCAAGTTCCTGCCGGGCAGTCTTTTCCTGCTCTTTTATGAGCTCTTCCTTTGTAGCTTTGGCAGCCGCTTTCGAAGCCTTTGCTGCTTCTATTCTCGCTGTGATAATGGACTTATCGAAAACCCTGTCTGTATACTGATCCGAATAACAATATGCAATGTAATCCAGATAAATGAACAGATTCTCCAGACAAAGCATTGCCTCGTCGCGCCCTAGCTTCCGGTTGGAATGCGCCACATTATTCCCGCATCGACGAATGTAATCCATTCTCTTCCAGAGATCTGGCCCTATAATCTGACGATATTCCTCTGCATTCATCAGGCTCTGCAGATTATCCTGATAAGGCATTTCCAATTCGGTGTCTACGGAATACATCCACTTAACAGCAAACTCCATTGCCCTGCGGCAATTAATGATACTTGCCTCCGGATCCATCAAAATAATCTTTTCTGCTGAAATCGCGACATCTGCAAAAGTGGAAAATTTAGATTCTGTTTTCAGGTAATCGAAATTAGTTATCATAAAACAGCCTCGTTCTTGCCATGTTTTATCTGAATAAGCCCGGTTCTCTCACATCATGCGCAGGCGTCTATATTTGCGGTCACGGACAGTATAGACCGCCAACCCACAGTTCAGCATCCCAGTCTTGCTTCTTTGTTCCACAGGGATTATTTCCACCGGCCGATTTCATCTCTAGCTTGCTCTTTTGCTCCACAGGGATTATTTCCGCCGGCCGGTTTCATCCTTATCTTGCTCTTTTGCTCCACAGGGATTATTTCCGCCGACCGGTTTCATCCTTATCTTGCTCTTCTGCTCCACAGGGATTATTTCCGCCGGCCGATTTCATCCTTATCTTGCTCTTTTGCTCCACAGGGATTATTTCCACCAGCCGGATGCATCTCTATCTTGCTTTTCTGTTCCACAGGGATTATTTCGGTCGGCCGGTTTCATCCCAACGCTGAAAAGCCATCTCTGCCAGGACATTCCATCAAATTTTGATTTGTCGACTTGCGTAGCGAAAGTAGCAAACTGCTCTTGTAGCTCTTTTGGTGCTAATGGGAATGGATATGTCTTCAGCTTATCCATTTGGATGCCATCTTGCCCCGCCGTACGTTTTGACATTCCCTCAAGATAATGCAATAAACAATCTTGTTTAAGAAACCATCTTACGTACTCTCGATTTCCTTGTCTCGGCGTCGCCTTCATAAGTGCTACATTAAATGCCCCCTCAATACCCTGTAGTATCTGGAAAATAGGTGGTCCATATCTTCCAATCATGATATCTTCAGCAGTACAGAAGCGTTTTGCCATTGCTTTGGGTATGTAAGTAATGTAATTATCCGTCTTATAATCTCGTATCTGGATTAGACGGATATTGTCATCCGTAGATTCGTATTCGAAATATTTCTTATCTGGCTGACTCCCGCCTTGGAACTCCACGATTTCATCCATTCGATATACCGGGAACCCTTTCTGATTCAGAATCGGATCCCCAAACATCTCGACAAATCGGGCTTTGACGAGCTCATCTAGAAGTCGCAATTCCTTCTTTCTTTGGCGAATCACGTTCTCTATTGTATCCATAAGCTGCATACTTATTTCTTGCTGTTCACGGCTAATCACAGGGACTTGCACTTCCTCAAGAACAGACTTTCCAATTGCTTTAAATGTACTGCCCGTTCCCTTGCTATTAAGATCTGTTTTTCTAGCCTTTAACAGGTGGTATACATAATTCTTTTCTGCCTCATTTTTTATAGTGATTGCCGCCAAACCTCGTCCAATGCAACAGTCCTCTGATGCATAGTTTAATGCGCCAATAGGTGCTCGAACCGATATTAGAATATCACCTTCCGAAGCTATTTTTTTAGGTGCATCGCACCACACTCTTGCCGTCGGATATAATTCACCAAAATCTGCATTTCCCTGATAAAATGGCAGGCCTTTCTCTTCTTCGTTATAGCTCGAAGAATCTGGAGACTGCCCCATAGTTATCTGGGCAATGTTTTTCAATAGCTTATATTCCATCCATCATCCCCTGCAAACCTCAATTTGCGGGATAAAGTCCATCAACAGTAAAAATTAATTTCTCCGAAGTGCTCCTTCCATTTGTCCATGATATTCTCGCTGTTTGCCTCGATAATTCTTTGAAGCAAGCGCAGCTGTTTATCTGCAATACGTGAATTATTATTTGCCAAAATTGTTTTTCCGCTTCGGGTTATCCAAAACTTCGTTGCATTCGCAGTCGGTTTGCCATCCACGATATGAACATGGACAGGCTCCTGTGGAATTCCTTCATTCGACCAGAAATAAACAATGTAGGGTCCGATTCTAAACAGCTGTGGCATTTACAAATCCCCCCTCTTTCGCCAGTTCCATGATGATATGTGCATTGTTCTGGATAAATTCCTTCCAGTGATTCAGTTCTTTCTCATCATATCCGTGATTTTCATATTGATATTCCGGCAACAAACAGGTCAAATTCTTGAATCCATCTTCGACCGGTGTTTCGATATATACCTTGACCGATCCATCATCCAGCATTTGCGAATGGGTTACTTCTGTATCGTCATTAAATGTCATGTATGGATACATCATGGTTATCACGTCCTTTCTTATGTTTATGCGATGTATTTACGATGTGATTCCTTAACGTTACTCTGATTAACAATTGCATATTGCATTGTCGTATCAATCTGCGAATGCCCAAGCAGTTTCTGTACCTGTTCCACAGGCATGCCTTTGTCTATAGCTCTGGTTGCCATCGTTCTACGGAACTTATGCGGATGAATCCGTTCGACATTAGCTTGTTTCCCCAGATTTCGGAGCCGTATTTCCACGCCGCTGATTTTCAATCGAACATGCGGTGCATCCAGTGTCACCAGCAGTGCATCATTGTCATCCGATCTCATCTCCAGATACTCCTGCAAATGGATCTTGGCCTTCGCATCAAAATATACCTTCCGCTCCTTATCTCCCTTTCCGAGAACGATGCACTCCCGATCATTAAAATTGATGTCTTTCCGATTCAAACGCACCAACTCTCCGACTCGGATTCCGGTCGAATAGAGAAGATCTATGATTGCCAGGTCTCTTGCGTGTTGACAACTGCCTCTGAGTTTTTCAATTTCCTCATCCGAAATAATGGTCTTCACGACTTGGGTTGCCTTTATTTTGTGAATGCGTCGCATCGGACTTTTCAGAATATAATCTTCTTCCTCCAACCACGAAAAGAAGCTCGATATGTTCCGGCGAATATTATCGACGGTTGTCTTACTGCAATCATTTATCCCCTGATAATCCACCAGATACTGCCGAATTTCTTCGGTTGATATCTTCTGGACCTTCGTATCAATCGCACGGAGAAAATGCTTTATCGTAACCTGATAATACTGAACGGTCCTTTCCGAGCATCCCTCAATCTTTTTGGCATTCAAAAACATCTGCAGATACTCATCATTTGAGGTTGACTGCTGTGCAGATTCATTTACAGCCAACTCTTTTAACAGCACTTCCTGTAATTTCCGCAGCTGAGATGCATTCAGCATTTCCGTCATTGCATTTATGATGACAACAATCTTCTCTTCCATGGATTTGCCTCCCTCTATAGGAGGTAAATCACCGACCAATCTACCTCAGCTCCACTGATACCTGTATTTTATCCAAAATATTTCTGCATTAATGAATCGAATAGCATCTGTGATTCATCTAACGATTTCTGAACAACAGCTTTTGATTTGTCGACCTGGGCAACGAAAGCAGCATATTCTTCCTGCTCCTTTATAGGTGGCACTAATACCGGCAATGCAGAAAGCTGTTTCATATTGATGCTTGCAATTCCTGTAGTCTGTTTTGCACATCCAAGAAAGTACCTTTTGGCCTTCTGCTGCTGAAGATACTGCGCCATAAAGACAGAAAGAAGTACGTCTTGCTTGAGTCTCACCCTGAATATATGGTTCTGGTGGATACAATCTTTGGGAGGCTCGTGAATTATAGCGCCTCTGCCAAGTTTGTCTGGATCTCCACCTTCTGTCATCAACACATCGCTGGGCATTAATCTGTACTGATCTATTTCTCCTGCTGTTGCCATTATGGTTTTGACTGTAGTCCAGTCAATATAACCATCCTTCACATTGGATACCGCCATATAAGGAACTTCATATAATTCGTCCGTCTTGACTTTGCGGCCCTTTGTGATGCCTGATACTATATCTGCCAAAGAGTCCAAACGCTGTTCAGGCCATCCTTTTGGGTTAATCAGCATATCCCCAAACATCTCGACAAATCGGGCTTTGATGAGTTCGTCTAACTTTTGAAGTTCTTGTCGTCTTGCAACTATGATTCTGTTGACTTTATCAATTATCTCAGCAATTTTTTTCTGCTCAGTAACAGGAATTTCCTCCAGGCTTAATCCCGCAAGAACATCTATTTTGATTCCCTTGATTGTTGCCCCTCTTGCTCGAGAATTCAGGTATGCACTTTTTCCCTGAAGGAATTTACAAAGGTACGTCTTATCCCATCGATTCTCATCAATGTTTAGTAAAGAAATGATGTCCTGACTTGTTGACATCTCCACATCATTTATTGCCACCTTACCGACACCAACACGAGTTCCCACCATTATCGAGTTAGCAGGAACAACCTTTGCAGCACTCTTTGCTATGGCTTCGTCAGTAATCCAATCAACAGCGTCCTGAATACCAATGCTTCCGCCATTCAGTGCAACCGTAGTAATCCATGGTATTGTACCATTGAAGAATTCAGCATTTCCTTTAGAAGGAGTTCCGCCTGATTGAAACGTGCAGATATCACCGAGTTTCACTTCCATTATTCATCCCTGCAAACCTCAATTTGTCCGAGTTTTGTTTTCCTTTCTAAGCATTTAACAGCTTCTCCAGTTCATCCATTTCTTTCTTGATTTCAGTTTCGATTTCCCGAATATTCGCCATAATTTCGGATGTCGGAGGATACTCTACTGCTTTATATTCGACCTCTTTGTACTTATTGATGCTAAGGTCATAATCATTGTCTACGATATCCTGTCTGGGAACCATGAAGGACTTATCTGTTCTCTTTCTGTCTGCTTCTCCGGCGGGATTTTTAAATCTTGCAATGATATCCGGGATGTCATTCTCACTTACCGGTGTTCTCTTATCATCCAGGCTGAATCCATCAGCTGTCATGTCATAGAACCAGACTTTGTCCGTTCCACCGTGTTCGGTCTTGGTGAAGATCAGGATCGCTGTGGATACACCGGCATAGGGCTTAAACACACCGGAGGGCATTGAGATCACTGCTTCCAGTCTCTGATTCTCAACGATTTCTTTTCTGATTGCCTTATGAGCTGCAGAGGATCCAAACAGTACGCCGTCAGGGACGATACATGCGCATCTGCCGCCGATTTTCAAAATTCGGATAAACAGAGTCAGGAACAGCAATTCCGTTTTCTTGGTCTTGCATACCTTCAGCAAGTCACCGGATACAGATTCTGCGTCGAGGCTTCCCTTAAAAGGCGGATTCGCAAGCACTAAAGAATATTTTTCTTTATCCGGATTCTGATCAGACAGTGAATCTCTGTACTCAATGTATGGATTGTCAATTTCATGGGTCATCATGTTCATGGCACCAATACGCAGCATGGTGCGGTCCATATCATAGCCATGGAACATGTGATTCATATAATGATCTTTTTTCTGTCTGTCGAAGAAGATTTCTTCTTTCTTATTTTTCTTCAGATATTCACCGGAAGCCACCAGGAAACCGGACGTACCACATGCCGGATCACAGATCACTTCATCGCTGGAAGGATCCATCATCTCAACCATCATACGAATGATATGTCTCGGTGTTCTGAACTGACCGTTTCTGCCTGACTGCGAAATCTTGGAAAGAAGATACTCGTACACATCCCCTCTTACATCCGCCGTCTGAATCTCATTCATCAGGGCATATATTTCATCCAGAGAATCAACAACCCTGGAGAGTACCAAAGGTGTAGGCAGCTTAAAAATAGCGTCATCCATATACTTGGAGTAGGCGCTGTTCTTATCACTGTGAAGAGTCTTGATAAATGGAAATACCCATTCCTGCATTACCGAGTACATTCTGTCTGCAGGAAAATCATGGAAAACAGACCACTTAAGCTGCGTGCCATCTATCGTTCTTTCACCAATTTTTACTTCGTCTGCGAAGATACTCTGATAGGGCAGTCCAAGCATTGCACTTTCCTTTGCCCTCAAATTGTCGGAGTCATCCAAATCGTGGATAAACATAAGGTAGGTGATCTGCTCAATGACATCCAGGGGATTTACGAGTCCTCCCGCAGCGAAAATATCCCATAAGCCATCAATTTTATTTTTTAATTCACCTGTAATCATTTAATCCTCCGCTTTCCACACATACTTCGTGTATCGGCCACCGCCGATTTTCTCTATCTCACCGCTCTTAAGCAGATCTGCAAGGGTTCTCTGAATTGTTGTATCACTGATATCCGGATTCATCTCCATTAAGTCTGCCTTCGTAATCGTTCCGATATGTTTCTTAATCATTTCCCGGATACGTTCAGCCTTTGTCAGCCCTGGATTCGTCAGTAGCTTCACCCTGGATTCAAACTCTCGATATGCTCCGATGATGATGCCAAGCATGTAATTCACAAAAGGTTTGTAGTCATTTGTATTCTCATGCCAGTTTATGGAACTATCCTGAAGCACTTCGTAATATGTCTCTTTTGAATCCTCTATGATTTTCTCGATACTGATATACTTGCCAACAATGAATCCTGACTGATAAAGAAGAAGCAACGTAAGCAATCTGCTCATTCTTCCATTGCCATCATCAAAAGGATGGATGCACAGGAAATCCAGTATAAACATCATATTCAGGAGCAGCGGATCCACTTCCTCTTTTGCTTCCTTATAAGCCTTACAAAGCTCATCTACAGAAAGTGGTGTCTCCCATGCTGGTACGGGTCTGAATCTCACACTTGCATTTCCATTTCCATCGGTTTCCTGGATAACATTGTCAGAAGATTTAAAAACTCCTCCTGCTGAATTACCAAGGAATTTATAAAGGTCCCTATGCAGCTGAATCAGGTAATTTGCATTTATTGGTATGTAGTCATAATTTTCATGGATCGTATTCAGTACATCTCTGTAACCGGCAATCTCTGACTCATCCCTGTTTCTGGGAGTTGTCTTTGCTTTAACCAGGTTTCTTAACCGATCATCTGCAGTAGAGATCCCTTCTATTCGATTTGATGCTTCCGTACTCTGAATCTTTGCAATCTCAACAAGCTCATGGAGTTCATCCTTATGAGCTTCTACAAACAATCGTTGTTCGCCCTTAAACTCATTGATAAGAGTAAGCTTCTTTACAATCTCCGGAGTCAGGAGTTTCTTCCATTTTTCTTTGTAATTGTAGTCCCTCATGCAATTACCTCATTTGAATTTTATCTTGGTCATTTTGATTTTAAATGACTAAATTGAATTTCTCAATGACCAAATTAAGGCTGTCATGACGGATTCCTCGTCACGACAGCCTTCTATTCTTATGGTCTCCGGCGGTCTGCGCCGCTTTCGCGGTAATAGCATGCCTTCCGTTCGTACATGCGTTTATCCGCGGCTTTCGAGATTTCATGAACGTTTTCCCATGGCTGTTCCGTGCTCAGCACATATCCACAGGCGATACTCATCGACGCCACAAGCTCGCCCTGCCAACGCGCGACGTCCGCCTCAAATGCCTCAAGCCGCGTGTCCAGCTCTGCCAGCTTTTCCGTGACAATGATGACGAATTCATCACCGCCGATGCGGTACACCCGGCCACACGATGCGAAGCTCCGCTTCATTGCCTCGGCCGCCGCACAGATCAGCTCATCGCCCGCCGCATGTCCGCGCGTATCATTGACCTGCTTGAGCCCGTTCACGTCCATTGACAAATAAGCCCAGGCCGCATGCAGATCGAGCTTTGCGATATCCGTCTCATACGCGTGCCGGTTTCCGCAGTGCGTAAGCTCATCCGTCATCGAGATATAGCGCAGCTTCTCCTTCTCGTACTTCTCCTTCATAACCTCCGCGAGCATATACACCATGCAGCATGACGCGAGAATCAGATACACCCCGACAATGAGCATCGCAATAAAACTGCTTTCGAGATGCACCGCCTTCTCCTCCGTGATCACTACAAGGTAGTTTGCATCCCGCTGCAGCATGCATCGACAGCGCTTTGCATTGACGTTGGCCCCCATAATCACGGTCTTTCCAATGCCGGTGATCTCTGCGCTGATGCCAAGCTCCTCGAGGCTGCGCCCAATCTGCTTCGTGTCCGTGGCGCCTTCGATCTGTTTCGTCTCCGGATCGGCGACGAAAATCTCCATGCCTTTATAAACCGGCATATCGGCCACCACCGCGGAAACCTGGTTCTGCTTCAGCTCCGCGAGCAGATGCTTCGGCGTAATGCCGACCTGAATCATCTTCGTCCCGTTTTCATCCCAGACGATGGCATACATCATCTCCTTGCCTTCAGAGGTATTCGGCGTCACATCCTGGCACATCGACAGCTGCTTGTCCGACAGCATCGGCTTAAAATAAGCCATCTGCTCACCCGAATCGAAATTATAGCCAAAATACTTCGGGATCGTACCGCTGTAGATCTTCCCCTCCTGATCCAGGAGATGGATCTCATCCACCGAAATCAGCTTTGCAATCCGCTGCAGCTCATCCACATCGAACTCCGCCTCCGGCTTCGCATCCAGAATATAGGACACAGCACGCGCACGTACGATATAGTCCGCTTTCAGCGATTCGATCAGATCCGACTCGTTCTGATCGTTCTTTTCGAGCACCGTCAGCACACGATCCAGCATCACCTCGGAGGTCCTGTATGTCGTTCGATCATTCACATATTTTAAAATACCGGCCTCCAGCATCAGGGCAACCACGATGATCGCTATTGCCAGCGCCGCAAGTTTTCTCTTCTTCATACTCCCCTCTGGTTCTGAATGCGTGGGCAGAATTTTCTTCCTGCCACAGCTTCGCCTGCAGATTCTGAGCGTTCTATCTTAATTTTCCGTGGCAACCTTGCTTTCGTTGAAGTATTCACTTACATCCGCTTTGTCATTGTACTGTTTACGGACTCTGCTC
>ERZ1026872.182-NODE-182-length-21780-cov-5.119310_pt1 | contig 21780 bp, 29 predicted proteins | sample MGYA00380166_ERZ1026872 | MGnify/ENA primary metagenome ERZ1026872 (study PRJEB33269, sample SAMEA4719802) | human gut metagenome | biome: human-associated habitat; feature: organic feature; material: feces | place: Cameroon | collected 2013-10 ... | reverse complement strand
TGAAAGACCTGAATCCGGACAAGGATGTCAAAGTTCTGACCACTTTTAGCTGTGGCGGTGGATCCTCCATGGGATATAAAAGAGCTGGATTCTATGTGATCGGAAATGTAGAGATTGATCCTAAAATCAATGCCATGTATGTCCAAAACCACCATCCGAAGTACAACTTCAACATGGATCTACGGAAGTTTAATGAGCTGACTGATATTCCGGAAGAGCTCTATCATCTGGATATTCTGGACGGATCTCCTCCTTGTTCGACATTTTCCATGGTTGGAAAGCGAGAAGAAGGATGGGGAGTAAAGAAAAAATTCAGAGAGGGTCAGGCACCGCAAGTGCTTGATGACCTCTTTTTTGTTTTCCTGGATACAGTTGAAAAGCTGAAGCCGAAGGTCGTATGTGCGGAAAATGTTCCTGGTCTTCTGACCGGTAATGCAAAGGGCTATGTTAATCAGATCCTGAAGCAATTCCGGGAACTTGGATATGATGTGCAGATCTTTAAGCTGAATGCTGCAAGGATGGATTGCCCGACCGCAAGACACAGAGTGTTCTTTATAGCAAACCGGATGGGATATCCGAAACTGAAGTTGGATTTTCATTATGACAGGATTCCATTCAAAGAGGTGAGAACAGAGCACGGAATAAAGGGAAATTCTGACAGCGTGACAAAACAATTGGTAGACAGAGCACTTCCTGGAGAAATTTCTGGAGAAGAAGTCTATAAGAGATTGACCGGAAAGAAAAACAAGTATTTCAGCACGAGAATTACCGGAGACGATGAAGTCGTCCAGGCAATTACTTCAAGCGGGGATTTCTGGAGGTTTTGCGACAAAGAAATGTTCTGCGGAAATGATTTCAGAAATGTACAGACCTTCCCACAGGATTATGACTTCTGCGGGAATGATCCTCAGTATGTATGTGGAATGAGTGTTCCTCCGAATATGGAGGCAAATATAGCGGTGGAGGTGTATGAGCAATGGCTAAAGAATTAAAGATCGTATATAAACCGCTGGATAGTATTTATTACTACGAGAATAACCCGAGACGGAATGAAAAAGCGGTAAAGTCAGTCCGCAATTCCATTAAGGAGTTCGGATTCCTGAATCCCATCATCCTGGATAAGGACAATGTAATTATCTGTGGTCATACGAGGTTCCTCGCAGCGCAGCAGCTTGGGATTGAAAATGTACCGACAATTATTGCAGATGACCTTACAGAGGAACAGGTAACAGCATTCCGACTGGCAGATAACAAGGTTGCTGAAATTGCAGTTTGGGATAAGGACAAGCTCCATCAGGAGTTAATGGAACTGAAAGACATATTTAATATGGCTGATTTTGGGTTCAAGTCGGAGAAGGAGAACATAGAAAAGGAGCTCCGCAAGACACACAAGTGTCCAAAATGCGGATATGAGTGGTAGATATGGCAAGACCAAGAACAAAAATAGACAAAGGAGTGTTCGAAAACCTATGTAGTTTACAGTGCACATTGGAAGAAATAGCAAGTTGGTTCAAGTGCTCGACAGACACAATTGAGCGCTGGTGCAAGAGAACATATCACAGGAGTTTTGCGGATGTTTTTGCGGAATACCGGGCGGCTGGCAAAATCTCACTGAGAAGAAAGCAGTGGAAGCTGGCAGACAAGTCAGCATCCATGGCAATATTCCTCGGAAAGCAGTACCTGGGACAGAAAGACGATGTAAGGCTTGGCGTTACAGCAGAGCAGGGAGTACAGATCTATATCCCCGATAACGGAAGACCAGACGCAGAATGAGTATGTGGTGACGGAAGGGGGTGATCAAATGTCCACGGTATTTGCTCCGCAGCCAGGTCCGCAGGAAGCGTTTTTGTCTTCCAGTGCAGACATTGTGGTATATGGCGGCGCCGCGGGCGGCTGACCGGCGGGAAGACGTTTGCAGAGCTTCTCGAACCGTTAAGGCATATTGATAATCCAAAATTCAATGCGCTGATCCTGCGTCACGCCTATACACAGATTACGGCTCCTGGAGGTCTTTGGGACTCCGCAAGAGAGATATACCCCTTTGTTAAGGGAGCGCATTCCGGAAAGACACCGAAAATGCATTGGTCATTTCAGTCTGGAGCATCGATCACGTTTGCACACTTGGCCAGAAATGAAGATTGTGAGCAATGGCAGGGATCTCAGATATGTCTGATCGAGTTTGATGAGCTATGTCACTTCAGCGAGTATCAATTCTTCTATATGCTGTCCAGAAACCGTTCTATATGCGGTGTTCAGCCGTATATCAGGGCAACATGCAATCCGGACTCTGATTCCTGGGTGGCGAAATTTATTTCGTGGTGGATAGATCAGGATTCCGGATATCCGATTAAAGAAAGAGCTGGAGTGATCCGGTGGATGGTCCGGTTAAAGGGCGTAATTCACTGGTTTGATAATAAAGACGATGCAATCCTGTATGCAAGGGAAGATGGAGTGACAGAGGATCTTCTTCCGTTTGTCGCAAAATCAGTTACATTCATACCTTCTTCTGTCCAGGACAATAAAGAACTGCTGAGGACGAATCCTCAGTATATGACGAACCTTCTCAACCTTCCAATGGTAGAGAGAGAACGCCTTCTGAATGGAAACTGGAAGATCCGGAACCATGCAGGGTTAATGTTCCAGAGGGGACAGGTCAAGCTGATTCAAAAGGAGCAGATCCGCAAGGATGACATCATCACAATGTGCCGTGGATGGGATCTGGCGGCTACTTCAGAGGATGAGAACGGAGATCCTGCATATACAGCAGGCGTTCTCATGGCGGTGTTGAAAAATAACAGATATGCAATCCTTGATGTAATAAACATGAGGCTTGCTGCAGGAGAAGTATTATCGCTGATTAAAAACACAGCAATTTCGGATAGAGCATCATATGGATATGTGAAAGTCAGAATTCCGCAGGACCCCGGACAAGCCGGAAAGAGTCAGGCGGCTTTTTTTGTGTCTGAACTTGCCGGATTTGATGTTTCTGCACGGACAGAGACAGGAGATAAGACGTTCCGGGCAACGCCTGTAGCTGCGCAATGGCAGCATGGGTTCTTTGATGTGGTGCAGGGCGAATGGAATGACGATTACTTCTCACAGCTTGAGAGTTTTCCTGATTCGAAATTCAAGGACATGGTGGATGCCACGTCATCCGCATTTGATGAGCTCGTGAACTACATGAGCTTCGATATCACGAATTTGATCTGACATCACTGAATTACAGTGGTGTTTTTATTTTGGAGGGATCATGAAAAGCATTGTTACCAAGTACGAAGATATCTGCGCATTTACCGGGAAGCCGGCAGAAGCAGTACATCACTTGATCTTTGGAGTAGATCGCCAAAAGGCTGACGAAGACGGATTAGTTCTTCCAGTAACGAATGCCTGCCATAATATGGGCCACACAAACGTAAAGGGAGTGGGCGCCAAGAGCAGCGGAACAATGATCATTCACGGAAACAGCATGGCTGAAGCAATGTCGAAGATGATCGGGCAGCTCGCCTGGGAAAAGCAATATTACAAAGATCGATCAGGCGAACATGGAGATTCGGATCCGGCCAGAGAAGCATTTATGAAAAGATATGGAAGGAGCTACCTATGAGTGTTATTGACGCATCGCAAAGGCCAATGCAAACACTGACAAGTGTGGATGCTGTGAGGCCATTCCGAGCAGATGACTACACAAATATGCTCAACAAGGTCGGAACAAGGCAGGACAATAGCAGAGCATGGGAATGGCACGGAACAGGGTTTGAAAACGATATTAAGCTTACTGAGCTTTATGTAGGCAATGGGCTTTTCGCAAAAATCATTGATCGACCATCGGAAGATGCTATTGCCAAAGGCTTTGACCTTTCAGATCTTGGCGAAGATATCGAGAAAAAAGTGCTGAAGAAGCTGGACAAGTTAGACTTCCCTGCTGTTCTCTCAACCGCAGAAAAATGGTCAAGGTTGTACGGGGGCTCCATTGGCGTGATTATCTGCAACGATGGAAGAGGGCTAGAAGAGCCACTCGACATAAGATCATTTGAAAGCATTGAAGAAATCCGAGTGTTCGAACGAGCAGTAGTGCAGCCAGACTTCTCATCACTGTTTGCTTCGGCATATTTGAACCAGAGCGAAAGCGATGGAAGAAAATCCGGACAGCCGATGTATTACGATGTGTATTCGATGTACGGATCGTTCCGGGTTCACTATTCCAGATGCCTCGTGTTCAAAAACGGCGAGCTTCCGGAAAAGAATACTCTTGGGGCCTATCAGTTTTTTGGAGTGCCGGTATATGCAAGAATAAAAGATGCTATGCGTGAAACTATCACGGCGCACCATGATGGATCCAAACTGTTAGAGCGTTCTGTCCTCGGAGTATACAAGATGAAGGGACTGGCACAGCTTCTTGCAACAGACGAGGGAGAAGACAAGGCTATTAAACGCATGCAGGTCATTGACATGGCGCGTAACATCATCAATTCAATTGCGATTGATGCAGATGGAGAGGACTACCAGTACATCAATGCGTCAATGTCTGGGGCATCCGATCTGATCGACCGTACTTGCAACATGCTTTCTGCTGTCACGGATATTCCGCAGACGATTCTTTTTGGCAAGGATCCTGCTGGGGAGGATTCTACCGGTGATAACGACAGAGATAATTACTTCCAGTTATTAAACAGAATTCAGACCAGGGATTATCGGCGACCAACAGAAAAAGTTGTAAATCTGGTACTGGCTGAACTGGCGAGAAGCGGCAAAATCGAAAAAGAAATTCCGGATTACTCCATAAAATTTGCACCGCTCAAGCAGCTTTCCGAGGAGGAACAGGCGAACGTAGACTCCACAAAGGCCAACTCGGAGAAAACGAAGGCAGAAACCGCCAATATTTATGTTGGAATGCAGGCTTTGGACCCGTCAGAGGTTCGCGCAGGACTTTCCGAAGCGAGCGACTATCAGATACAGGGCATTGTTGAGGATGACAGCCCGATCAATGTTCCTGAACAGGCGATGGACATTCCAGTGAATCAGAATCCAGATGGAATCAAAGAAGAAAATCCTGGAAGTGAAGCCGAACAGAAAGCGTGATCTTACGTGCAGAAATACTTTTATTCCGAACAGACGCAAAAAAAGATGCGTGGAAAATTCAGGGGGCATGACAAACTGTACGGCAAAGCAATGCCGCGGTTCCCGGCATCAGCGGAACGAGAGTATATCCGACTCGTAAATGCTTATTTCCGGGGAATAAAGGCAGTACTGGAAGAAGAGCTTCCAACTCTCAAGGAAGAATATCAGAAGAAATATGAAGACTACAAGGCCGTCCACATGGACGGCCTTTTTGATTTCGATGCATTCGTCAATTCGTTCTTCTCAAAGATTCAAAAGAGACTTGATGACATGGATATATTCGGCAAATGGATAAAGGATCTCCGAAAGATTGGGATGATTACAAAGAAGTCCGAAATCGCCGAATGGAAAAGAATGGTTAAGAAAACGCTGAATGTGGACTTATCGGAAGACTACTACAGCGGTGATTTCTTTGATGATCTCATGGAGCAATGGGTTTCCGATAACGTTGATCTGATCAAGACTGTACCGAATGACATGCTCGGCAGGATGAAACAGATCGTAAGTGATGGCTATCAAAACGGTACTCGGCCAAAAGATATGGCAGAGAAGATACAGGATGCATACGGAATGTCGCGAAGCCATGCTCAATTCATTGCAAGAGACCAGATCAGCAAGCTCAATGCGAAAATAACGCAGCGCGAACACGCCGATGCAGGAGTTACGGAATATGTTTGGTCTTCTTCTGGAGATGAGAGAGTGAGAGAAAGCCACAGACGGCTTAACGGGCACATTTTCAAATACAGTGATCCTCCGGAAACGGATAACGGGAGACGTTGCAATCCTGGGGAGGATTATAACTGCCGCTGCGTAGCTATCCCGGTATTCAAGGAAGACACAATGAGTCTTGCATTGCGAGACGATGAGGAGACAACATCATGACAAACAGCATTGACATTCCGTTTGGTGTGGGAGTGATCGTCGTTACTGACGGGAAGATTTTGATAGGCACCAGAACAGATAACGGCTTGATCTGTGGCCCAGGTGGCCACATCCAGAACGGAGAACAACCATCGGAATCAGCTCTGAGAGAGCTACAGGAAGAGTTTAACATCAAAGCCAACAAACTCTACCCGTTAGGTGCAATCCAAGATCCAGAGGGCAAATGGAAGCCCTCCATGGTATTTCTATGCACAGATTACGAGGGAGAGCCAAAAGCTGATGAGGAAGAGATGACGGAAGCAAGGTTTGCCGACATTGCAGAGCTTTCTCAGATGGACAACCTGTTTCCGTGCTTTGCGGCATCACTTGCATTACTGATGAATAAGCTGGAAATGAATTTTGACGGAGGCCCTGGATCTGGCAATTGGGGGCATCAATCTGTGCAGGGAGTTCGAGGAGGATCTGCTCCTGGCGGCGGGGCAGCACCTACAAAATAACAAGGATGTATTCTGAAGGCGATAAACTTTATATGGACCTCGATGCTTGTACACAAGAGGCAGATAAATTGAAAAAGTTATAACAATAGTGCAACTATTTACAATAGAATTGTATTATTGTATAATATAATTATAGGAGGAGAATAGATGACGTTACGCGAAATTGCACAGAAGTATCCTAATGATCCTACCGTATATTATGAATTGCTTGAAAAAATTTGGCACACAAAAAAAAGTTATTTGGACTACGCAACGAGTAGACCGCCAGACGTGACAAAGGAGCTAAAGCGTGTCGATAACGCTGATTTTGATTTAGCTTGTGCGTTACTTATGATGATTCTCAGAGAAGATCACTTTTGCGATTCCTTCGAGGAACGTCATAAGAACGGGGACGTCAAAAAAGTCGTGGACAGGATTGCAGAAACTATCTGAAAATGCGCACAGAACGGAGGGTAATTGTTAGGAGCGATTATAGGAGATATTGTTGGAGTACCGTATGAGTTCTTTGGGAATCCGCGCAGAAAGGATTTCGGGCCGTTATTTATCGGCCGTTCTGAATTTTCCGACGACACGATCATGACGGTCGCTGTAGCAAAAGCACTCTTGCTTACACCGGTAATGGAAGAAAAAGCATTTAAGAGTACTCTCGTAAATCAGATGCAGTATTTGGGAAGAAAATACCCAGACGTAAGCTGGGGGTGCAGATTCGGACAGTGGTTAGAATCCTACGAACCTAAACCGTACGGGAGCTTTGGCAATGGATCTGCGATGCGAGTATCACCTATCGGATGGTATTTCGACAGCTTGGAAGAAACCTTGAATGTTGCGAAATGGTCCGCGGAAGTCACACACAACCATCCTGAAGGCGTAAAGGGAGCACAAGTTGTTGCACAGATCATATTCTACGCAAGGAATGGTTGCAGTAAGAAATGGATCAAAGAAGAGATCCAAAGGAGTTACGGATACGATCTTTCCAGGAAATGCGACGACATACGGAAAACATACCAGTTTGACGGAAGCTGCCAGGGGACGGTTCCTGAAGCTATTACCGCTTTTATGGAAGGGAACAGCTTTGAGGATGTTCTTAGAACAGCGGTAAGCCTCGGAGGAGACTGCGATACACTCACAGATATTGCATGTGCTATGGCTGAGGCTGCTTACCCGATCCCAGAGGAGATCAGGCAGGAAGCAATTCGGAGGCTACCTGTAGAATTTGTTGATGTCATTGATGAATTCAATGCCAAATTAAATAGATGATCGCCTGCCAGGTTGCAGGCTGATGTTCTGGAACGTCACTGATCTTTGTGGTCAGTGGCGTTTTCTGCTATCGCCCATGTACCACGAGTACATAGGGCATTCGAAAGAGCTTAGACACAGAAATGTGTTTGAGCTCTTTTTGTTTTGCAAATTTTAGGAGGTGCAATGATTCGGGAATATGCAAGATCTGACGTAATCCGCATAGATGCCGCGGACAAAAAGGAAACCTATTACTCAGATGAAGGTTATCTGTATGACGACCCAATTGTCGGGAGGATAGGAATTCAGATTTACCACAATCCTGACGGAACAGAGCGGAGAGAATACAGGCCTGCAGAAGAAGTCTTCTCGCAGAAAGCAATGGATTCAGCCAAGGGCGTTCCGATCATCATCACGCACGATGCAGGGTTCGTAAATAAGGACAACGCGCCAGACGAGGAAATCGGAACGGTTCTGGACGTTTTCAGAGACGGAGATTACTTACGGGCGCACATCGTTATACACGATACGGATGCAATGAAAGACAGCGGGCTGAAGGAGCTTTCCCTTGGTTACAACCTCGACATCGACGACACGTCTGGTGAATACCAGGGGGAACACTACGACTGCATCCAGAGAAATATCCGCATCAATCATTTGGCTTTAGTCGCCGAAGCGAGAGCTGGGGACAGTGCCCGGCTGAACATCGACGGTAAAGATACAGAGGCAGAAAACAACAAAGAAGGAGGAACAAGCATGAGCAAAGTAAAGGGCGACAATATCGACCCGAAGGAGTTTCAGAAAAAGGTCGATGAGTTCGCAAACGGACCAAAGGAACCTGGCCCGAGCGCAGAGAAAACTGACGGAGAGGATCTTTCTACCGCAGAAAAGGTCAAACAGGTCAGAGACCGCAGAGATCGGCGCGACGAGGACAAGGATCCGGAAGACCTCGAGTCAGCAACAAACAAGATCAAGGAGCAGGACAAGGACATCCAGACGCTTCTTGATTGCATTGACTCAATGGAGGCTGAGGGAGACATGACTGCCAAGAAGACAGATGGTGACGACACAAAAGAAAAGAACGGCGAGGGTGCTGGAGGTGAGGGCACCAATGACACAAGCAACACCGATGGTAACGGCAAGAGCTGCAACAACATGGATTCTGTTGATCAGCTCGATCAGAGAGTTGCTGAGGTGTTCGGCATTGGGCGTATCTGCGAGAAGCTTCACCTGGACGGCATCGAGTCCATGAAGTCCAGTCTGGAGATGAAAAAGGCAGTAATCCGAAAGGTTAGGCCTACGATGAATCTTGACGGGAAGAACAAAGACTACATCGACGCAATCTATGACGTGACAGTTTCGGAAGTTGAAGGAATGCCTAAGAACGCAGACTATCAGCGTCGTCAGATGCTTGGCAATGGCATGAACCTCGATGCAGCAGATTCTATCCCCGTTGGGCTTACTGCTGCACAGGCAGCTAGAGAAAGAATGATTGCAAGAGAAGGAGGTAATCAGTAATGGCAGCACAGATGAAATATGGTTACGCTACGCCGTCCGGAGTTCCGGGCGGCCTTTTTGATATCAGCCCTTATGAGTGCAACACCAGGGTCTCCGAGGCTGAGTCTGGAAAGATCAAGTTTGGTATGGCAGTTGCGGCCGGCACTTCTGCTGGAACCGGTGTGAAGGTTCCTGCGGCGGCATCCGACTTCATCGAAGGCATTGTAGTGCACAAGGCTCACGAGATGGACAGCAAGGGCGACGTTGTGATCGGCAAGGGCGAGGCGTTCTCTGTCCTTCGTACCGGCAAGGTATGGGCGAGAGTAGACGAGTCCGTGACCATTGCCGTCAATGACAAGCCCTATGTCATTGCAACGGGAGATAAGGCAGGACTGCTCACGAACGCTGAATCGGGCAATATCGCCCTGGCAGGAAGATTTATTGGTGTTTCCGAGGATGGTATCGCTCCTGTTCTTCTGTACAATGCAGAAGCGACTGCGGCAGCGGCGAAGGCATCCGGAGAGAACTAAGGTAAAAGGAGGTAATACGAAATGAAATATAACCCGAACATGCCGTCTCAGTCCTATGAAGTGGCTGATGCAAAGGCAATCATGAGCTCCAGCATCCCGAGCGGACTTGTTGGAGATTCTCTCCGCTTTGATTCTGCGGAGGATGCATCTATCTTCTTTGCAAGGGAGCTGGATTTCGTCAAGGCAAAGACCTATGACGTTCTGCATCCGGAGTTCACTGCTGAGAAGCACTTCCCGATTTCCCATGAAGTTAATGAAGGTGCAGAAACGATCACCTATTACAGCTTTGAGAAGACCGGCTTTGCAAAGATCATTTCGAACTACGCAACCGATCTTCCGAGAGTTGATGTAGCGGGCAAGCCCACCACGTCTGCGATTAAATCCATTGGCGACTCCTATGGCTATTCCATGCAGGACATGAGAGCATCCAGAATGGCAGGCAAGTCTCTGGATACCAGAAGAGGCGAGGCTGCCAAGTATGCGATTGACCGTAAGGCAAACGAAATCGCATGGGCTGGAGATAAGGATGCTGGCCTGATGGGTGTCCTTACGGATACGAACAACATTCCGGTATTTACCGCAGGCAAGGCTGCTGCAGACGGATCTTCTACTGCATGGAGCAAGAAGACCGCAGACGAGATCGTAGCAGATATCAGCGGTGCACTCAGCCTGATGGCCACGACCACTCAGAATGTTGAGGTTCCGGACACGCTGCTTCTTCCTCCGTCCGTCATTATCAATCTCTCTTCAAAGAGAATCGAAGGCACTGCAACAACGCTCTGGCAGTACATCAAGGAGGCCTTCCCGGATCTTACCTTCGACAAGGCAAATGAGCTGGAGGCAGGATCCGTCACGACCAATCCGTACAAGAAGAACGTTGGTCTTCTGTACAAGAAAGATCCCGGAAAGTTCACGATCGAGATCCCGCTGCAGTTCATCCAGCACACTGCACAGCCGAAGGGATTAGAGATCGAAATTCCCTGTGAGGAGAGACATGCAGGAGCGGTGATTTACTATCCGATGTCCCTGATGATCATCCCTGGTATCTGATAACAGAAAAGGAGTAGACCCTATGCTGAAGGTAACGAACACAAGTAACAAGGTGGTTGGATTCAGAGGGGAGGATGGGGAGAACGTCTCCATCCTTCCCGAGGAGTCCGTTATTGTTGAAGATGATATGAAGACCGTTGTGAAGACGCTTGAAGACTGCGGGCTGGCAAAGATCGAGGAGACCGACACTGATAGTGCTGAAGAGGCTGCGGAGAGCGTTGTAGAGACAGAGGAGAGCACCGAAGAGGTTAAGAAGCCACGCGGCAGAAAGCCGAAGGAAGTTCTCTGACACAAATGATAGGGTCTGCTGGAATGCCGGCAGGCCCATTTATTGATGGGAGGAAACAGTGGACGAAAAGACTTTGAACGAAACGCTTAAAATCTTTCGGATCGTTGCCGGTGAGTTTGCTCACATCCCAGATGAAGATACTCCGCAGGATGACAGAACCGAATACGGAGTAAAGACCTACATTGACCTGTTCCATGATCAGATATCCGAGAAGCGCTTCGGAAAGTCCTATACGAAGGCTCTTGCCTATCTGACAGCTCACAAGCTGAAGATGATGGACAAGGGCGAGGATGATGGATTTGGGTCCATGGGAGCTGCCCTCCGCGTTTCTTCTGCATCAGAGGGTGAGACTTCTGTTTCATTTGGAAGTGTGGTTTCTACCGCGGATGCTGAGTCTGAGTATGGCCTTACGATCTACGGAATTGAGTTTCTGACACTGAAGCGGAATGCAATCATCCCGATTGTTTCTGCAGGGGAACCGATTCCTGGATATTGAGGTGATTGACAATGTTTGGCGGAAAAGAAACGGCTGCCGGGGCAGCACTGAAAAGGAACCTGGAAGAGCTTGCGGCACTTCAGGTCAATGTGGGGTTCAATGACAGTTCTAAACCTTACAAAGTCAAGGTGAAGGGAAAACGGAAGAAGGTTGACGGGGTATCGGTTGCTCAGGTTGCGGCATGGAACGAGTTTGGAACGGAGCATTCTCCCTCCAGACCTTTTATGCGGCAGACACTTACAAACCAGCGCGAAAAGATCACAAAGTTTGTGAAGAACCGTGCAAAAGGCGTTGTGACTGGTTCCATGAGCGCGCAGACGGCCCTGAATGGCATTGGATCATACGTGAAGGGAAGAATGCAGGCAGAGATCCGAGATGGCGAATTTGAGCCAAATGCGCCTTCTACAGTGGCACATAAAGGATCAAGCAAGCCCCTGATTGACACCGGACACATGAGACAGAGTATTGTTTACGAGATCACGCCGAAGGAGGACTGATGGGTTTACCACTTTGGAAAAAGAAGAAGCTTGTCAGGCGATGTACCGGAACCGCTGAAGTGGACGGGTACAATGTGCCGACCTTCGAGGATTTTTACATGCTTGCGGATGTACAGACAACGGATAACTCGGTGTCAACCGGACTGGATGGTGACATTGGGCTGCAGAAGATCAAGGTGTTCACAGACAGCGAAATGAAGGTTGCATCGGAGAATGGAAACCTTGGAGACAGGATCTGGTTTCAGGGGAAGTGGTTTGAGTGCAGATCATCCAGACTGAGCGAGAATACTTTCCTGAAGCATTGGACAAGCACGTTCGTGGAGTGCACGAATGGGGGCGATCCTCCGGAGGGGATATGAAAATTGAAGATGCACAGCACAAGCTGAGAGAAATGGTGGCCTTTTACTTCGGTAAGGGCCACGTTTTTTATGCCGGACAAAAAATGGCAAAGCTTCCGGAGCCGTATGTGACACTTCAGTTCACCGGAATGACCAGACAGGTCAATGAAAACATCGCGATGGATGATGACGGGTACTGCGTGGCATACAGAGACATCGTTCTGAGCGTTGATCTGAATTTGTACACGAAGGGAAGAAGCATCGGAGGAAGCGCGATTGTCTGCGAGAATACCTCGCTGAGCGACCTGACGGACTTCCTTGACTATCTGGATTCGGAAGAAGGCCAGGGATATCAGATGGAGCATGGGATGGCTATCACCGTCACTTCAGCTCCAAGAGATCTGTCTGCGCTGATCCGTGAAGCACAGTACCAGTACAGGGCCATGGCAGGGCTCTCTGTGCGCATTACAGACACAGCCTATGGAGATTATGGCCAGAACGGTAAAACGCTTCCTAACGCAAGCGGGGGCGGAAATAAGGACATGTACACAGATCCCTACACGATTGAGTCCGTGGATGTAACAGACGCGGGATCTGAATGATAAAAAGGAGGAATGAAATGAGCAACATTGACAGCATTGTAAATGTGCAGATTTCAATTGAAGCGCCTATGAATCCAAGTGCTTCTTTTTCTGCACTTCTGCTCGTTGTGCCGAAGGCTGAAAATGCCGGAAGTGTAACAATCCCGACTGTCGCAGAGATCTCCAGTGCATCAGATCTTGCGGACTACGGATACACGGAAGAGTCTGAGGCATATAAGGCTGCGCTGGTTGCCTTTGCACAGGATCCGAGACCGGAAAAGGTCTATGTTACTGTGCGGAAGGCCGGTGACAGTGATGCAACGAATGAGCCGATTGCAACAACTCTGGAGAGAGCAACTTCTGAAACTGGATGGTACGGATTTGTTCTTGCAGGATTTACTGAAGGAACGGACACGAAGGCGGCAGCGACATGGGCTGAGGCCAACAACAAGCTGTTTGGTTTTAACTGGACGGGCTCAGAGATTCCGGTGGACATCACATCCTACAATCGCACTTTTGCCATGTATTACACAGGCAAGGAAGAGAATACGGATGCCAAATACAGTGCTCTTGCCCTGATGGCAAAGTGCTTCGGATATGATCCTGGATCCGAGACCTGGGCATTGAAGACTCTGGCGGGAATTCCTGTTTCTGACCTGACAAATGCAAAGGTATCTGAGCTGGAGAAGATCCCTTCCGGATATTACAGGACTATTGCGAACAAGGACATTACGCAGGAAGGAAAAGTCGGTTCCGGCGAGTGGATTGATATCATTCGTTTCCGCGACTGGCTGATTTCCGAGATCCAGAGCAATGTCTTTTCGTATCTCACGTCCAATCAGAAGGTTCCTTACACCAATAAGGGAATTGCAGGCGTGCAGAACCGGATTGAGGAAGTACTTCTGACTGCGCAGAGAACTGGCGGCATTGATGCTGACAGCACAGATGAAAACGGAAATACCACTAAGGGATTTGAGGTCACGGTACCGACTTCTTCCAGTATTTCCGCAACGGAGAAGAAGGCCAGAAAGCTTCGGAATGTGAAGTTTACTGCGAAGCTTGCCGGTGCAATCCATGCGACTTACATCAAGGGTACTCTCACCTACTAAGGAGGTTGAATTATGGCAGCACCTTATACATATAACCCGAAACAGTGCATTGTTGCGCTGGGAAACCACGTTGTTTCCGGATACGCGGATGATTCCTTTATCAAGATTGATGCCGACGGAGATGACGTATCTAAGAAGACCGGATGCGACGGAGAGGTCAATCGTGCAATCTCCGTCGATGATGGATATACCATCACGCTTGCCCTCCTGCAGAATTCTCCAACCAATGCGTTCCTTGAAGCTATGCGCAAGAAGGACAAGGAAGACGGTTCCGGTCATTTTCCGATTCTTATCAAGGATCTGATGGGAAAGGAGAAGTTTTCTTCTGATTACTGCTGGGTCCAGAAGATGGGAACATGGGGAAGAGGAAAAGAGACAACCAACCGCGAATGGACGCTCTCTGTGGCAGAAGCGAAGTTCGAGAACGAGTAAATCTATAGCAGAGAGGAGCAGATATGCTGAAGTCTATCACACCTACAACGGTGACATATGACGGTATTGATTTTGCAATCTTTCCCTTTCCTGCGATGACAGCGGCAATGATTTCCGGCGATTTGGCTCAATTTGTTGGGCCAATCATTGCCGGAGTCATTCCGATTCTCGGGGGAGGAAAGACCGAAGAAGAGGTTGGAGAAAGTTCTATTGACAGGATGCTGCATATGTCCAATGCAGAGCTTCTTCCGTCTCTGAACGCTGCATTATCAACCCTGAACGGAGAAAATGTACAGAAGATCCTCACGGAGCTTCTGATCAAGTATGGAAATATCAGTTGCGAATACAGTGACGAAGTAACCGGTGTTCGCAAGCAGGAAAAGCTTACCAGAAGTCTTCTGGATGAGCTTTTTATTGGCAGACTCGACAGTATGCTGATGCTTGCACTCGATGTGGTGAAGCTGAATTTCGCGGATTTTTTTACTGGAATTCTGAGCCAATATGGGAGCCGACAGGCCGCATCGAAGAACCGGATCTCGAACAGTATGGAAAATTCCGAGGAGACTGTTTCTATCCTTTAGAGCTCAGGATGTACCAGCTCATCCAGAACGGCTATGCAAGTATGCAGGAACTGAAGGAATACTATACGCTGAGCGAGGCGTTGAAGCTGTATGCACTTATGTCCATGAGGCAGGATATCGAAGCAATTGACGCAACGAAGTTCAGAGAAAGGAGTGAACGCCAGTGAGCGAAAACATAATCGAGAAGCTGCTGATAGCGGTCGGCTTCCAGACGGATGAAGCGTCCAGGCAGAAAGTTACATCGGAAGCAGATGCCTTAAAGGGATTATTGAAAAAAGCTCTTGGGGCTGTCGGAATCACTCTGTCGATTGCAGGAGTTGCGAATTTTGCCAGAGATGCCGTGAATGCAGCATCAACAGTGGAGCAGATGGAAGAGAAGTTCCACGCGGTTTTCCTTGACCTGAGCGATGAGGCGGATCAGTGGGCCGGGAACCTTGCTGAATCCATTGGACGATCCAAGAATTCCATCAAGACATACCTTGCAGATCAGCAGAACCTTTTGGTCGGCTTTGGAATGGCAAGAGACCAGGCTGCCAGCATGTCAGAGGAAATGGTCTCTGCCGCTATCAATATCGCATCATTCAACAATATTGGTGACGATGAAGCGGTCAATGCATTATCGAAAGCCATGATGGGTGAGACCGAGTCTGCGAAAAGACTTGGAGCGGTTCTGAACGATAACACCATTGCAATGGCGATGGAGGATCTTGGGTACAAGAAGAAATTCAAGGACCTGGACGAAGCAACGAAGATGCAGGTCAGATATCACTCTATTGTCATGCAGTCGCCAGATGCATTTCGTGAAGAAAACGGGGTAATCGGTGATGCGGCTCTGTCCATGGGAACATATGAGTCCAAGGCGCGGAATCTGTCAGCAATCCAGAAGGATATCAAGGAGAATATCGGATCTGCGCTGTTACCACTCTACTACACGTTCAACTCGTACCTGGCGCGAGGTGCCGACAAAATCAGGATCCTGACAGAGCGAATGATGGATTCTGCAACAAATGGAGGAAAGCTTGCCAAGGTTTACGACCTGATCAACAAGGGTCTTGAAAAAGGCTGGGATCTTCTCCGGAAGGTCTACGATGCAGGAAAACGCGCCGTAGATATGGTCGGAGGATATGAGAACGCCTTAAAGCTTTTATCTGTCGCCATTGGGACAATCGTAGGCTATGGCCTGATTGGAAAAGTTGGAGGCCTGATCTCAAAAATAGGAGGCCTGTCTGCGGTGCTTGGAGGAGTCAATCTGAAGCTTGCCGGCATGGTACTTCTGGTTACGGCGGTCTTCCTCATCTTTGATGACCTTGTGGCATTCATGCAGGGCAGAGATTCGCTTCTGGGCGACCTTATTGATGCTTCCGGAGGCGATCAGCAGAAGGTCAGAGACAAACTGAACGGGATCAAGGATTCTGTGGAAGGATTCTTCAATGGAGCCAAGGAAAAGCTTACTGACTTTGGCGATGATATCAGAGATGCTGCGGATGGCCTTGCGGAGTTCTTCGGAGAAAAAGATGCTGGAGACATGCTCATTAATACTTTGACGAATATTAAAGAGGCGCTAAAAGCAATTGCAGGGCTTGCGGAGACTGCTGCAGGATTTATTGCTTTCATCACCGGTGCGGATGATGCTCTGTCCGGAGAAAAGAATGTAGCAACGTCCAAGGGAACGGAGCGCATGTCCAATGCGGACGCAAAGGAGTATAAACAGCTTACTCATGATATCAAGGGAACAAAGGGGCAGGAGAGAGACCGGATTCAAAGCCAGATTGATGCTCTTGAGTCAAAGTACCAGGGAACTGACACTACAACCGCAGGCCAGAAGATGATGTCAGACGGGCATAATGCGGCGATGAATTCTTTTGACCGGGTGTTTGGAAATGGTGAGCATCAGTCCAACTCGACATTCAGCGACAAGATGGCAGAGTCCTGGAATTCGTTCAAGCATTTCGTGGATGACAGCACGATGAATATTTTCCACGATGAACTGTTTCCTCCGGTTTCTGAGGCGTCGGAAGACACCAAGAACGCCAACAAGGATACCAGAAACAGCACATTCAAGGCACAGGACGGAATGCTGTCTGCGACGCAGAGTGCCATGATGAAAATCGTGGACATCATGTCCGGAGCGCTGGCTGGCTTAACGAACATCGACTTTTCAGGACTGAATGCTGCAGGATATGCGCTCTCCGGAGTAGGAGCCAATATGCCGGTGCGTAGCGCGGCTGGAAAGAGCGGAGCAACTGTTTATCAAACAAACAGCTTCAACAATTCGTTCTATGGCGATACGAGAGATAACCAGGTTGCAGCGAGCAAACAGCTCACGAAGGACTCAAAAGATGCAACAGCAAAGATGTCTGGAGGACTGGCGGCAGGGAGGTAAAGTATGAAAGCAAGAGAGCCTGTCAGCATCAAGGGAGCAGAGTTTGATGCGGTAATTGAAAGACAGGAACAAATGTCTGCAACTGTCCCTCAGTATCCTACGGAGAATGGCGTGAGTATCAGCGACAACGTGGCTCTGGATGCCATGGAGCTCACAATGACGCTTTATCTTACTGCCACGCCTATCACATGGGCGAGCAGACACGGTACCGGTGAGGAGCATATCGACGCGACTTGTGAAAAGCTGAGAAAGCAGTATGCATCCAGAGAGCCTCTTGAGGTGGTCACGAGCAACCGGACTTACTCAAACATGGTTATCAAACAGATGCAGTTCAAGAAGTCAGAGGATATCGGGATGGCAATGGAAATCCCGATCACTCTTACACAGGTCACTACGACATCCTCGGAAAAGGTAGATATTCCTGCAGGACTTGGAAAGGGCGGCACTACAAAGAAGGATACCGGAAGAACCGGAACTGGAAGTGCGTCCGTCACGCAATCTTCCGGGAGCAGCAGTTCTGGATCTTCCGGATCATCAAGTTCTGGTTCTGGCAGTTCTGGTTCTGGCAGTTCTGGTTCCGGAAGCAATGGATCAATACTGCATGAGCTTGCATCTGGACTGAAAAACATGTCGTTTGGAGGTTGATGAATGTTCGAAATATTTGTTCCGGATGAGCATGACAGCATGAGCAGCATCACGCTTGGAGAGACAGAATATTATCTCCGATTCACCTATAACAGCCGGTTTGATTTCTGGTCGGTTGGGATCTACGACAGCATGAAGGAACCGATTATCCCGATGACGAAAATAGTTCCGTACTTTGATTTGTTTTCGGTCTATACCGGGACGGATCTTCCGTCTGGGTCTCTTTTCTGTGCTTGCAGGAAAGATACGGTAGGAGAGTCGGACTTCCGTGATAAAGCGGCTCATATGGTCTATGCGGAGGCGGGGGAGCTGTAATATGAAGCAATGGATAAGAGAATACCGATTTGTTGCCGGGCCAAAAGGTAAGGAAGGCTTCAAGATTGAGAGTGCAGGGGTTTCAAGACCTCTGCATATTTCATTTAAGCTGGAAAAAGCAGATACGCAGGCAAGTAACACCGGCACGATCACGCTGAGCAACCTGAGCGATGAGCATAAGGCGATTCTCAACAAAAAGGATTGCTACGTGGAGCTTTCGGCAGGATATGAGAGCGGAATGGGAATGATTTTCTGCGGAACAGTTTCCACCACATCCGAGACGCTTTCCAATGCAGACCGAGATCTTGAAATTGATGTGGTGGATGGTTTTGCGAATACCGATCTGGTAGGGTGGCTCTCCATGAATGGAGTGGTTACGTGCGCAGAAGTGCTGGACAAGATTGTCAAGAAGATGGAGATTGACTCGGCAATCATCACGGATAAGGCCAGGGAAAAGCTGCAATCTGCAAAATATGATAACGGATATTGCTATGTAGGCAAGTTCCGGGCAGCATTGCAGGCTGTTTTACGCAAGGCAGGCCTTACCTTTTCGATTCAGAATGGAATCCTGCAGGTCTATGAGTCCGGGGAAGCAATCGTTCCGAAGGCTTATCAGCTATCGGCAGAATCTGGTCTGATCAGTATTCCGAAGAAGATCACGATCAGTGACAGCAATGTGAACAGCGGGAAGTCAAAATCCACTTCGAAGTCCAAGAAGGAAGGAACTGCCAGTACGGCAGACAAGGGAATTCCTGGGTATGAGGTCAGTTATCTGCTGAATCCTGCAATTGGCGTCAATGACCTGATTTCCTTAAAGAGCAAGACGGTGAGCGGATATTTCCGAGTGCATAAGCTGTCCATGGACGGCGATAACTATGGCGGTGACTGGAAATGTACCGCACAGCTTATAGAGGTGAAGAAATGATTCAGGAGCTTGTAGAGCAGATTGAAAATACGATCAAGGATGTTATGAATTCCAGTCTGCATACTTCGATGCCTGCCAAAATCGTCAGCATTGACGAGAAGAAGGGCCTTGTCGATCTTCAACCGCTTGGGTCTTACTACGTGAACGGTGTGGAGCTTGAGTATCCAATCGTTCCGGCTGTTCCCCTGGTGCTGAATGCCGGCAAGGAATGCGCTTGTGTTTCTCCTATCAAAAATGGAGATACCGTCATGATGACCTGTGCAGAGCAGTCTGTGTCTTCGTGGCTCACAGATACGTCAAATGACCAGATGGATGAGAGATTCGAATTGCAGAACGCTATGGCTGTTCCTGGGCTCCAGAAGGGTGCTGTGGAAGCACAGATGGAGGCCAATGAGGATGATGCTATTGTGGTCAAGAACAGCAATGCGAAGATCAAAATCTGGAAAGATAAGATTGAAGTCACGTCCGGATGCAAGATTGTGATTGAAGAGGACTCCGTAACGATTCATGGAAATCTGCATGTCAATGGAGACATTACATGCACCGGAAGCTTTCCGGGAGGAGGTGACGGATCTTGAATGACTTACAGATGACAAAAAACGGGGATCTTGCGATCTTCAGTTTTGATGTGCATACCACCGACAGCATTGAGCAGGCAATCCTGATCAAGCTCCGGTGGTTTTTTGCTGAGTGGGTTTACAACCGGTCCTACGGGGTCAAGTGGTTTGAAAAAGTCCTGATCAAGAATCCAAGCAAGCTGATTGTAAGAAGAATGCTGGAAGATGCCATTCTGTCGGTCGATGGTGTGGCCTCGGTACAGGACATGACACTATCCATCAGTAGCAGGCAGAGAGTGGCGAGAATCTCTTTCAAAGCGATCACCAATCAGGGAAAGATCGACATGATGGAGTTTGTGCCACTCGGAGCGGATGCGGAGGAAGAAGGCATTACCGCTACCGTCAGAGGAAGAAATCTCATTCTGGAAATGGATGACACTCTTTGCTATGTTCAGGGATCTTCGCTCATATTTACGGAAAAAGCTCCTGTTTCCGTAAATGGAACGACATTGGTAATAGGAGGCATGAATGGCAAAAATTGACACCATCTGGATCAAAGTAAATGGTGTAAAAACTGCATTTCTGATCATGGACAAAGAGACGGCGCTATCTCTTATAGATGCGACTGCCAGGCTTGCGGTCCTTGCTAAAAATGATACAGCACAGAACGAAAGCATTGTAAATGTTCAGGACGCAATCAAGAAGATCTCCCAAAAGGATGTGGAAACAGATCAAACGCTGAAAAGCCATGATGAAAGAATAACCGCAGCGAATGGGACTGCTGATTCTGCTGTAAAGAAATACACGGCGCTCTCCGGAGTAGTTGGTGATAACACCAAAAAAATCACGGATGAAGTGGAGCGTGCAAAAGAGGTGGAAGGCTATTTAGACCAGCTTGCGACAACTCCGAAAGACAACCTCGTCGCTGCGATCAACTGGGTGCTGACTAAAGCTGATAAGGGCCTGGAAAACGTCGGAACACTGACTGACCTGACAACTACTGAGAAGACGGACCTGGTTAAGGCTGTGAATGAGGTTGTGAAGAACCTGGCATCAACCGATAAGAAGGCCGAAGATGCCGTAAAAAAGGTTGAGAATGTCACCGATGTTGGCATTGCAACAGGAAGCAAGGCCGGAATCGTAAAGCCTGATGGCACCACAATTTCTGTTACGGAAGATGGAACGATAAAGGCTGCATCCGTCACTTTTGATGAGGTGACTGGAGATCTGTATACGGAGCTTTGATAAGCAATGAGAAGAGGAACGACAGAAAAAAAGACGGTTACGCTGCACAGTGATGGCCTCGATATGACAAAGATCAAAAAGGCTGTCATCACGATGAAGCAGGAATATCCGCGTGTAGTACAAATTGATCAGGAAATTACGTTCGATCAGAACGGTGTCGGCACGGTGGTTTTTACTCCAGAGCAAACGGTGAAGCTTTCACTTGGAGAAGTAAGAGTACAAGTCAAAGTACTGATTGATGATGGGACGGAGCATGGAGAGGTCAAAGGGACATCCATCGTAAGAGATTATGTCAACGGAGACATACTTAATGAGGACAGCTTAAATGGATAAATTTGATTTTGAAATTTGCGGTGATCCGCAGCATATAGAGCTATACGGAGATGTGTCCCCGACTCCTGGATTTACGATGGATGTAGACGATGCAGGAGGAACAAGCGACTATAATGCGCTTTCTAACAAACCGACTCTTAATGGAAAAGTCATTCAGGGTGACATGCAGGAAACCGATCCGACCGTGAGTGAATGGGCGAAACAAGCCCAAAAGCCAATATACACGCCGGATGAAATCGGGGCA
>ERZ1026872.180-NODE-180-length-22048-cov-6.337426_pt1 | contig 22048 bp, 31 predicted proteins | sample MGYA00380166_ERZ1026872 | MGnify/ENA primary metagenome ERZ1026872 (study PRJEB33269, sample SAMEA4719802) | human gut metagenome | biome: human-associated habitat; feature: organic feature; material: feces | place: Cameroon | collected 2013-10 ... | reverse complement strand
TTCTGACACAATAAAAAGACTGAAAACAAGTATAGCAGCATTTAAGAAACAGCTCGCTTTTGCTGGCAAGATCCCGCCGATCGTATTTGCAACGGATATGAACAACAACCACGGCTACACCCAGGCAGCGCAAAAGATAGATCTAAACGTTGGAAAACAGGCGCAGGAGTTACCGACAGCGGCGGACATTGTGCAGCGTTTACCGGTAGAAATGAGCGGAAAAGATCCGGCAGACACGGACGGAGATATAAATATATAGTATTTATGCGGTTTTGCGGTTCGTTTTCTTTTACTTTTACGAACTCGGACAGATCCGGCGGCGGTTGGTAGGATACCAGGGCGCAGAGGTCCGGCAGCTTATACCCTGGGGCGGGGGTGTGTGGCGGTGCGATCCCGGGGCAACTCACCCCTCTGAGTTCCCGAAAAATTAAAAAGCCCCAAACCACCCCAATCGTAAAATAGCAAAGAACCCTATTACCGTAAACCACCCAATTTACAATGTAAGTACAGATACGGCATCCAGATAACAGATGGAAAGTGAAAGGTTTACAAAACCACAAAATCCAAAATCGGCGGATGCCTACCGGCATAGAAAGAGAGAAATATGGAACAGAACAAAGAAACAGTAACACAGAATGAGCGGAGAGAGGCGGAAGTATGCAGAGAGAAGAAACAGACCGCATGGGACAAATGGAAAGAGGACACGCTGCGGAAGTTCAACCGGACTGCATGACAGAGGCGTACACCGAGGGGATTTCAGAAACACATATTAAGACCAATGCAACGGTATTCCACATATACCAGATGATAGAGTTCGGAAAACTTACCAAAGAAGAGGGATTGTATCTCATGGTAAATACGCTTGCGGATGAAAACCTCCGTCTAAACCAGATGTGCAATGACCTCATAATGAGGATGCCGTCACGTCTGCTCGTGGAAACGATAACAGGCGGAAAATAAAAATCGGCGGAGGCTTACGCCTCATAAGGAGAAAACATGAAACCGAAAAATTTTCCAAAAAATAAAAAGAGGTCATGGTTCACATGGATTGCAAACAGAATATCAGATTTTCTTCCGTGTGAGCATGAATGGGAGGTTCTGGAAGTTGTAAGCCGGTCACACGATTATAGCGGATTTAAGTATGTGGTATGTCGATGCGGATGCAAGAAATGTGGTGCGATAGAATTTAGGAGGTATTTGGCATAATGAAACCAGTAGAGATCCAGAAGAGTTTTTCAGACTGCAAAATGTGTAATGATATTTCTGATATGTGCAACCAGATACCAGATTGTTCAAGGTGCAATAGAGAAATCGGAGAGTGGATAGATACCGTATCTTCGATATTCGGAACTAAGGCAATCGTTCAAATGAAAGACGGTTCCGTGAAAGAGTTCCCAATCAGTAGGATTAAGGTAATTACAAAAAGAATGGAGAAATAGCTGTGAGAATCATTGATGAAATAGGAAAAGCTGCAATGCTTGAACAGCTTGCGGAGGAATGTACTGAGCTTGCAAAGGCAGCTCTCAAAATGGCAAGAATCATCAGAAATGAAAACCCAACACCGGTAACGGAGGAAGAGGCTATTGCAAACATCAGAGAAGAGTATACGGATGTTGTGCAGTGCGCCGGAGAACTCTCGCTAACCGTAGATGATGAACAGATGATGCGTAAGCATGAGCGATGGGAAAAGAGAGTGAGGGAGAAAGTATGAACTTCTTACCATTCAGACATTGCATAAGAGAACCGCACGGATCAGCAGTTAAATTTGAGATATTGGCAGCGACACAGAATGAGTTTCAGGTGCGTTACCCGGATTACGATTACATCAAAATGGGAGCCAGCCCGTCAGTGCTGTATAACAGAGAACAATTACTGTGTTTCCTATTGGCGTATGACAAAGCGGAGTGCCTTGAATTTATGGAAAAACTGTATCATCACATGGGATGGCCTGCAGAAAAGCTGTATGCGAATCCGGCGTTTGCCGGAGTGGGAAAGGAGAAAAAGACATGATAGCACGTTTCTTACAGGATATTGTCGTAAATGACATTGAGAAGAACATGGAAATGACCATTGATAAGGGAGAAGAACTTTTTGCTATCGACAGAGGAACCCATTATGAACTGAGAAAGGCTGACGGATGGGGAACTATGGCTCCGAAAGAGTGCGAGGGCGAATATTATGAGATCATCAAATGATTTTTACAAGGAGAAACCATGAAAACAGAACGATATGTATGCGACCGATGCGGTGCAGAAATAGATGGGAAGAACGGAAGTATGCTTCACAAGAAGTGGCTGAATATACATGGCCTCCATGCCAAGGACGGATTTCTGGACGGAGTAACAAATATAGATTTATGCCCTAAATGTAGGAAAAGTTTTGAGAGATGGATGAGAAATGGAGGGGATTGAACCATGCACGATACTAAGCCACAGCTCTTTATCATGGATGAATGGCTCGGAGATCCCGTACCGCTTGCGGAAATTAAAGAAATATCTGAACATACACTGGATGAAGAGTATGATATGCCGGATATTTCACATCTGAAAGATGGTTTTGAAATACCTTTTGAAGTGAAAATGAAGAAATCTGCCATAAATAAGCTGTTTCGCCCATGTTTTGGCAGAGAACCTTACAGAAATCTCGAAAAATGCGCCAAGTGCATACTGAAAGAGGACTGCGTGGTAGCGAAAATCGAGAACAATTTCAACATGAGATTAAGGGCATACCGCCCTTGATAATAAATTACAAGGAGGACACCAATGGAAGAGAAAGAAAAGAAACCGTGGAGACCGCCAGAAGCGGCACATTTACCCGATCCGATAGCGTTTGCCATGCAGGGTATTGAACGTTTTGGATTACCGAAAGAACGGCAGATACCGCCATTACAAACATTTGACAGAGTGATGCAACACTCGGCATTTACCGAAAACCGATGGTGGGAAAATGCAAGACAGGTAACGGCAACATCATCGGCAGAACAGTGGAAGAGAGTGAGCATCGAAAGAGCACGTTGTTTCGGAGAACCATGGCCGGATTTTGATGATATACCGGTTGCGAGTATCACAGAGGATTTCTCACAGAAATGCCAAAATGCCACAATCGGATTGTTAAGAGATCAGGTTATAGCATCATGCGCTATTCCGGGAGAAACATTATTTGGAGACATTTTTAACCAGTTAGGTATTAAGGAGGACAATATGGATAGAAGTTTAGCAGACAAGAAATTTAAGAAAGTAACTATCGAGTGCGAGGACGGCACTACTTACGCCGGAAAAATCAATCATATATGCGGTAGCCCGTATCGTTATGACAGACTGTGTGTAGAGGCAATGATCGAGGACAAGCCTATCGGCACATACGGCATTGAGAAAGTCCTGTTCCAGAATCCGGCAACAATCGTTTTTTGGTCTGACGGCACAAAGACGGTTGTAAACTGCATGGATAATGTGGAAATCAAGAAAAAGGTTGTCGATGGCAAGGAAGTAACCATTCGCAAGCCTAAAAAGGCTGATACCTATTCCAAGGAAAACGGTCTGGCTATGGCTATCGTGAAGAAATGGGCCGGCAACAACGGAAATTACAACAACATCTTCCGTGAGTTCATTCCTGAGATGGCACAGGCTGAAAAAGAGGCAAAGAAAGCTGCCAAGAAAGCTAAAAAGGCACAGAAATCGGAGGAATAACCAATGACGCTGAGGGAATTTGCCAAGGGATATGACGGCAATATTATGCTGAAAGCATTTGAGAATGAGAAATCAACAACTCCGACAGCAATTATGATGACTCAGATTACGGATTCTATCAAGGATGAGGTTCTTGACAAGGAAGTATACAGCTACACAATGGTCTGCGCTTCACTGTTTGAACGGTATCTGAGAGTGAATTTTGAAGCTGTGCCGGAGATCCCGGATGAAACGGAGGACACTGAATGAGAAAGATATTTTTTGACACAGAGTTTACCGGTCTGCATCAGAATACAACGCTTGTGAGCATTGGACTTGTTTCTGATGAGGGCGAAAGGTTTTATGCGGAACTGACCGATTACGATGAGACACAGTGCGATGATTGGATTACCAAGAATGTTCTGGATCATCTGCTCCTGAGTGGCAATACGGAGTTGGAAAAGGAACTGGAAGAGGATGCACTTACAACCACAGTGATCGGCAACAGGGACGATGTGAGAACGGCATTACTTAATTGGCTTGATGGTTTCGGAGATGATATTCAGTTTGTCTCTGATGTGTGCCATTACGATATGGTTTTATTATGCGAACTGATTGCAGATGGAGCCATGTTGCTGCCGGAGTACATCAATCCGTTTTGCCATGATCTCTGCCAAGATATTTCAATGATCCTGGATATTTCAGAAAAGGCAGCTTTTGACATTTCGAGAGAACAGCTCCTTACAGACAGAGGAATTGATTTGCCGAAAGGTCAAAAACACAATGCGCTCTACGATGCGGAAGTTATCAAGGCAATCCATGAGGACTTTTTCTCCGTGGGGGGGGGGTAAAACAGGGAGGTAAGAATGGACAAGGGACAAATCTTAATGGATTACCGCTTGGCGAAGAACCATAAGAGACAGATACCCATTCTTGCGGACTTAAATGCGTGCGACACGCAGACGATAGTAGAAATTCTGGAAGAGGGCGGCTACAAGCGTATGTTCAATACGAATGGTGTGGATATTTCCGTGAAGAAAACAGAGATTGAGCAAAAGTTTTCTTCCGGGGAATCCATAGCTGCCCTTGCAATGGCGTATCACATTTCAAAGAAACAGATTAAGGTACTTCTCGGAGTAGAAGAGACGGAGGAAAATGGAACCATGTCTGAGCAGGAAATGATAAAGAAACTCGGAGAACTTACGAGCGAGGTTGAAAAACTGAAAGCAAACAAGAAATCTCTGGAAGAAAGAAATGCGAAAGTAGAAAAAGAGAATGATAATCTGAGGAAGCAGATTGAACAGCTTGAAAGTTTCAATGCAGAGCTGGATGCCACAGTCAAGGAACAGACTGAAATGCTGAATGGTGGAAAATTATATGAGGATTATCAGGAAGTTTGCATTAAGAACAGCAAGCTCAACGCAACGGTTGATGTCCTGGTAGAGAAAATCAGTATGTTAAAGGCGGTGGGCTGTCATGGATAATGGAATGGAACTCAGAGTGAAAGATTATTGTGCTTTCTGCCCTGATTTTGATGCTGACGTTGATAAGGTTGATATTACTGTAATGGCGGACCATACACAAAGGGTATTAACGACTATCAGATGCAGACACGCCGGAAAGTGCGAAAGAATATACGGAAGAATACAGGAGGGCAGAACCAATGAAACAACGGTGGTACAAAGTAGTGTTTGAAACCATTGAGAGAAAACCAATCCGCAGAACTGTTACCGTATGCAGCACGGACAGTGTTCATGCGTCTGCTTTGGTATATCAGCAGTTCGGTAGAAAGAAAATCAAGGTAAAATCTGCCAAGAAAGTAAAGGAGAGCGAATGATGGATAATTTGAACTTGAAACCAAAGTCCCCGGATGAAGTAAAAACCATGATGTGGACTGGGGAAAATCAGCGTGAAATGTTCGATCTGCTTACTTGCGGTAAGAAAATTGATGATTATATGACTGCCAGTGGAGAGAACTTTTTCATAGACCATAACACCGTAAAAGGTGGGCTGGTGCTCATTACTAACGTAGGAAATCAGTGCGGATGCGAAATACCGGTAAAGATAGGGGATTATGTGTGCGGCCGCAGATATGGAGATAAATGGTACTTTTCCGTTGCGGACGGTGCGGCTTTTGAGAACAATACTTGTGGAACTCTCAAAAAGAGAGATGGGAAACGAAAACCGATAGACATATTCAAAGACCAGGAGCAGTTAGAAGAGTGCCTGAGAGAGTGGCAACACAGATTATTCCTTGATGGGTGGCTGATACTGGCACACGTTGAGGATAAGATTATGAACCCTGACGGAGAAGAGGTAATTGATGCCGCCGGATATAACACATTCGTATTTGAATCCAGTCAGGCAAACATCCAGTTACTCAGCGATGAATCTTACAAAGAGAACAATACGCTGTTCAAACATTGCATGGAAAAGGATCTTGTGCATGAACTTTTACATTGCAAGTATGATTGGATGGGAAATCAGGGTGGAACCTATGAGGGCGTGTATCTGGATGCAACCGAACACCAGAAGTTAGAGGAAATGGCAAAGAGTCTTATCATGGCGAAGTATGGTGTCGGCTATGATTATTTCATGTGAGGTGCAATATGACAACGGTGGTGGTCTATAAGACCGATACAAAAGAAGTTCTGGCAGCTATTCCGATGGACGGCGGAGATGCCGTCTGCCGGAATGATGTGGAATTTCAGATTTACAACGGAACAGAGCCAATATTCACGGAAACTCCCGGAGGAATCGTATTGGCAGAAAACAAATTTATGATAAAGATGGAGGGCAACAACAATGAAAAATAAAGGAACAGGGATAATTGTCGGCATTGTAGCCGCATTTGTATTACTGATAGCAGGAATTTTCGTAAGCACCAACAACAGAGCGGTTTCGTTGGAGGAACAGGTCTTTACGGCTGACTCTGATATTCAGGCACAGGAGAAACGCAGAACGGATCTCATCTACAATCTGGCAGATTGCGTCAAGGAGTACGATAAGCATGAGGCAGAGACTCTTCTTAATGTCGTGGAAGCAAGAGGAAACAATGGCAGCACCACGGATATTGAGAATGTGACAACTTCCATAGCTGCGGTTGCCGAAGCATACCCGGAATTAAAATCCAATGAGAATTACAAGGAACTGATGAATGAACTTTCAACCACAGAGAATATGATCCTGCAGTACCGCACTGCCTACAATAATGAGGTAAGGGCGTATAAGAAATATGTGCGTAAATTCCCTTATAAGCAGATCTTGGGAATTATGGGATATGAGGTTATCAACTACGACTATCTGGAATACAGCGAAGAGGACAGACAGCCGGTAAGCAATCTGTTTGGAGAATAAGCCTATGAGAAAAGGGAGTAAGATAATCTACTCCGGCAACGGTTGGGATATGACGGTGCGTGAACTGATGTTTAGCATCGTCATTATCCTTATCATGCTTATGGGTGGATTTTTCATCAGTGAAAAGATAGCTTCACACAATGACGAACAGAATCAGGAATACTATCAAGCCATGCAGATTGATGGAAATGCAGAACTGTTTCAGTACGGTATGCGAACTGATGTAGGAAATGCGTTTGTGAAAGGAAATCTGGTGGCAGTAGATCCTGTTACAGATCCGGGCATAGGTGGAGTACCAGCTGCCTACATAAAGGTTGAGGAACAACACTACAACCGACATACGAGACAGGTGGCACATACACGGACGGTAAATGGGAAAACACAGACTCATTACACCACGGAGGTATATTATTCGTGGGATTACTACGATAGTTGGGAAAACCATAGTCAAACGGTGTCATTCCTTGGTGTGGAGTTTCCGTATGGAAAAATCCAGATGCCGGGGCCTTACCTGTATGACACGATTAAGCAATCGTCCCATGTGAGGTATTTGTACTATGTTATCAACACGGAATACAGCGGAGTTATCTATGCCAATCTCAAAGATAATACCATAGAGGACGGAACACCGTTCATTCAGGCAGATACGATAGATGAAGCGGTGGACTATATGGTTTCAAACGGAACTGCCGGGTTGGTAATTTTCTGGGTTGTATGGGTAATTTTGATTGGAGCAGCCGTGTTTGGATTCTGCTATTTTGATAATAAGTGGTTGGAGGATTAGAGATGTATATTGTAGACCAGGATCGTAGCAACGTAGTGAACATCGGCAATATCAAAAGCATTGCACTCAACGGAAAAAGAATTACTGCCGATGATTACACACTTGCAGCTTACAACACAGAACAGAGAGGGAAAGAAGTATTTGAACAGTTACTCGGAAACGCTTTTCCTCCCGATATGATAGTGGCTAAGAATTGCAACATATCTGAGGATGCCGTAAAGGACCTAGCAATGGATCATAGCATTATCATGGTTCGTGGCAACGGACAGGCGGATGTTACAGCGTATAGCTGCGGAGTTTATTATATGCCGGAGGAATAAAAGAATGTTAGATATTATTTTGGCAATCATTTGGATTGCGATATTGATGCTTTACATTGTTGTTGGCTGGAAAGATGCAAAGTCCAACAACGAAGTGAAGAAAGAAATTACACAGATGAATGAGCTGCTGTTGGAACAGAACTCTCAGCTCAAAGAACAGAATAAGCATCTCAATATGGTTATCCTGAGTGTTTGCAACAAGAGTGTACGAGATAGAAAAGAACAGGAGGGAAAACGTGAAAAAGCAACGGAAAGAGACACGTCTGAAAAGGAAACGCCTGAAAGCGGCGTATAACACAATCTTAGAAGAAAACCGCCGATTAAAAGGTTGGCAATCGGTGTATGGCAGAAAAGAGATTAGAACATTTGGAGAACGCAAAACACTCACAATATTTGAAGCAGGAAGTGACAATATGGGAGAAATCATAAAAGACAGAATGGCAGTAAAAATTGGTAGAGCACTTAAAGAAAATGGTGCAATTCAGTTTGAAACATACGATGATCCTATGAAATGTGGAATTATTGTGGATGCGAAAGTAAAAATCGTTATGCCGTAGGTATATTACAGAGCCGTGTAGAGCCGTGAGAAAGGATGAATTTTCATGGCTCAACACGAACTATCGAATAAAGAGATTATCGTAAGGCTTCTGAAAAGCGATCTGAGTGACTATGACAATCTTCTGTCCTTACTCGGAATGGCAAATGAGGTTATCCGGGAAGATAAAGAACTTTCACGGAAATTAGCGAATAAGGTCAGATTCCTTGCCCTGAGACTATGTGCGACAGGAGATATTAAATATTACGATTTGTACAATAAGGCTCTTTTGTTCTTGGCACAGGAACATAAGGATTTTGACTCTTATCTGCTCTATGTGGAAAAGAACAGAGATCCAGAGGACAGATACTACCAGCCACGAAGAAATAAGATTTATTGGCTTGTACAGAAGATGCAGAGGCTTATTGATGATGAGTTGGATATTCTATCAATATCAATGCCTCCTGGCACCGGCAAGACCACACTGGGAGAGTTTTTTATATCGTTTGTAATGGGGCATTACCCAAACACACCAAACCTTATGTCCTCCCATTCTGGATTTATGACGAGAATGTTCTATGATGCTGTTCTCAACATAATTACCAGTAATGAATATTGTTGGAGTGATGTGTTCCCAGACATTGTATTTGAGGGAAACAACGCAAAAGAAGAGACAATAAACCTTGGAAGGTGGCAGCCGTTTAAGACACTGACCTGCAGACCAATCAGAGGTTCCCTTACCGGTGTTACTCGTTGTGAGGGATTTCTGTATGTGGATGATTTGGTTTCCGGTATCGAAGAGGCTTTGTCTATTGATCGTCTGGATAAGCTGTACGGAGAGTACACCACAGACCTTAAATCTCGTAAAAAGAAGAAAGCAAAAGAGATCCACATTGCAACCAGGTGGAGCGTGCATGATGTTATTGGCCGGCTTGAAAGAATGTATGAGGGAAATCCGAGGGCAGAGTTCATTGCTGTTCCAGACATTGATCCTCAGACCGGAAAAAGCAACTTTGATTACGATTACGATGTTGGATTTGATGAGAAATACTTCCACGATATGGAAATGTCGATGGATGATGTTTCATATCGCTGCCTGTATAAAAGTGATCCGATTGAGAGAGAGGGTATTCTGTATCATCCAACAGAATTACAGAGATATATCGGAGGACTGCCGGACAGAGAACCGGATTCTATATTGGCAATCTGCGATACCAAGGACACCGGTACAGACTACAACTTCCTCGGAGTTTTCTATCAGTACGGAGACAGATACTATCTGGAAGATCTGGTATTCAAGAACATCGACCCTGGAACCTTGGACGAACTAAACTCAGATATGCTTGTTAAGCATCATGTACAGCAGGCACAGTTTGAGAGCAACAAAGAGGGTAGCAGAACCGCAAATGAAGTTGAGAGACTTGTCAAAGCCAAAGGCGGCAGATGCCATATTACGAAGAAATACACTACTCAGAACAAAGAGACCAAGATCATCGTCAATTCTTCATGGGTTAAGGAACACGTCATATTCAAGGATATTACAGAATATGAGCCTAAGAGTGATTACGGTGTGATGATGTCATTCCTTTGCAGTTATACACAGCTCGGAAAGAATAAACATGATGATGCGCCGGACACTCTGGCAATGTTCGCCCAGTTTGTAGATGCTCTTCTTGGCGGAGAGGGACAGGTAGTAAAGAGAAGTGACTTAGGAATATAGAAAGGGATAGCATGGGACAATATAGTTTCGCCACCAACTTGAAAAAAGAAAGAACGAATAGGGGAATTACACAACACGAACTTGCAACGGGCGTTCATGTGGCACAGAATACCGTGAGCGATTGGGAACAATGCAAAAGTTATCCGTCAATCGACAAGATATATGATATAGCAAATTTCCTCAAAATCCCTGTAAGCAAGTTGATTTCTGATGTTCAGAAAAATGGTTGTAAAGCCGACTGCACACAGAAAAACAAATTTTTTTGAAAATTTTGTTTATTCCACTTGACAAAGAATGTTTAGTACGCTATACTACGACCATACCAAGTGACACGGACATAAGTTCAACGGACTAAACACACAAGGTATGGCATTAAAGTTTCTCCTAACCATTACGGCACAGTAACAGTGCCGTAATATGGGAAGTAAGCTAACTCGGTAGAAGCGATGGACTGAAAATCCATAGGAGTTGGTTCGACACCAACACTTCCCACTCAGGATTACTGTTCCCCGACAGCAATCCTACATCGGAGGGTTCCCACTTATGATAATCCTCCGAAACCTCACATAGAATCTCCCCAGTGTGAGGTATGGACCATTAGCTCAGTTGGTTAGAGCGTCCGGCTCATAACCGGATGGTCTGGGGTTCAAGTCCCTGATGGTCCACGCATGGCGATCTGGCATTTCCCGGGTAAATGGAAGCTACACCAAGATAGACCAGACGAAGTAAGGTGGTTGAGTGCGCCGATGCAGAACAGAAACGGAATGTCCAGCGCATGACCGTGACGGCTACCAGAGGTAGCAATACAAACGGAAAAGGAGAACGGAATGAGTATCATTTTGACAATCATCGGGATCGTACTTTTCTTCGGCGGCATTATTGCCGGGTGTTCATTGAAACAGTATGAAATCGAGGAAAAGGGAAATGAGAAAGCAAAATTCCCAAAAGGTTTTGTTGTTGTGGTACTTGTTGGTCTGATTGTATTCGGAGTAGGTAATTCACTCGTGATTATCCCGACCGGATATACCGGAGTCAAAAGCACATTCGGACAGATTGATGAGACAACAATACAGAACGGTGCAAACTGGAAGATCCCATTCGTCCAGAAGATTGAGAAAGTCAACAACAAGCAGCAGGACATTGTGTTTGACGGACAGATTTGGTCTGAAACATCAGAGAGAACAGCACTGTATTATGATGGCATCACAGTTACATACCAGATCAACCCGGAAATGTCCGCATGGATTTATGCCAACATCAGCAACTATAAGGAAAACCTTGTAACGCAGACACTTGTGGCTTCCGCAATCAAGACAAGCAGTAAGTCCTTGACCTCAACAGATGCAACGAACAGAGGAATTGTAGAGCCTCTTTCCATGCAGAACATTCAGAAAACCCTCGATGAGAAATATGGAGAGGACGTAGTAATCATCAACAAGGTAGTAATTGCCAATACTGATTTTGAGGACAGTTACAATCAGGCAATCGCTGAAAAACAGACCGCACAGTTGGCTTATGAACAGCAGCAGATTGAAAATCAGAAAAAGATCGAAGCTGCTGAGGCGGATGCCAAGGTAAAAACCACTCAGGCGCAGGGCGAAGCTGACGCTGCCGTTATTAAAGCGCAGGGAGAGGCGGATGCAAATAAGCTGTTGAATGATTCACTGACGAATAAGATTTTGCAGCAGATGTATTTGGAGAAATGGGACGGCGCACTGCCGAAAGTGTCACTGTCGGACGGCACAGACACAATCGTAGACATTGGAGATCTTTCATCAACAACGGAGGTACAGAGCAATGAATAAAGCTGAATTAGTACAGGCTATGGCTGATGATACCGGACTTTCCAAGAGCGATGCCGAAAAAGCACTCAACGCATTTGTTGAGATCGTAGGCGGAGAACTTGGAAAGGGTGGAAAAGTGCAGTTGGTAGGTTTCGGAACATTTGAAGTAACTGAGCGTGCTGCCAGAGTTGGCAAGAACCCTCAGAACGGAAAAGAGATTTCCATTCCGGCTTGCAAAGCACCTAAGTTCAAAGCTGGTAAAGCACTGAAAGATGAAGTAAATCGCTAAATGATCGGAGCGAACTTGGCGTAGTGTGGTGGTTCGATTCCACCTGTGGGCGTAGCTCTTGCGATTAAGGTTCCCACCGCTTCTTTCCCAATGTTCTTGGCGATACAAAGAAAATTCCGGGCGAACGGCAACGATTGGTGGTGTTGCGGCGGACTGTAAATCCGTTCCCTCGCGGTAAACATTGGAGGTTCAATTCCTCTTTCGCCCATTTCGGCGTAATGAGCCGAGAAAGTAATCTTGCAAGAAAAAATCAATATCAGGAACCCGTTTACGCTTGTGCGGTTGATTGCCTTTCGGTAAAAAGGAACGCTCCTCTGCTCGATTAGTCAAGCGGTCAAGATACCACCCTTTCACGGTGGAGACGGGAGTTCGATTCTCCCATCGAGCATTTCAACTGAGAATAACGCTGACTGTTTACGGTTGGTTTAGTGTTCCGGCTGAAAAGTATTGGCGAAAGCCGTGGTAAGCAATCATTAAACAGGGAGATTGCAATGCTCACTGAGAGGCTTATGTGAGTAGTCCGGGAAAGCCGACAGGACTTAAAATTGGAGAGCTTGCGTAAGTCACGCTAAAGACCATCGTTGCAACGATGCCTACGATAGCATAACTGGAAATGCCACGGACACCATGCCGGGGAAAGTGGGGTTCAACTCCCCACCGTAGGACGAGCGGATTTCTTAACTGATTTTCTTAGTCCGGCTTTAACAGGAAAGAAAATTGGCGGTGGCGAGGTTCCGGTGATCACTAAGTGACTTTTGGCATGAGTATTTTCAAGAGGAAAACCATGAGTAGAAAGGCAGATAGAGCCGTAACTACACAAAAAAATCTATCAAAACGCAGAGGACAGGTAGAGGCGGAGAACTGCGATAACAACGTACATCCGAGGTAAGGCGATAAAGAGTTGGACTCGCCAAAGGTTCTTTGAGTATGTAGTCGGTGGATTATGAGAACCATGTGGAGGGGTGTAAGGTCCGAGAACCACATTAAAAAATGAAATACCTTTGTTGGCAACTGTCTTACACGTTGCATCGGTTCGGTAGTGGCAACCATCCAAGCTACCGCCGGACTGCATTGGAGTATAGCTCAGATGGATAGAGCACAACACTACGGATGTTGGTTAGCGCAGGTTCGAGTCCTGTTACTCCAATAATGGCTTGTAGCTCAGTGGTAGAGCGTCTGACTGTTAATCAGAATGTCGTGGGTTCGATCCCCACCTTGCCAGTTGGAGACACTTGACTTACTCTTTCAAAGCACTCCACAAAAAGGTTACGAAAGGGCGTTTACGACCGGCGGAAGAGGATCTCCGACTTGTACGTTACCAAGGGAAAACTACTCTGCCGTGTGTCCGGTTGGTCGAGGGTGCGGTCTTGAAAACCGTCTGGATGTAAAAGTCTCTGGGGTTCAAATCCCTAACACGGCGTTTATATGGCTCTATGGTATAAAGGTTATTACGCCCGACTGTCTATCGGAAAATTTGGGTTCGATTCCCAATAGAGTCGTTATGGTGCATTGCCGTAATGGTAGCGGAGTGGTTTGCTAAGCCATCCGGCAGAAATGCCGTATAGGTTCGATTCCTATATGCACCGCTATGAGACCGTATTCCACCGGTGGAGGAGGTCTCAGAATTGGATAGTAGGCAGTAAAGGGTAACTGCAATATTAGTACGGTTGAGGAAAAGGTGCGTCCCGGTGTGGCAACAACGCAAAGTGCAGTGATTGGAATAAGCAGGAATGGCAGCCACCCACCTTTGATACGATAGGTTCAAAAATCCGTATGCACCAAACACATGAGGTAATCTGCGACTATCGTAATATTCCAATGTAAGGTCCGATTCCTTACCTATCCAATCCCGGTCCGGAACGGGGCAATAAGCCGAAAGGCGTAGACAGAGAGGAAGAAAGGTATGATATTACAAACAATCAAAAAGGGTGTCAGAAATGATACCTTTGAGGAATCCCAGGTTATTCAGTGCTTCGATGTTATTATCGAAAAGGATATGCTTCAAATATCCAACGCTGAATCCTCAGATGAAGAATTGGAAATCAGACAGAAGAATTTCAACAAGGCAAAGGAACTTATCGGTGCTGCCGGATTGTGCAGAGATAACATTATTTGGTATCTTGGTGATCCGCCATTAGAGAAGAATGTTTCACTCACGGTGGTTACTTTAGATACAGTTACTTATGTGTATAGCCGCATTGGTATTCCTGATACTATGGTATTCATTCTGAATAATTCTGGAAAGACAATATCCAGAGTGTTATAAAAAGCCGTCCTGACTTCGGACGATAAACCAGTTGGGTTAGAGAGATTCCCCGAAAGACATTTCCTATCGACATTGCCATTGGTCTCGGCAGAACCGCCAATATGGGGCATTAAGCGGGTGTACGGAAATGTTTAATCAAGTCCGCCGGTCACATACTGTCGTAGTTAGCACCGGTTAAGTGAGGAACGCAAGGAACGACATAGCAGAACTTACAAAGCAGCCTAGGGGCGAGGTTGCATTATGGCGGAGTGGAGCAGTGGTAGCTTGCCGGGTTCATGCCCCGGAGGTCACAGGTTCAAATCCTGTCTCCGCAATCTTGCGTGGTAGTTCAACGGAGAGAACATTATGAGCGGTTGTCATGCTTCATGTGACACGGACAGCAATAATTCTTTTTTCGATGGTAACGAAGAGATGGGGGTTCGATTCCCTCCCACGCAACTGATACGGATTTCCGTATTAAAACTGAACATGGAGAGATGGCGGAACGGTAGACGCGGCAGTTATGTACAATACATCATGTTTGTGATGCTGACAGCAAATATTACAGCTTGGGGCCTGCTTCATTGTTGGTTCAAATCCAACTCTCTCCAATCAAGGCGATGGCGCAAATGTCCTTACAAATCAAGAAGATGCGCCAATTACATGAGTGAGGTAGCTCAGTTGGTAGAGCACGAAAGAAAAATGGATCATGTTTGTGGTCCGAACAGCAATCATTCATTCCATGTTAAGGACGTTGTCGGTGGTTCAAGTCCATCCCTCACTCTATATGGCGATGTGGTGCAAAGGGAGCACAGCAGCTCTGTTAAGAAGAATGTCATGTTAGTGGCATAATCAGCAAACTCCTTTCAATAACAATCCCAAGCTGCGGATAGGGGTTCGATTCCTCTCATCGTCTCTGCCCCGATTGCCGGTTATGGTAAACCGGATGGAACATGGTTGACAGGAGTGTTCCTTACAGCAATCGAGCATACGGGTTCAAGTCCTGTCGGGGCAACTAAGTGACGCTTACAGCAATCTTTCAAAACAGAAAATTCCATTGACAATATTTTCCCGTTTGAAACAGCGTCATGTAAAAAGAAAGAGGTTGCCTATGAACCGAAAAGAAGATTATAGGGATATGGAAAAGTATCATAAGGCGTGTCAGAGACAGCATAGGCGATATTACAGCAAAACGTCATTTCTATATCCGTCTCATCCGTGGACTGCGGAGGAAGATGCACTGGTAATCAAACATGAGATTACCGATTCTGAACTGTCTGAGAAAATCGGTCGTTCTGTCGGAGCGATACATAACAGGCGGTATGAACTTAAAAAGTTAGCCAGATAGGCATAAAACTTTACATGGGACACTTACAGCAACCCTTTTGGATATGACTGTTAATCATAAACCCCAATAGTGTCCTGACAATGAAACAGTAAACAATTTTATAGGGACTCCTACAGCAATCACAATGGTTAAAGCAAATGTCTAAAAAACAATGTGAAACGGTTCAATTCCGTAAATGAGAGTCCTGGAAAGGTAGGAAAACATGAGTTTTGCAGATGCAATGAGAGAAGATGGTAGATTTACCAGGACTGAAAATGGTGCGGTGGCACTGAACACTTCTGGCGATGCCAGACTGGATCTGTTTGGTACAATCGGATCGCTGAGAGAGGCTGATGAGAACAGAATTATCACTCTGTTTGCGGAGGCATATGCACAGGACAAACTCTTTGCTACAAAGATTGCGTTCTATGCAAGAGACATTCGCGGCGGTCTTGGAGAGAGAAAGACTTTCAGAACCATTATTCGTTATATGGCAGAGAAACACCCGGAAGCACTCAGACCGAACCTTGATCTGGTCGGTGTGTTCGGAAGATATGATGATCTGTATGAGCTTATCGGAACTCCGTTGGAGGACGATATGTGGGCTGCAATGAAGAAACAGTTTGAGGAAGATTTACAGAACCTCAATGCCGGAAATGCAATTTCCTTACTTGCAAAGTGGATTAAGACCGCAGATGCAAGCAGCTCTGCCACAAGAAAACTCGGAATCCTTACGGCGCAGAAATTAGGCTATCCGGTCTACAATTTCAAGAGAATCGTCCGTAGCATGAGAAAACAGATCGGTGTCGTTGAAAGTCTTATGTCAGCCGGAAGATGGGATGAAATCAAATACCCGGAAGTTCCGAGCCGTGCGATGATGATTTACCGCAAGGCATTTATGAAACATGATGCTGAGAGATTTGGAGAGTTTATCAATAAGGCGGAAAAGGGAGAGGTAAAGATCAATGCCTCAACACTATTCCCTTACGATATTGTTGAGAAGATCCTTTATGGCAGAGAGAGCAGCAAGGTACTCGAAGCACAGTGGAAAGCATTGCCGGATTATGTGGAGAAAGGAACAAACGCTTTAGTTATGGCGGATGTGTCCGGTTCCATGAGAGGCAGACCTATGGCAACATCAATCGGTCTTGCAATCTATTTTGCAGAGAGAAATATTGGCGCATACCACAATCTGTTTATGACGTTCTCTGGCAGACCAGAGACGGTTATTCTGAGGGGAGAAACCCTTGAACAGAAGATACGCAACGTAAGTAAAGCAAATTGGGATATGAATACAGACCTTAAAGCTGCTTTTGAGAGAGTTCTTGAAATTGCGGAAAAACACAATACTCCGCAGGATGAAATGCCGAAAGCAATCGTTGTTATCTCTGATATGGAAATTGACTATTGCGGAAACCGTGAGTGGTCTTTCTATGACAAGATGGCAAATAAGTTCCGCAAGGCCGGTTATGTAATCCCGAACATTATCTTCTGGAATGTGAATAGCAGACACGATGTATTCCATGCAGATCACAACCGTAAAGGCGTGCAGCTTGCAAGCGGACAGTCCGTGACGGTATTCAAACAGATCCTGCAGAACCTTGGCTACAATCCGGTTGAGGCTATGGAGAATACAATCAATTCTGAGAGATATGATTGCATCACAGTCGAATAGAGTAAATACTGACCGGGGCAAATAGCTCCGGTCAAATAAAATATAAAAGGAGATAACCACCAATGAAAACACCCTACAATGAAATTGTGAACATCGCAAGTATTGGTTCACAGACAAATCCGATTTCTCTAAATGAGATTTTGCGAAAGGCAAACGATGAGCAGCTTACACCGGCAGCACAAAACAAAGAGAGAGTATTGTTTCTCGGAATTGATGTGCAGCAGGACTTCATGGATAATGGAGCACTCGGAGTTCCCGGAGCACACGGAGATGTGGAGAGAATGACACAGTTTATCTATAACAACATGGATAAAATTACAAACATTGCGGTATCTATTGATACCCACACACCACATCAGATTTTCCATCCGTGCTGGTGGATTGATGAAAATGGCAACAATCCGGCTCCTTACACACCGATTACGCTGGCAGACCTTGATTCTGGAAAGTACAGAGCTGTTATCTACCCTCGCCAGAGCCGTGACTATGTAGAACATCTGGAAAAAGACGGAAAGAAAACCTTATGCGTATGGTCTTACCACTGTTTACAGGGTACATCTGGTGCGGCATTTGAAAATCAGTTTGCCAACATGATTTATTTTCACTCTGTTGCAAAGAAAGCCGTTACGCAGCGTCTTGTAAAAGGACAGGATCCACTCAGCGAAATGTACGGAATTATCAAACCTGAGTATGATACAAAGAACTACATCAATATCGACTTCCTGAACAAACTGGAAAATTACGACAAGATCATTATTGCAGGAGAGGCAAAGAGCCATTGCGTATTGGAAAGCATTAAACAGATTCTCGAACATTACGCTAATCGCCCAGAGATCACTCAGAAAATCTATATCCTGGAAGATTGTATGTCCTCCATTCCTGGGTTTGAGGATGTTACTGAGCAGACCTTTGATGATTTTAAGAAAACGTACCATGTAAACATCGTGAAAAGCACAGATGATATTTTGTAGGAGGTAGCCGGTATGAATGAAACAGAACAGGTAATTGACGGATTAGATGAGGTTGAGATCGCAAATACCTCCATTGATGAAATCGACAGTGAGAACATCAATTTAATTTTTGTCGGAATCGACAAGTCTGGTTCTATGGGAATGTATGAAAGAGATATGGTAAAAGCTCTTTCGGATTTCAAAGATGCACTTATCAATTCCAAGGAATGTGATGAGATTCTGGTTGCAAGAGCAGACTTCTCCGACAGTGCAACCGTAGGGGGCTATAAGCGCATTACAGAGTTTGACACTTCGTATAGCACCGATGGATGCACAGCTATGTACGATACGATCATTGATGGAACTGAGAAGTTGAAAGAATACAGAGACTTCCTCAAAAATGAGGGAATGAGAGTAAAGGCCGTGTTTGCAATTTTCGGAGATGGGATGGATAACTCTTCTCAGCCGGGAGGGTTTGCAAAGGCAAAGAAAGCGGTAGAGTATCTGAACGTGGAAGAAATCGTTACTGCGTTTATCAGTTTCGGAGGACAGGCAACACAGGAGGCGAAAGACCTTGGATTCAAGAATATACTCGATGTAAGCAGTTCTGCATCAGAACTCAGAAGAGCTTTCAACTGCTTATCAAAATCAGTGATTGAAAACTCCAAGAGTGCCGTATCGAAACAGGATGATTTTTTTGACGTATAAAAAATGAGAGTAGAACGGCGATCCTAAAAGGGGTTGCCGTTCTTTTTATGGGAGGAAATACAATGGTTATAAATAAAATCGGTCAGCAACATATCGACTACGGTACGAATTGCCAGGACTACGGAATTGAATTTGATGGGATGAAAGTTGTTTGCGATGGTTGTTCGGAGGGGAAACATTCGGAAGTTGGAGCAAAAGCGTTTTGCCATCTTTTGAAAAATGACAGCAGAATTATACATGAATGTAGTGTATATACTGCCGCAGCCGCTTTTGGAGAGATACTTGGTCTATTCGGGCAGACTTCCGGCTCAATCAGAGATTTCCTTTGTTTTACGATCCTTATGGTTACTGAAAATGAGACACATTTCATGGTAGATTACTGCGGAGATGGTTTTATCGTGAAAGAACGTCTGGACGGAACGATTGAGTTTGAAGAACTATCTGACGGAGAATACCCGAAATACTTTGCCTATAATTATGTGGATAAGGATATGCTCAAACAGTACAAAGATGGTGTCATTTTTTCCACAAAGGCTTTTCCAAAAGACGAATACAGGAATATTGGTGTGGCGTCTGACGGAATACGATTCGCCATGAAAGATGCACAATTTAAGAAAGAATTTACGGAAGCCCTGCAGAGCGGTAAGGAAGTAAGGGTAAAGAGGTTTATAAACAAACATCAGAGAGTATTCCAGGATGATACAACAATCGTATTGTAGGAGGGCATTATGAAAATGGCACTAACGAGGATAGGAAAAGAAAAGATAAGACAGCTTACCCCCATAACGGAGGGAGGCGAGGGATATATCTATGAGTTTGGCAACGATATTCTGAAAATTTACAAACCCTGTGTTGATATTGCAGCCAAGGAAAAGAAAGTTGCCATGCTCATTGACAAACCGCTGCCAAAGGAGGCTATTAAACCGATTACGGCAGTGTATGACAATAACAATGAGTTTATTGGTTACATTATGCCAAAAGCCGTAGGAGAGGAAGTAAGAGTTCTCACAAGTAAAAAATATCTGAAAGCGAATGGGATAACCACGAAAGATATTTTGGAAATACTCGTAAAGATACAGGACGCCGTGAGAGATATACATTCCGCCGGAGTGTGTATTGGGGATCTGAACGATCAAAACATCCTCTTTGACAAAACTGGAAATGTGTACTTTATAGATTGTGATAGTTGGAGCGTGGAAGATGAAAAATGCGAAGTTTGCATGGACTTATTCAAAGATCCATTGATGAAAGGAAATGATTTTTCAGAGGAAACAGACACATACGCAGAGGCAATTTTGATTTGGAAAACCCTTACAAGGATTCATCCGCATGGTGGGACTGTGACACCAGATATGGATATTGTAGAACGTATGAAACGAGGAATATGCGTAATAGACAATCCAAAAGTAAAAATACCAAGAACGATTAAACCGTGGAAAAACTTATCTCCTTATCTGGTTGATTCTCTGAAAAAGATTTTTGAGAATAAGAGCCGATCTATGGGGGATGAATTAAAACACATGGCAAAGCACCTTAAATTCTGCGATGTACACCAGGAGTTTTATTATGGCAAATATTCCCGCTGCCCTCTATGCGATAATAATGCAAATGTTCTTACTAAGCCGGTATCACAAGGGGTAACAGGAGGACTTACACTTATTACGATGCTCAAAGGAAACAATGTAAAAATTGTTCTAAATGAGCAGTGCTATATCAATAATGCCGGAGAAGTAGTGGAAGTTAAGAATGGGAATAAATTCGCATACGAAAGCGGAATTAAATACCATTTCGCAGAGGTTGGATCAGAGAATATTGTAATAAAAGCGGATGATAGAGCGTTCTGGTTTACCACGGATAGAGAATATGTGTTTGAGAAGAAACACAAGAGTCCGATTTATGCGACAGGAGATTCAGTATACTTTATAAGTCCTGCCAATACATTGACCTCCATTCAGATTACAAAATCAGGCAACGGAATACGGACGATTACAAAATGTGGGTATGAGAGTTACTTTGCGGTATCTGAGGGACATTCGTGCGTTGTAAGTAGATTTGCAGAAAACCTCATTGTGAGTCTGGATGGGAAAAATATTGAGATACCATATACAGATACCGTGAATAATTATGGAATACACAGAGATAAAATAACCGGAGGATGGCTTATAGTGTTGGAGAACGGAGCCGGACAGTTCTTTACCTTTGTGTGCAATGAACATGGAGTAGCGTATAGCGAGGATCGCATTAAATATCAATGTGGGCTTGGCAATGTATGTTTTTATAACTCCAATATTTCAATACCGATTGATGGGAATATCAGAATATATTCGTACCAGAAACAGGCATTTAAGGATTTTGAGTGCGAAGCCGTATCGCCAGATAGCTGTTTAATCAAAGATTCCACAGCATTTACGATCATCAATGATGAAAATATTTATAGACTTGGAAGAACTGTACGATGAAAGGAGAAAATGGTATGACAGAAGCACAGAAAAAAGCAGTTGAGGTACAGAAAGAGATTGAAGAGGCCTGCATCCGGCATGGACTTAATCTTACTATCTTAGAAAATGGAATTGGATTTGTCGATCCTAAAGAAAATAAGATTGTCATGGTGTGGAGACCAAAGTACAAACCGGCACCGCCGGAAATGCCACCTACACAGAAACCATCCGGCGGAAATATGTCCGCTTTC
>ERZ1026872.175-NODE-175-length-22279-cov-4.763274_pt1 | contig 22279 bp, 22 predicted proteins | sample MGYA00380166_ERZ1026872 | MGnify/ENA primary metagenome ERZ1026872 (study PRJEB33269, sample SAMEA4719802) | human gut metagenome | biome: human-associated habitat; feature: organic feature; material: feces | place: Cameroon | collected 2013-10 ... | reverse complement strand
CGCCAGCCAAAGTCGAGAATCCTAAAAGTAAGCGTCAGTTTATGGGGTATGACCTCAGCACTCTGCTGATTGCCGGCGGCGTAATGGTCGCCCTTCTCGCCTATGCCGTCTGGCCGGATAAACCACCTCAGCGTGCCTTTGTTCCTGACCACCAGGCCGCCCCTGTGGCAGCGCCAACGGTGGAAGAAGCTCCCGCTCCGGAACCCGAACCTCTGCCAGCGCCTGCCCCGGCACCGGAGCCAACTCAACACACTGAACTTGTTCAGCCTGCATCACCTCCGGTAGATGCCCAGGCACTGCAGCAGGTCAGCGAGGCAAACCAGCAAGGGATAAACGTACTGGATGGCCGCGTCACCGATGCAGAGCGACGTCTGGCAGAGCTTGAAGCACGAATGAAAGCAATGGGAACCGGTACAACCGCCCCAGCCAAAGCCGCCAGTAAACCAGTAAACCGTACCGTCGTTAAATCGACATCAGCATCAACGCACCGTACAGCAGCTGCACGAACAGGGACTGGCAATCAGCGCAGTACCGGCGTACAGGGCTGGCGGATACATACCATTTACCCGGGCATGGCCTGGATAACCCACGGAGGATCCACCTGGTCGGTGCAGGCTGGCGATAACATCAACGGCATGACCATCCGCAGCATTAATGCCACTGCACGCACCGTCACAACTGACAGGGGCGTCATTCGCCAGGGGGGCTAATGGACGCCATTCAAATCCTGGTTCAGGTCGCCGACGGTCTGAAATCCAGCGGCATCCGCTTGATCCTCGCGCTGGGTTTTATGTTCGGACTTGGCGGCTGCATTTTCACGTTGTTCTCCGTCGCCCAACGGGTCCGCACCGGTAAACCGGCCAGCGGGATTAAAGCCCTGGCATCGGTCTGCCTCGGCGGTGCGCTCATCGCCCTGCAGCAGATGATGAATAAAGCCTCCCATACCCTGAGTTTTGGTGATGTTTCCTTTGATGCCATCGCCTACGCCCCGGAATCCATGGGGCAGGCCAAGCTCGCTATCGATGCCGTTCTCACCCTGCTGCGTGCAGTCGGGGTGATGTTTTTCTTCATGGGCATATCTCGTGTCCGTCGCTCTCTGGTTGATGGCCACACAGGCCTGACTGCCCGCGAAGATGTCTCTGCAGGCATGGTGATGCTCATCTGCGGCATTCTCCTGGCCTGCAATCCACAACTGCTCGACGCACTGCAACAAACGCTGCATCTGAGCTGGAATTAACTCCATAAACAAAAGAGGTTTTAACAATGCGTAATTTCACACTGTCCGTTTCCGTACGCCTGTGGCTGGCTGCTTCTTCTCTGGGTCAACGTCTTCTGGCTCCGATTGTCGCGCTCCTGGGGGCCCTGACGCTGCCTGCTCATGCTGATGATGGCATTTTTGGGATGCTCGACACCGTGGCCGACGGTGCCGATAAGTCCGGGAAAAGCCTGTTGAAAGTGGCGAAGTTTGGCGGGATTGGGCTTGTCATTATTGGCGTCGCTCTTTGGGTGGCCAAGAAAAAGAATCCGCAGATTGGCTGGGGCTGGGTCCTGACCTGTATCGGTGCCGGCTGCATCATGATTGCCATTGACCAGTTCATCAAGAAAGGTCAGAGCACCATTCAGCTGAACCCGGTTGACGTGGGTTAACTTCATTCCCCGGCGCGCTGGCGCCGGGGTCCCGCCTTAAAGGAGGTCACCTTGAACCGATTCCCGGAAGCAATCAGTTTCCTTTTCCCTGTGGAGCTGGAGCCGTGTCCGCCAGACGACAGCGATACAACGCTCCCATCCCTGAGCATGAAAGCCCCGGAAGCCAGTACCTTTTGCCAGTGGCTTCTTCCGCTGATCCCTGAGTTTTATCACTGTGGTGTCTCTGCCGATGCTGGCTACGACTGTAACGTCTGGCTAATCCCACTGGCACCTCTGAGCGAACAACTGCAAAAACTGATGCCAGAGCAAACTGATGGGGTCGGACTGTTTGAACCTCTCACTAAAGCCTGCCGGCGCTGGTCCCGTCACGGCGTGACACACCTGCGCCTGACTGCAGCTATACGCTATCAGCACTTTGACATCGAGCAGCAGGTCTGGGGACATGAACAGGCTGGACACAGTCCCGCACTGTACAGGCGGGCGGCGAAACTCACCGGCAACGCCTGCGAATACTGCGGGCACGTCAGCGCCGGTAATCTGCTGGCATTTCGTGACGGCAATCCGGAAAACACGCACGACGATAACCTCACTGTCGGCTGTAGCGTATGCCTCTGCAGCCGCCATCTGAATCGTCTGGGCGCCAACGATGGTGTGATGGTTTACCTGCCTGAACTTGCACCTGCTGACATCAGCCGGTTGATAAGAACGGTGATTGCTGCCCGGCGCGACGGGGACGAACGCCAGCAAGAGGGTGCGGTCATGATCCTCAACTGGCTTGCAGCACACAGGGCTGAGACGGAACGATTCTGGGGAACCAGCCATCCGGGCGAATTTGGGCAGGCGCTGCAGCAGTCATCACCCGCACTGCGTGAGTCGCTACAACAGCGCTTGCGCCATGTTGCACTCATTCCCAACCCGGACATTATCGCCGCCCGGCCGTTCAGCCTGAGTCTTACACCTGGTCAATGGACGTCCCTGTACAACCAGTATTGCCGCCAGTCCTGACGGCCCTATCAGAGAACATTCACATGAAAAATCCACTGGTCACCGCGCTGGAATGCGTGGAGGAAGCCATTGCCTGGGCCTCGCGTTATGCGCTGGGACAGGACTTTACGCGTTACTGCGATCTTCGCACCACCATAGGCCTGACCGACGACGATCGTAAGCGCCGGCCCGGAATGTCCTCTCCGTATATCTTCCTCACAGAGGAAGGCCACTATGCCAGCGTGTTCGAAATCGAGGGAACCTACTGCGCTTTCAATGAAGAAACGGCCATCACAGAAGAAGAGCGACGGGATAAAGCACTGTTCAGTAACTACATTGCCCGCCTTACAACGCTGCTGACCAGCGAGTTCAAAGAACCCGGTCGTAAGCTGAGTTTCGTCTTCGAATGTGATCCGGGCAAGGCCAAAGCTGAACTGAAAAAACTGCTGGCTCATCAGTACCGCAGTATGAAGCGCATGGGACTCAACCTGACTGATATTCTGGATGAACGTATTGAGAAAATGGCCCCTTTCATCGCCCGGGAGCGCGCATTCCTGGTGGTCTATACCGCACGCGAAGCACTCTCCTCTACTGAAATCCGCGATGAAGAAAAGCGCCGTGAGGCTTTGCTGAAGAAAAGTCCGGGTGCGCGATATGGCCAGAACCCAGTATTTCAGGCGCTGGAAGGGCTAAAAATTCGCCACGACACGTTTATCACCATGCTGGAAAACCAGTTTGGTAAAGGTGACTTTGGCACCCGCATTCGGTTGATGAATGCCCACGAATTTGGTTTCTCGTTACGTGAACAGATCGAACGCGAAAGTACCTCAGATTCCTGGCGCCCGTTTCTGCCCGGGGATGTTAAGTGGCCACATGGCCGGCCGAAAGAAAACGACCATTCGGTGCTCCTCGCCCCTCATCTCCATTATCAGTTATTCAACAGTGAACCTGTCATCGATGGCAGCTTCATTCATGTTGATGACCACTGGCATACCACGCTGGCGCTTTCGCTGGGTCCTCAGCAACCGGAATCGTTCAGCCAGCTGTTTGACAAAATCAACCGTCACCTGCCATGGCGTATCCGCATGGACCTGATGCCGGGCGGCATGAAGGCACTCGGTGGGAAGAAAACCATCCTGGGCCTGGCTGGCCTGCTGCCTCCACTGCGCCCGGTTTATGATTCCGTTCAGTGGCTGGAAGAGGTGGATAAAAGCGAGCCGGTCTGCGTAATGACCATCTGCGCCAGCACCTGGGCTCGGGATAAAGAAACCGCGAAGCGTAATCGGACGTTGCTTCAGAAGGGACTTCAGTCCTGGGGTGTCTGTGAAGTAACGGGAACCTTTGGCGACCCGGCGCGCGCCTGGGCATCAACCCTGGTAGGGGCGAACGCGCTTAGCATTCCATCGCTGATGTATCCGCCTCTCTCAGCAGCGCTTGCTTTACTTCCACTACAGCGCCCGGCCACGCCCTGGGCAGACGATGCCAGCATTGTGTTTGCCACCCCGGACGGCAAACCTTTCCCGGTGAAACTGGCCAGTAACCTGCAGACAAAATTCACGGAGATAGTCGCCGGTGAACCCGGCACGGGGAAGTCAGTGGCCCTGGGGGCGCTCAGCGAGGCCATCTTATTCTCAGGCCTGAGCAACCTGCCGTTTCTGTCCTACGTCGATAAAGGATTTTCTGCCCAGGGACTGATCAGGCTCATTCGTGATGCGTTACCTAAATCCCGTCAAAACGAAGTGGTTGGCATCGTTCTGGAAAACAGTCGCAAGCACTGTAAGAACCCGTTTGACGTCCAGATTGGGATGAAATATCCGCTGACGCCGGAAAAGGAATATCTGCTCAGCATCTGCGAGACGCTGTGCGTGAACCCGGAAACCGGTACGCCGCCGAACTCCCAGGACTGCCGGCAGATCCTCAGCCGGGTTATTGACACCGCCTATGAAACCAATGCCAGCCTGACACCCGTTCGATACGCACAGACGCTGGAGCCCCTGGTCGATGAGGCGCTTGAAAAAACCGGTATCCGTCATGATTACGACAGTAACTGGTGGTCAAAAGCCACGTGGTATGAAGTCAGGGATTTGCTCTTCTCCCGCGGGGAACTGGCCGCCGCAACGCGAGCACATTACCAGGCCATGCCTGAGCTGAGTGACCTGCAGGTGTACCTCAATGATGAGGACGTCCGTATGCAGTACGGCACCATCACCCGTGAAGGGAGTGGTGAAACGCTGCTCTCTTATATCAGTCGCTGTCTGTCAGATGCCTTACGCACTTACAAAATGCTTTCAGGCCGTACCGTGTTTGAACTTAGCCCTGACACACGTGTTATTGCCATTGACCTGAACAACGTGGTCGGCGGTAAAACGCGGGCCGGGCAGGTCAAAACCGGTCTTATGTATCTCTACGCCGGTCAGCTGGCCGCCGGTCATTTTGAACTGCCGCAATACCGTAATGAGTTAATGCGGGAACTGCCGGAAATGTACCAGCCTTTCCACCACGAACGGCTGACCCAACTGTCCCAGGAGGTGAAAACCAAGATTTATGACGAGCTGCACAACGCCAAGGACATCCCGTTCATCATGAATAAACTGGTCACCCAGGATCTGGAGAACCGCAAGTTCTTCATCCGAACCGTGCTGAGCTCTCAGTATCTGAACCACTTCCCGCATGAAATCCTGAAGTCAGCGAACAGTCTCTATCTGATGCAGGTCAGCCATGAGGATCTACCCTTGCTGACTGAACATTTTGGCGTGCCGGTGCATACCGCACAGGCGTTCCGCCATATTGGCTCCGGTGCGTCCCCGGACGGCAGCGGTACGCACTTCCTGGCGTGCTTCCGCCTGAAAACCGGCAGAGTAGTGCAGATCCTAAAAAATACTCTCGGCCCCAAGGAATTATGGGCGCTCAACTCAACCCCGAAAGATGCTGCCTTGCGCGACCAGCTATATGACCTGCTCGACGGCAGGAAGGCCAGAGCTATCCTGGCTGAGGCCTTCCCGACCGGTAGTGCCGTCAGCCTCATCGACCTGCGCCAGAAAGAAGCGCGAGAAACCGATCACGGCAACGTAATTAACCGACTGGCCAACGAGCTGATTGCCGCACGTGGCCTGCAAATCTGATTAAGGCGAAACCCATGAAGAAACGACTCCTGGCCGTCACCATCGGCGGCCTGCTGCTGTCTGCTACACAGGCGATGGCTTATCCGGTGGAGGTAATGAGCAGCCTCCCGATCACCACCGAAGTAGTTCCGCAGCTAAGTGCGGCCAACAGCACGCTGGGCACAATTCTCTCCACGAACCAGCAAATTGGCGGCGCCATCAGCTCCGGCAACGACAAGATTGCAGCAATGATCCAACAATCAACGGAGAACATGCAGCAATACGCCACCTATGCACAGCAGGTGCAAAACCTGGAGCAGGCCAGGCGCAGCTACACCGTGCCGGACAGCATCTGCAGTGAGTCTGCCTCCGGGCAGGCCTCGCAGGTAGCCCGTCAGTCGGCCGCGAAACAGTCTGCGCTTTCCAGTGGTGGCGGCGTTCGGAACAGCGCCATTAAAAAGGTCCTGTCTTCTAAACCCGATGTCCCTGAAAAGGGGCTTTTTGCTACAGCAGAAATCCACCGAAACTACTGCACCAAGGAAGATGCGGATGCCTGGGGTGACCTCTGCAGCGGGGAATCAGCGTTACCGGGCGGAGATAAGGAAGTCCGTTCGCTACTGGCTGGCGCCGGGCCTGAAGATAAAGCCCCTGAGCTGACCTTCACCCAGGAACAGACCGATGCGGCGATGATGTACCTTAAAAACTCAGTCCGCCGTAGCCCCGGCCGGGCGCTGAAAAAGGGCGAAGTGAAAACCGACAGTGGTCGCCAGTACATCGGGATGATGACAGAGCATGACGCCATACAAAGCGCAGCTGAGCAACCTCAGCTGGCTATGGTCGCGGCCAGTCAGCCTAATGAAGCCACGAAAGACGTTCTGGCCGAAACACTCCAGACACCATCGAGCAGGGCCTGGTTTGATGAGAATGCCTCAGCCGAAGCAAAGCGCACCGGCATGATGTCATTGCGTGAATTTGAGTCCTTCGAAGTCAATCGCCGGTACGCAAATACCGATTACCAGACCGACCTGCAGGCTATGGATGGCGACAACCTTTTGCGTGAATCCATCCGAATCCAGAGCCTTCAGACCGCCCTGCTTTTAGGCATCAAGCAGCAGTTGCAGGAGAACGCCATTATCTCTGGCCAGCAGCTGAGTCTTGAGGGTGCCCAGTACTACGAACCTCGCCTGGCGCAGAAACTGCAGCAGGCCGCCGCCGGAGCTACACGCCAATGAAGAAAATAGGAAAGAAAGCCTGGTTTGCCGCCAATCTGGTCCTCCCGCTCTGGGAGGCCGGTCGCATGGTAAATGCCGCACGGTATGCGGCTGAGAAAAATGCGGAGCGGTTCCGCCGTCTGTGGCCTGAAGCCGCACAGAGAGAAAAAGAAATTCTCACTTTTGACGAAGCCGTGGCAGCCAGTGGCCACTGCAGAGAAGCACTGATGCGCCGCTTCCTACTGGCTAAGCGGATCTGGCTGGCCATGTTCGTCGTGGCCGTAAGCATCGTCATTTTGCTACCGGTGGGAACACTCCTTGCAGCCCCTCCGGGTTCCGGGGTGCTGCTGATGCGTATGTTCAGCCTGATGTTCATGGTGTCCGCCTTCGCCGGCATGTTGTTTGTGTGTGCCATGAAAAACCAGTTTCACCTCTGGCAACTTCTCAGCCAGGAACTGGGATCGTTTACTCAGTGGCGGGCAACCGGCACCTGGCTTAAAGAGATCTTCAGCTGGCGTGCCCCGTTCTGACCTTTTCCCTCTGCCATCCTCCGGATGCGCATTCTGTTCGTTACGGAAACCAATATGAAAAGACTGCTACTGTTACTGGCCGCCTTCGCGCTGGTTGGTCTGTCGTTGCCGGCATTTGCAGACAATATCAACTACGACACGATTAGCGGTGCGGCCACACGGTCCACCGACCTCTCACGCCAGCTGCTTATCATGGTTTATGGCGACGTGGTGAATAACCCGCTGCAGCCTCAGAACGTCAGCTTCATCGGCCAGCTGTATGGCGTGTTCAACGCTATTATCGCGGGTCTGGCGTTCATCTGGTTTATGGGGGTAACCCTCCGCGCCACGGTACTGACCGGAAACCGCGGTAAGGTATTTGGCCGTGGTAACACCATGATGGCACCCGTCTCATCGCTGGCGGGATTTATGGCACTGGTGCCCACACCTTCTGGCTGGTCCATTTCGAACCTCGCGTTCTTATGGATGGCATCGATCATGGGCGTGGGAAGCGCCAATCTGCTTACCGATAAAGCGGCAGACGTCATTATGGACGGTCAGTCCATGATTATGCAGCCCGTTGCCGGTGAAACCATCACAGCCGCCCGGGGCATCTTCGACATGTACCTGTGCAAGGCGGCGATGAATACCGAACAGGCAGAAATGCACCAGTCCGGTAGTAGCAGCACGCCGCCGATGTCAGAACAGCGGTCTTCTGACGGTCGTGAGATACGCATTTCGAACGGGAGTGCGCTCTGCGGCAGCGCCAAATTACCGGAAACAACTGACAGTGGTTCCTGGTTCTCATTTAGTGTCCCAATTAATTCCGGTCCGCTAGAAAATGCTCAGATGAGTGCCTTCACGGCGATGAACAGCACGCTGTCACAGAGCGCTGAAAACTTTGTCAGCGCCTGGCGTAGCTATCAGGACGGAGGGCAAGGTCGTCTTCCGGATGCTGAAGGGGAGATCCAGCAGGCAGCACGCCAGTATGAGGAGACTATTACAGCTGCGACCTCAAGCGTGAACAACGAAGGAACTATCCGTAATGAGCTGGCGAACTATTTGAAGCAAAGCGGCTGGATCTCCCTTGGGGCCTGGTACCAGTCATTTGCGACAGCCAATCAAAAGGTGAATAGCATTGCAAATAAAAGCCCTATAGTTACCGGGCCGTCTAATATTGGCGAAGTTGGAGTTGGAAGACTCCAGTCAGAGCTCCAGATTGCATTGCAGGCACAACGTAAAAATTCAACGTTCACTCCACCATTAGGGTCGGCAAATGTTGCTGGGAATGAAAATATTGATGACGTACAGAATGCTAATGACGCAATTACAAAAGTGTTAGGTAATGGCCAATGGCTGACCAGTAAGATTATAGAAAATGTAATGAACGACGGAGTAGACGGTTCAACTCAAGTAAATCCCATGCTCAAAATGAAAGCCATTGGCGATTATACTTTAGTCGGTGCTCAAACCACCTTCATAGTGTTTACCGCCACCAAAGCCGCTGTTGATTGGGCGGGTGCGGATGGCAATGGATTAACTAAAGTTATAAATACCGTGTCAGGTGCAGGATATATAGCCAAAAGCGTGATGGGGTCTATCTCTCCGGTTGTATACTTCATTTTATTTATACTGATTAGCGTTGGCTTTTCACTCTCAATTTTCTTACCTTTTATTCCTTTAATCTATTGGATAACAGCCTGCACTTCATGGCTGGGAAGCGTGTTTATAGGAACAACTGCTGGCTCATTGTGGGCAGCAACACACATAGGCACAGAGGAAGATAAGGGGAGCAGAGCTAATTACGGTTACATTTTTTTGATCGACGCTGCGATTAGACCGTCGCTGATGGTGTTTGGCTTCTTCTTTGCCAGTCTGGTTGTCGTGGCCATAGGAACTCTTCTCAACATGCTCATCACGCCAGCACTGGCGAACGTTCAGGCTGATTCATTTACAGGTCTTGCAAGCATTATGGGTATTCTGATGATTTATGCCCGAACGTGTACCACACTCGTTTCGTCTGCCTTCAGCCTTCAGGTCTATATGCCTGATTATGTTATTTCATGGCTCGGCGGTCGTGAAGCTGCACAGATGATGAAGGGTGCAGTTGAGTCTGCTCGCAGCATGTTTGCCGGATTTGGGAGTAAGGCTGGTCATGCCCCAGGGCTGAAGAGAGTTGATGCAGCCAAACCAGGAGGAGATGCTGACGGATTCAAATAGTGTGAAGATGCACCCATGAAAAGACTTAAAAACAGGTCATTTTATGTTATAATTTGACCTGTAAATCAGTCTCACTAATGGAGAGGTCATGCCAAACATCATTCACAGCGATACAACAGCCAGCATCAGTGAGCTGAAGAAAAATCCTATGGCCACTGTCAATGCAGGCGCCGGTTCTCCCGTGGCTATTTTGAACCATAACCAACCTGCTTTTTATTGCGTGCCGGCTGAACTCTACGAGCAGATGCTCGAATACATAGACGAGGAAGAGCTCGCTAAACTGGTTACCAAACGCAGCAAACAGGCATTGCATGATGTGGATTTGGATAGCTACCTATGACCTATCGGGTGAAGTTCAGAACTGATGCTCTCAAGGAATGGAATGCCCTCGATAAGTTTGTTCAACAGCAATTTGCAAAGAAGCTGAAGAGGTGTGCGGAAAATCCTCATATTCCTTCTGCTAAACTTCGGGGCATGCCTGGATGCTATAAAATTAAATTGAGATCATCTGGTTTCAGACTGGTATATCAGGTTATTGACAATGAATTAATCATAGCTGTGGTCGCCGTAGGCAAGCGAGAGCACAGTGAGGTTTACAATCTGGCCAGTAAAAGGCTCAGATAAATATCAGGAAGATTATTATGGCGATCAAACATATAGATACCTATAGCAAGAATTGGGCTGTCGCGGTAGTTGGCGTAGTGTCTTTTGGTTATTTGATTTTTATTTTCCCATTTCATATTGGTCTGGCTGGCTTCTCATTTGCATATCGAGACATGATTTTTAATGGGCTACGCCAGAAGGACATTCCACTGACTCTATTTCTTTGGTCCACACTGGTTTTTGTAATTGCTTTGATAAGCTATTCAGTCTCAAAACAACGTAGAAATATTAAAGCATTTACTTCCTTTTTTAGAGAGTCTGAGCTCTGCGATCCATCTCAACAAAATATTGGCAGAGACCGTACAGGTTGGGGATTTTTGGGACTTGATACTAAAAAAGGAACTTTGCTTTACATTAATCATCCCGATACAACCATTTTTAATTTCTTCTTCCCTCGGGATGTGCGTGTAATGGGGTTTGGGATGTACGACTGGAAATCAATCGAAGTAGAGGGCAATACCCTCAGAATTTTCACTGGTAACCCTGAACTCCCATCCGTCGCAATTGTGACAAGTAACGCCAGCCAGTTGCTGGAAAAAATCAACGCCATGCGTAACCAGAACTGGAGCTATGAATACAACATTCCAGGATGTGTTGAGATTCAGGCTGAAAAGATCGCTGAAAGAAACGGCATCAACCTGGTTCTGCCACCGAAATAATTCTTAAGCACTCGCAACCCCTTCATCAGAGGCACTCTTTTCAGAGTGCCTTTTCTTTTGCATTCGTACTATCAAAGGCCCTCCTATGGCGCAACCACCACGCAATGACGTCCGGTCTCATGACTGGTCAATGGCTGTGGTCGGCGGCTTTATCACGCTGATTATCGCAGCCCTGTTTTTCCGACAGCTCACCGTCGAGACCTGTTCCTTAGTGCTTTACTGGCTATGGAGTATCGCCGATTTTCCTCGCACACATGAGTTTGCTGCCTGGCGTATTAACCTTCTGGCCAGAACGCACAATAACGCCCCGGACGTTACCTGGGGCGAGTTTTTTTCCGTAATGGACGTCACTGCCGGCATTCTGATGATTGCGCTGGTCCCTCTTGTCATTACCGGCATTATCGCCGTTCGTCGGCACCAGGTAAGTCGTACCCGGCGTGATATTTCTATCCATACGCTGCCCCGCATTATGTCTGCTTTCTCACCGTCAATTATTCCGGCACTGACCTACGGCGATAAAAAGCAGCAGCTGCTGAATGTAGACCCTGAAGAACATCGGAGCGCGCAGACGCCGGATGAGTTCGCTATCGAGCACAAACTGGTCGTCAATCAGCGGTTACGCCGGGAGGTGGCTCAGGAACTGTTCATTGCCCAGCTGGGGCCCCCACTGCCCAAAGTCGCCACCGGCGCCGACGTGGCGCCACTCTTCAACGCGTTTAATGACCATGAACGGGCCATGTTCGCCATCTTTGGCCTGCAGCACTTCTTGGACAAGCGTAAGGAAGCTGAAGCACTACTGGATGTGCTCAACCGTTCCACGTTGAAAACTGACCGCAGGTACCGAAACAAAATTGGCTACCCGAATCTGGCGCTGGCCAACAGCGCATTCAAAAAGGTTATCGCCACAGAACAGGCACGGAACTTCATCAGGCAGTACGGCTACGTTCGTACGGCCATCTCGGCCCTGCATGACAACGATCTGCACTTGCCCATTCGCCGCTTCCGCTGGCTGAAAGGACTCGACCGTCCGCTCTGGTACACCCTGGCGTCTACTGGTCGTCCCTGGCCGTTTGTTGAAGCAGCTGGCGTCGTCAGCCAGGCCCACTGGGAAACACTGGCAGCACGCTACAGGGTTCGCCTTAGCCATCCCATCATGAGCCTCGCGCTGAATGGTCTGGAAGACGATCTGCGAAACATAGGGGCAGTTGTTGACGATACGCCCGGACCGGCCGGCTCTCCTGTTGAAGAGGAGGACGACATTGAGGATGACGATGAAGATGCTGGCCCAACAGTTGGTCGCACAGAAGAACCTCACGCACACCGCCACACCCATTCCTTTCGCCCAAAAATGAGATAATCCCATGTCAGAGCAAACCATTTTCAATATCAGCACCGAAATTCACGACCAGCACCTGCAAGTCCGTTTAAACGATCGCAGCATTTTCTGCCTGAACAAGCCGACTGCTGAGCGTTACCAGCTCACCCTGGAACAGGATGCCGGAAACTATGTTATCTGGATGCGGCAAAGCAATAATGGCTTCGCACGTCTTTATTCAACGGAAGACCCTGAGCTCGCCAGCCTGATTATGAATACCACAGCGGATGTGCTCACACGTATGGCCATAACCGCCAGTCAGCCACAGAAAACCCCCATGACCACAATGCAAAAGAGGAAGAGCTACGTGCTCGCAGGAACGTTTCTTTCCCTGGTTGTAGCCATAGGCATGCTGACACTGTCATCACCCCATGGAGTGGTAAATACACCGGTCCCTGTGCCCCAGACGACTTCGGCTCCTGTGGCACCACCAGTTCCGCCTGTTCCTCCCGCTGTAGCCGCAGCGACACCGACAATGCCAGTCCCCCAAACTCAAGGCGCCCAGGTCCAGCACGCTCCATCCCTCTCTCCGGAAGCGGCAACAGAAGCCCGGGCTCTGCTCGCTGAACGACTGAAGAACGGGGCTGCAAAACAGGAGTTCACTATTCGCTTGTCCTCAGGCCATGAGCGTTCGCTGTATATCTTCCTCGATCCGGAGTGCCCGAACTGCCGCATCTTTGAGCCGACCGTTCAGGCCCTGGCAGAAGACTACAACGTGGAGATTTTTCCGGTGACGTTGATTGGCAAAACCCGCACTGCAGACGAGGTGGTCCCCCTGCTCTGCGCCGCACCAGAGAAACGAGCGGATATGTGGAAGTCCCTGTATGACACCGGCGCCGGCATGCTCAACCTGACCGACAATGCCAAAGCTGACGTAGCCCCGGCTGCTTGCGATGCCGGCAAACTGGCATTGGCGCGTAACGATTTGGCATTTGAGCTTTACCGTATGCCGGGCACGCCAACTGTCATCAGTGATGACGGCCGAATGATCCCACTGCAGGCTATGGCCAGCGATGCGGCACTGAAGTCATTCCTCAACACCCGCCAGTAAGGAGGTCTTCATGGATTTGAAAGGACGACACGGTCCTGTCGACAGGTGGCGAGTCAGCCGGCTGGTTCACGGCCAACAGGCTGAGCGCATACTCCTGGCGCCAGCTACCGTACAATTACTCCTGGTGTTTTCTCTTCTGGCCGGCGCCATTTGGCCTGTCACACTGCTGCTCTCCCTGCCACTCGGTACTATCCTGCTGGTCGCATTTAGCGATCAGCGCTTTCGCTTACCGTTGCGGATACCGATGGACGTTGGAGGACTGGATCTCTCGACAGAGCGCGAGGCCAGCTGGAACATTCCACTGCTCAATCTGAACCTCCCAAAAATTGTTCCGGGAAAATCAGAAGGCACGTTGTGCCTGGGAACAGCGCGCAAGCAGGACAGAGGCAGGGAGCTGTGGCTACAAACCTCTGACGCCCTGCGCCATATGCAAATTATGGCCACCACCGGCGGCGGGAAAACGGAAACGCTCTACAGCATGTACCTCAATTCGCTGTGTTGGGCACGCGGCTGCTGTATCTCTGACGGCAAAGCACAGATAGACCTCGCCGTCGCCACCTGGTCGATGGCCAGACGCTTCGGTCAGGAAGATGACTGGCATGTTCTGAACTTCATCACCGGTAATGATGATCGCTTCAAAAAGTTGTTACTCGGTGACAAGTCACGACCGCAGTCGAACAGTACAAGCCCTTTTGCTTATGGAAGTCCGACCTTCATCACTCAGCTGATGGAGTCTATGCAACCCGCCGGCAATGGCAGCGACGAAGGATGGAAAGACAAAGCGCGCGCCATGAATAGCGCATTGATTTACGCGCTCTGCTACAAGCGGGCCAGGGATAATATGTCGCTGACGCAGGACGTCATTCAGTCCTATCTCCCGCTGGTTAAATTTGTGGGTCTGTATCGTGAGGCACTGGAACAAGGCTGGCACGAAGAAGGCTATAAGCCGATGGAGAACTATCTGGCCAACCTCGCCGGCTTCGATATGAATCTTATCAACCGCCCGGGAGAATGGTCACAGGGCGCGCTGGACCAGCACGGCTACCTCATCCAGCAGTTCACCCGTATGCTCAGCATGTTCAATGATACCTATGGCCACATTTTCCCTAAAAATGGCGGAGACATCGATATGCAGGACATCCTGCATAACGATCGCACGCTGGTAGTACTCATACCGGCGCTTGAGCTTTCCGATAACGAAGCGGCCACGCTGGGTAAACTCTACATCTCTGACATCAGGATGAACATTGCCAAAGATTTGGGGAATAAGATTGAGGGCTCGCCGGAACACACTCTGACCGTGAAGAAGTTCGCCAGCAAGTTTCCTTTCATGCTCCTTTGTGACGAAGTGGGTTACTACTTCGCACCAGGTCTGGAGAAACTGGCCGCTCAGATGCGAAGCCTGCGTTACATGCTGGTTATCCTTGGCCAGGATCTGCAGGCCATGCTGAAACACGGGAAAGAAGTGCATTCCGTGAACGCCAACCTCGGTACCAAGCAGTTCATGAAAACGGAGGATACGGAAGATACCCTGAAGATGATCCGCGCGGTCGGTGGTACGGGTCAGTATGCTGAGCAGCGCACCATGGAACGGACCAGTATGGGGAGCTATCAGGATGCTGACCGCGTGGAGTTCCGCGACCAGGACAACATCCAGCTCGATGAGCTCAAGTCACTGAAAGAAGGTGAGGGAATCATCGTCTTTGAAGACCAGCAGGTTCGCAGCAACTCCATCTATATCCCGGATAGTGAGAAGATTTCGAAACTGGACGTCAAGATCAACCGTTACGTCCCCATCCGTCGCCCGGATTTCAATGACCTTTGTCGTGAAGTACCCGCAGCCGAACGCCGGCGTCCGGTATCCCAGGAGCGGGTCAGCCAGATTTTGGACATCTGCCACTCGACCAGTCCGGAAGAGTATCACGGCCACCTTAGGGCCCGTATCGAGGACCAGACACTTCTGGCCATCACACAACTGGCCAGCGATCTGGATAGCCGGACCGATGTGGACTACAGCGACGATGAACGCGGCATTCTGCTGTTTGAGGCAGCAATTAACGCCCTTGAAAAGAACAAGGGCAAATACCGCTGGCTGAAGGACCGCGAAAATATACGCATATCGAAGAAGCGTATTGAAGAGGCACACCAGAACAATGCCGGATACAGCACGCCACCGGCACAACCATCACCAACGGAAAATTTCTTCCAGCCGGCGTCACCTTCATACCCCGAACAAACCCACTATACAGAGAACAGCACCTATGATGACTGGCACCAGAACTTCGCGCCTGACGCTTTTACTGACGACTTTGCTTCTTCCTCTGTCATCGATCGCATCTGAGGTAAGAATCACTACCGGTTTTTCTCCCGGAGGAAGCGCCATCGAAAACATACTGACTGCAATTAATAGCGCCCGGCAAAGCATCGACGTTGCTGCATACAGCTTTACCAGCAAGCCTGTGGCCATCGCGCTGGATAACGCCAGCCAACGTGGTATCAGAGTCCGGGTGGTCGCGGATGCGAAAGACAACGGCGGCCGCTATTCAGCTGTCACCTGGTTAAAGCATAAGGGTATCCCGGTTCGTCTGAACGACCGCTACGCTATCCAGCACAACAAGTTCATGGTGATTGACGGAGTGACCACTCAGACGGGCTCGTTTAACTACACGTCCAGCGCAGTTAAACGCAATGCCGAAAACACGGTAGTCATCTGGAATGAGCCTTCGACAGCGCAGGCCTATCAGGGGGAATTTAATCGTCTATGGAGTGAAGGGACTGATTAACGCCAGGCAATCTGGCTGGTCACGTCACGCAGCTGCACCCGGATGATTTTAGGCTACAACCACTCACTTCCTCAGCTGAGGTTCTAATGGATTTCCATGACCCATTTCTGGTGTTAAACCTTAACGTCCTTTTGGCTCTAACAATTTTGATAGCAGCCGTTCCAGTGTATTTTATTTACCACGAACGCAAAGAGAGAAAAAAACGGCGGACAAGGCCCGAGAAACGTTTAAAAAAATAAGCGAATACGCCAATCACAAAACCGCCCTCATGGCGGTTTTTTTATTTCTGGGAACAGATAACGCGGGGACTTGAGATTGCCATTTCAGGCGTCAGTGCATGTAAGATCATCCAGCACAGAAAGATCAAATATGATAATGGAGGGTCCATGAAGATAATGATCAGTCCATACACCTTCCCAGTTATAGACACCGTGAAGTCCGCAGCTTTTCAGAAGTTCGATGCACTCTTCAGAATTGACTCCTCTATCACCGGTGTAGAGAATTCTTCCTTTGAAATACTGGTATTGAGGTTGCGCTAACGCAGACCATTCCCTCCCTTGAGAGAGTGACGTACTGATCCCGACCGGGAGATGGCGATGCAAAAGTTCGGCAACGCGCGGCTGCTCACTGAGTGGCTTGCCGAATTCTGCGAGTAACGCCCTTTCCGCTAGCTTACATCGGTAGACAAGCGGGGAGCCCTCGTTACGACATCTGTAACGGGCATGATTACGAGCTCCGGCAAAGTTATCGGTAAACCAGATAGCATCTATTGTGCCCGCTTCCCCAGTGCCCTTAAAGGAGGTATTAAACTCAGTAAAGCGTGCGCGTGACCCGTGAAATAATTCCATATAATCCTTCAGTTTCAGGGTTACCTGTCGGGTTTGGGCGAACTCTGAGGCTGCATAGGTTTGATACTGTCCGCTGTGTCCGGAGTCTGACGATTCATGCCAGTGTAACCCGCCTGCTGGCGCTGCAAAGGATGAGTCAGAGGTACGGTTTTACCGGACGACGCATTGAAGTGCGGAATGTACTGAATGGTACCCTGCACAAACGCTTTATCTCCCCTGACTTCCACCGTCTCCCCGCTTTTCTCCCCGGTGATGTGCAACGCCATCGCCAGATTTTTACCCTTCTCAGCCGGCGCATCGGCAACCTCAATATACAAACCTCGATCGAGCAGCACCGGCTTACCTCCGGATGAATACACAACCGCACCATCACGATTCACTGTCGTATCATAACCACGAATCTGCGACGGACGAATGTCATCAGCAACTGAGTGAAGAATAATATTGTCAGAGATAGCCGCAGTACGGTTCTTCCGCTTCTCGCGATATGCCCAGCCGCGCAGCTGGGAAATTGCCGCTGCGTCATTACCGGTAGCCTGCACTTCCACCCAGGCCCGATACGACAATGGACGGGAACCCGGCATCTCTTTGAGCGTCTTCCTCTCATCCCTGATCTGCAAACGCAGAGCGGCCATATCCTTCATCTTCTCGACTTCAAGCGCGCGGAACATCAGCTTACGCAAGAGAGGATCGCGTTCAGTCATGCGAACATTATTCTTGCGAATACGATAGCCTGCCGCCAGTTCGCGGAAACGCGTCCGGGCAGCATCAGCTGAAATCCCTGGCCGGACAAAACTGGTTTTGTATGCCTTATAGCGTGCAATCAGATCCTGGCGAGCTTCCGCACGGGCATTACGACGTTCTGTTCTGGCACCTTTGTCACGACGGTGAAGACGATTATCGTACTGGGATTCAATATCTACGGCACTCAGCAAAACATCTCTGCCTTCCCGGTTAACCTCACGAACAACGGAGGCACGGGTAAAGGCACCTATCAGTTCCTGCTGACAATTCAGCGTCAGTTCTGGATGAAGATCGCTGGCTTTAATTGGCGCCTGTTCATCATCGGCGACGTCGTAAATCGCAAGCCCCTCACCTTTCTGGCGCAGCTCAAGTCCGGCCGCAATCAGAATGTCATGCACCCCGTCCCAGTCATAGCTTCCGCCCAGAAACAACGCATCCATCTTCTCCCGGCAGTTATCCACCGCGTACGAAAACAGACTTTCCTTGTCACCAAAATGCTCAAGCTGGCGCGCAGCTGCAGGGGCAGATTTATAGAATTTCTGGCGACGAACAATCGCCCCGGAATCATTCACCATGTAAGGACCGTTGTCATGCTTCCAGCCATTCCTGAGCTCCAGCTCACGACAGCTACGGTCGAGAGTGAAGCGATCGTTATACAGTGAAGCAGCCTTGTAGCTCACCGGGTTGATACGGTTAACGGTCAGGTGGCAGTGCAGATTATCGGTGTCGTCGTGGATGGCGAACACATACTGATGCCCCTCCATACCCAGGCGCTTAAGGCAGTGCCTGGCTGAGTCAAAAATCTGGTCTGGCGTAGGCCTTTCAGATTCTGGCCATGACAGAATGGCATGGTAGACCGGGTCATTGCAGCGGGTGTTTTGCACGGCCACCATGTCCATTTCAGTGGAGGCAGTGGCAAGGGAAAAGCAGTTGGTCTCACAGATGACTTTATCGCAACGCACCTGCTGACGTCCGTCCGGGAACGTTGCGATAACATCCTGTGAATCTGGCAGCGCATTACGTGTTGCGTACCCAACCAGGTCATTGAAGATTTTATCTTCTGACCGTGACTTGCGAACAAAACGACGCTCTGGCGACAGCGTTTCGCTCATCTCAACATCATCGCGCAGGATGGTGTAGGAGACGAGTTGCACGAAGCTGGACTTACCATCACGACGTCTTTCGGCCACGACTGCGAGCATGTTAATCCTCAGTGTTGTTCAGGCTCTCTGCCCGAAATTTCATTAGTGTTTTCTGAAGCGCTGCCAGCGTATCAGCAAACTGTTTACTCAGTTCTGCGGTCATCATCCCCTGCTTTTGCATCTCGCTGTACAGATGCTTTTGCAGGCCACCCAGCTTCAGAATCTCATTCATTTGCTTGGTATCACCTTTGGCCACAATGCGACGGCCAAGGGCTGAACGCCGAAGAAATTCTCCTGTTGAGATACCTGCAGCTTTCGCGCTGGCCTGTATCTGCTCCTTCTCTTCCGGGTAACACCGCACACTTCCCAGAAGCGCCGTTCTCTGGCGTCTTTCACTCTTACTCATCTTCAATCCTGCTCGGCCTGCAAGGCTGGCACCGTAATAGGGTGTCGGGACGGAGTCCTGACCAGGGCGTTTTGTGGGACCGTCTGCGTGCAGGCGGTGCTACAAAACATACCCTGTCCCACGCTTCACTTCAGATTTCGATTCCTGACAGGGAGTATATGTGATTTCGGCTGCGCCGTCACTGGCTCACGCCAGAAATGCCGGGGTCTGGTACTGAGTTATTTCGGTGGGTATACTCGTAACCTGAAATTGAGCACACAAAAACAGGAAATCGAAGAATGGCTGAAAAGAAATGGTATAGCACCGAGGATGTGGAGCTGGCTAAATCGGCACTGGATGACTTGCCAGATTTGACACCAAACCGCCTCACAAAAACAGACGTGCTGGAGCAGTTGAAGGGAAAAATTATTGAGCTGGCGAATAACAAAGGTTACAGCGTGGAAGATATTCGAAGTGCGCTTGAATCTGCCGGGATACAAACCAGCGTGAAGGCCATCCGCGAAATTTTGAGTTCTGCCAAAAAAGCACCCACGCGCACATCAAAAAGCAGAAAGCCCGCAACAACGGTTAATGATAAACCAGCTCAATGATTGATGGTTTTTGACTAACATCAGGAGCCCCTTGGTGCGGACAGGAGAAAGAAAAACGGCACCACTGTGACGATTTTCTTTCTCCTGGCGGAGGATTTCATTTTGAGCCGGTTCAACACCGGTGAAAAATGACCGGGGTGGAAGGTGGCAGAGGTTTCCCCCTGCCTTTCCCTGTCAGGCTTTCAGTGCCTTCATTTTTTCAGCCATTTCCCACAACGCCCGATTTAGCTTCACATCGCCATCAATGCCATTGACCGGGCGCGTACGCTGGAATTTTCCTTTCGCATTCTTCCCCCAGACGCCGCCCTTTGTCATGTTCTCCTGAACGCGCTGATAGGTTGTCCAGAGGTCATTGTGTTTATCCTCATCACGGCGGGTCTGCAACACATCATCCGGCGTCAACGGAATGTGCTTGCCTTCACCTTTATCGTCATATTTCCAGTTCAGTGCGATCTCGGCAAAAATTCTCTGCTCGTCTTTGCTGAGTCCGATTTCTTTCATCTCACCGCGCGATTCTTTCACGCCGTCGAAAATGTCCAGTACTTCATAAGCACCCTCGATCACCTGCCCGACAACGTCCCCTTTGTGTGGTACGCGGATTTCTCCAAACGTTTTCCCGCAAACCATACCGTTCATACAAACGAAGCGGAACATGCCGGGGATCATCTGATAGCTGCTACTGCCGTCGTGGCTGTTGAGAAGAATAATTTCCGGCACCTCCTCGCCTGCAATTTCCCCCTCACGGCGAAGGCGCAGCATGTGCTTGGTATGCTCACGTTTTCCAGCGTCACGCGTACGCGTCTGGCAGGCAAAGAAAGGCTGAAACCCTTCTTTGCGCAGATTATCCAGCAGGGTGATTGTCGGAATGTAGGTGTAGCGTTCGCTGCGGGACTCATGCTTTTCCTCAGAGAAGACGCTCGGAACAAAGCGCATGAGTTCATCGTTGGTCAGCGCGCGTTCTTTACGGATGACGTTAGCAGAGCGGAAAACAGATGATAAACGGGACATGGTGATTCTCCTCAGAGGTTATAAAGTGACTTGCTTCTGGCGTCATCCTTTTGATGGTGATTCACCATCGCTGGAGGCCGTTGCCGTGATGAAATGACCGGTCTGGACCTTCAGTGAGGCCTGCAAGGGAGCTGTACGAGGCCGCAGCGCAAACGGCTGACCAGCGGGAAGGCGTGCGAACGGGGGAGGAAAGCAGGCTTTAGCCGTGCCCTTGCAGGGTGAACGGTCCAGGCCAGTGTCTTTCACGGCAAAGGCAGACTGCGATGAATCCGGGAACGATAAGGGAAACGCCGGAAGGAAGTGGCGGGCAAGGCCCGTTTCCTTTCTGGAGCCGCCTCGCGGCGCCAGTCAGGGCGGCGCTGGCGGAACGGCAGCTGCAAGCCCGTGCGCCGGAGGTGGGGAATTAGGCCCGGTTCTTCCGGGCGAATACTTACCATTCAAAAACAGGTGCACCTTCCACCTCATCACCGACTGATGAGAAATGGATCATACTGATATCGGCCTGTTGAATAGCCCGATAAATTAACGCCCGGGTGGTGCGTGAAATGCCCAGCCGTTTCAGCCTGAGAAGCGAACGTGTGGGAGCATCGAGTCGCAGCAGATACCCGACATCGGTATCCAGAATCCACGGCCATTCGTTCTCTGACTGGGTCAATTCCTGCAATAAATAGTTATCTTCTAACGTGATATGAGATATACGACATTCCATAACCGGGCGCAGCATCATACGCGGGGCGATGATACTTTTTCCCCAGCCCAGTGAATCCGTAATATCGTTCCACGCCCATTCATCATCACCAGGAACAGGGCACTCCACTAACCGGAAAGGAACCCCGAGTTTCTCCGCAATTTTCTCACCTATCGAGATGACATCCTCATTACGTTCCTGAAGATCGCGGCCTGCAATATATTCACCATCCAGATAAATGGCCTCCTCGCCGTTCTCAACACGAATACCGGTGACACCACGTGGGGCATGTTGCAGATATTGTTTGCGCATTCTTTTTTCTCCCCTGTTGCGTACAAAAGCCGCCCCGTTCGGGGCGGCGGCTGTCAGAATCAGGCTCTGGATAGCTCTGCACAGGTCATCGCCGGAATACGGACAGGTTGATGGCGGCGATCAGCACGCGTCACGACAAGACCAAGCGCCTTCGTGCGGCGTGCAATCTTATCGGGCGTGATGATCTCCGTGCGCTTGCGCTGATGGCGGCGTTTATTTTTGTTATTTACAATGTAATCGCGACATGCGAGGATGAACTGGTCTTTCATATTAAGTCTCCTTTACAGACTTTTTGTGAATCCGGGCTGCTCGAACAGTCCGGGGTAATGAAGCAGAGT
>ERZ1026872.172-NODE-172-length-22597-cov-5.566143_pt1 | contig 22597 bp, 30 predicted proteins | sample MGYA00380166_ERZ1026872 | MGnify/ENA primary metagenome ERZ1026872 (study PRJEB33269, sample SAMEA4719802) | human gut metagenome | biome: human-associated habitat; feature: organic feature; material: feces | place: Cameroon | collected 2013-10 ... | reverse complement strand
CGGCAGCGTCAGATGTGTATAAGAGACAGACTGAATACTCTGTCCGCCCTGAAGCAGCAGATCCGGGATGCCATTGAGACAGTTCCCGATACGGATGAGCGGCTGGTTCTGAAGTGCCGCTACATCCACAACATGACCTGGGATGAGATTGGTGAAGAGATGTGCGCTGACCGCACCACCGTCTGGCGCTGGCACGGCAATGCCCTCCGTCACATGACCATGCCGGAGGATCCGATCCTGATCTGAAAGTCGCAACGGTTTGCAACACTTTGCAACAACATGCAACAGTCGCCTTTATGATAATATAAACTCAGCAGATAAGATAAAGAACCGGACACGAATCCGGCACCAAGCCTCGAGAGGAGAAATCCTCCCGGGGCTTTTCTTATGCCAGAAAAGGAGGCGGCAATGCCAATGAAACCGAAGCGGCCCTGCCGCTACCCCGGTTGCTCTGCCCCAGCTGAGGACGATGAGCAGTATTGTGCAAAGCACAAACAGGTGGTCGAACAGCACTACGAGAAGTTCCAGCGAGGCTACTCTCCCGGCAAACGATACGGAAGGAGCTGGGCAAAGATCAGATCCCGCTACGTTCACAAGCATCCACTTTGCGAGGAGTGCCTGAAGCACGGACGGTACGTCGCAGTCGAGGAGGTCCACCACATCGTTCCGCTCTCCGAAGGCGGGACCAATGATGAGAGTAACCTCATGAGTCTTTGCAGAAGTTGTCACGAGAAAATTCACCGCGAGCGCGGCGACCGGTAGGGGCGGGGCAAATCTCTGTGGCAGATCCCGCGGAAAACGGCGCCCCCTCACGTGTGCAAAAATTCCGGTTCAAACGGGGGATTAAACCCCCACCTGTACTTTGGAGGTGAAATTTATGGCAAAAGACGGTACGTACCGTGGCGGCAGGCGCGTCCGGGCTGGAGATAAGCCGACGCCCGCCGCTGAGAAATTATCAAAAGGTGAGAAGGTCCGGATCATGAAGAACGATATCCCGGATCTCGACTACGAGGAGCTGGATGCCGTGGACCTTCCGGAGGGAGAATCCCTCAAAGGGAACGACATGCCCAAGCCTGACGACTACCTGTCTGCAAGACAGAAGAACGGACAGCCGCTCGGTGCGGATGAAATCTATAAGGAGACCTGGCTCTGGCTCAAGGAACGCCACTGTGAGAAGCTCGTCAATCCAAGACTTCTCGAGTCCTATGCGCAGGCATTTGCCCGCTACATCCAGTGCGAGAACGCCATCAGCTCCTACGGCTTTCTCGGGAAGCATCCGACGACCGGAGGCGTGGTTGCCTCTCCCTTCGTGCAGATGTCCAACCAGTACCAGAAGACCGCAAACCTGCTCTGGTACGAAATCTATGACGTCGTGAAGGAAAACTGCACCGAGCAGTTCGATGGGGACCCGCGTGAGGACATGATGGAGGTGCTCCTCCGTGCCCGGAAAGGAAGATAAATGAATACACAGAAACTCGAGCAGGTACCCATCGATAAGCTGGTACCTTATGCAAGAAATGCAAGAACCCATAGCAAGGAACAGATCGCGCAGCTCCGCTCCTCCCTCCGGGAATTCGGCTTTGTCTCTCCCGCTGTCATCGACCAGAACTACAACATTCTCGTCGGGCACGGAAGAATTCAGGCCGCACGGGAGGAAGGCTACAAGACAGTACCCTGCGTCTTTGCCGAGAACCTGACCGATGCTCAGAAGCGAGCTTACATCCTCGCAGATAACCAGCTGGCACTGAATGCCGGATGGGACGAGGAAATGCTGTCCGTCGAACTGGCTGATCTGCAGGAGAATGCCTTCGACCTCTCTCTTCTCGGATTTGATGAAAAGGATCTGGCAAAGCTTCTCGATACCGACACAGAAGCTGAAGAGGATGATTTTGATGTAGACGGTGAGCTTGAGAAGCCTTGCTTCTCGAAGCCCGGCGATATCTGGCACCTTGGCAGACACACAATTATCTGTGGCGACTCTACCAAAGAAGATATATACACATCTCTCCTTGGCGAGACGAAGGCCAATCTCGTGTGTACGGACCCGCCTTATCTCGTCTCCCTCGAGAGCTCAGTCGGAAAGATCAAAAACGATGATCTGTCCGATGAAGACGGATACAAGTTCCTGCTCTCTGCTTTTCAGCGTTTCCATGAGGCAATGGCAAAGGATGCCTCCATCTATGTGTTCTACGCCACCATGAAAGCCCGGGTATTTTACGATGCTTACGAGGATGCCGGATTCAAAGTTGGTGCCGGTCTTGTCTGGAAGAAGCCACGTGCTCCCTTGATGCGGACCGACTGGAAATTCAACATGGAGCCGATCATCTGGGGCTGGCGAAAAGATGGCAAACACGTCTGGTATGGCGATCAGAAACAGAAATCTGTATTCGAATTCGAGGGAATCAAGAATGCGAAGGAAGACGGCTGCGGGCACCCGAGTTCAAAGCCGGTGCCGCTCATCGCCTACCTGATTAAGCAATGCACCCAGCCGAATGGTATCGTGCTGGACGGCTTCCTCGGGTCTGCTTCTACCCTCATCGCCTGTGATCAACTGAACCGCATCTGCTATGGCATCGAGCTGGAGCCCAAGTTCATCGACGTTGCCGTGAATCGCTATCGCCACTCACACGGCGACAGCTCAGACGGCATCACCCTCCTTCGGGACGGAAAGACATACTCTTATGATGAGGCGCAGGCCCTGATGAATAAAAAGCCATAAACTGCACAGATGATTTCCCAATAATTTGTCTATGTTATTTCCCACACTTCGCTTGCTATGTGCCTCCCACAGAGTGATGTATAGACATGCCAAAAGAGGCAAGTACAAAACCTGAAGGAGGTACATGAAGATGAGAATCGATTATGGAGCAACCGGTAAAGAGAGAAAGGCCCTGGTGGAGGCAATCGAAAAGATCACTGGCGAGAAGGCAGTTTACAAGTTCGTGCCGACCTGCGCCTACGAGATCGGAGACATCACAGTCGACAAGACCGGAGGCGTAAACAGCGAGGATGAGGAAAAGCTCAAGGACCTGGTCGAGAGCCTGCGCGAAGAAGGCTTCCAGTCGAAGGAGACAGAAGCTCCTGCAACCGAAAGCACCGAACTGGACAGCAAAGAGGAAGCCATTCCTGCAGACAACACTCAGCCGGATGGCCTGACGATCACCCTTCCGCTCGACAAGGTTGCGGTCGGCACGCTCGACAACATCCTCCACGCAAAAGGAAGTCTCATCAAGAAGGCGCTCGGCATCACGGAGCTTCCCTACGAGATTGACGGGGACCACATTTCCTTCCCATGGTTTTCTACCATCCCGGATCCGGATGCGGTCAGAGCCTACACGGATTTCATTGCAAAGCTCTGCGCACTCTCAAAAGAACTGAAACGGGCAAGCGCCACAGAAGTTCCTGCGGGAAATGAGAAATACGCCTTCCGCTGCTTCCTCCTCCGGCTTGGCTTTATCGGGGCTGACTACAAGGCAGAACGAAAGATCCTGCTTCGCAACCTCTCCGGCAACTCAAGCTGGAAGAACGGAGCCCCGAAGAAGGAGGCAGCCATATGCGAATGATCAGTGAGAAGGAACTTAAAGCCCTGCGGGAAAGATATCCCGCAGGTACCCGGGTTTTGCTGATCCGGATGGATGATGTGCAGGCTCCACCGGTCGGGACGCTAGGAACCGTAATCGGAATAGACGACACCGGGTCACTACTCATGCACTGGGACAATGGCTCTGGCCTGAACGTCATCTACGGCGAGGACATTGTGCGAAAGGTCGGCGAATGATCATGGATGCAAAAGTAAGAGAACAGATCCTTGCGATCCGTGATACCGGTCTCACGAACATGTTCGACATCCACGCTGTGCAGCGGCTTGCCTTTGACCGGGACTACTTCGAGCTGGTGCTCTTTCTCGAGGATCACCCGAAGAAATATGCTCACTTTATCCTCTGTGACGATGAGCAAGACCTGCCATAAAACAAACAAGATTCTGCCACACACTTTGTGAAATATATAGTCCAGAATTCAGTTGCTATATATCCCGCACAGAGTGATCTATGTACATGCAAAAGGAAACGGGGCAAGCCCCCAGAAAAGAAAGGACAAAACCATGAAGAACAAATTTTTCGAGAGCATGTACAAAGCAGGATGCGAGTATCAGGAAAAACGGGACGCCGCAGAGAAACAGCGCGACGCCTTCTTCAAAGAAGAAAAGTATGACGAAGGAACCGCCCTGATGGTGAGATTCAACGACGAGAACCCCTTTCCCTTCACGAACGGCGCCATGAAAGCATTCCAAGCCTACCAGAACATGAACTACCGTGGAGCCGACTGCTTCGAAATCGAGGACCTGCCCTGGCCAAAAGACATGAAGGATTTCGTCAACGCCCTCCGGGAAGCCGGAATTGATACTATTGTGGTGACTGACCAGAGCACCGGCCTCATGGAAGGAATCTACGGGCTTACCGAGAACGGCTGCCGGATGGGAGCCCTGCGGACGGTCACAAGAGAAAAGGACCACCGCTTCGGATCCGACGAACCGGAAAGAAAGAACGGAATCGAGTTCACGATTGCCTGAAGCAGACGGGGGAGGGAGACCTCCCCTCCTCTAATCTACACAGGATTCTTCTAGAATCTTTGTGCAGAATATGCCACACATAGTCGTTGCTATATATGGCCTCCAGAGTGATTAATACACATGCAAAAGGAAAACAACCACAAAACAAGGAGGACAAGAACATGAGAGCAATCGACAAGAACAACCTGGACGGACAGTACGGAGAAACAGCGGTTGAGATTCCCTAGCCGAAGGGATTATCCGAAAAGGCAAGAAAGGCCCTCGCCTACTTCGACGTCGGAGACGAACGCTGGTGCGCGGCTTACCTTTTCTTCTACCGGGGCAAGTACATCATCACCGACGAGAGCGGATGGCTTACCGATTACGGAACTGGAAAGATGGATGACCCGATCGGATTCCCGAGAAATGAATTCGACCGCATCAGCGAGATCGAGCCCTGGCTCGAGGCCACCTGGGATGACGTCAAAGATACCTTTTAAGATAAACCGCCTCCACTGCCAGAGCGGCAGAGGGAGGCTTTCGGATTGTGTATCCTACACAGTTTCAGAGGAGAAACCTTGTAAAGATTATGATGCACATATTCGTTGCTATGTTTCCTCAGAAGAGTGATTAATACACTACCAAAAGAAAACAGCCACAGGCAAGGAGGAAACACCATGAACGAATACGAACTGAGAAGCCACTTCACACTTGGGGATTACAACACTAGCATCAGCCGGGAGGATTTCGAGAGAGCCTTCGCAAAGACAAAAGAAACGGTCCGCTTCACATTTAACGGATGGGACGGAAAAAGCTACCACGGCGAGAGCAAAAGCGCCAGAGTTCTCCGCTGCAGCATTCCGGGATTTGAAGCGATCCGATTCATCAAAGTCGGGAAGGGACTCCACTTCATTGATGAGGGTAGCCTGATCACAGAGCAGGCAACCGGCGAGAAGCACCCGGAAGCGAACTGGCTGATGGACGTCAGAAGGGCTTAAGAAATGCACATTTTGAGGCTACGATTCTTGTGCAGAATATAGACCACATAATCGTTGCTATCAAGGGCCTTCAGAGTGATTAATACAGTACCGAAAGGAAAGAAAACCACAGAGAACAAGGAGGGCAAAAACATGTGGAGCAAGGGATTCATCAGAACAAACGGAAGAAACTTCTTCTACTGCATCAAGCACTTCGAGGAGCCAAGCGAGGATTACGGCATTGACGGAGGCCGGATCAGCAAGATGGAACTCCGGGAGGATAACGAGGCTGTGATGGCAAGATACGACAGAGGATGGGACATCGAGCCGAGGGACGCGGACACCGTATCGGTATGCAGTCTCCTCCTGAAAAATTACAACTAAGACAACAACCAAGGGCACCGGGCCGATGAGGCCCTTGCTCTCGTCCTCCATAAACAAGAGATCGCTTCGGCGGTCTTTTCTTTTTGCCCCGGAAAGGAAGTGAGACAGTCGTGGCAGAAACAATTAAATACAAGCCCTCCCAGTTCATGGCCCGCACGTCTCACTACGACAAGCAGGCCGCTGATCTGGTGGTCATGTTCATCGAACAGCTCTCCCACACGAAGGGAGAGTTCTTCAAGAAGCCCTTTCTCCTGATGCCTTGGCAGGAGCAGATCATCCGGGACATTTTCGGAATCCTAAAACCGAACGGCTACCGGCAATTCACTACGGCCTATATCGAAATTCCCAAGAAATGTGGAAAGTCAGAGCTTGCAGCTGCCGTGGCGCTCTATCTTCTTTGCGCAGACGGTGAGCAGCGCGCGGAGGTTTACGGCTGCGCCGCCGACCGTGATCAGGCATCCCTTGTCTTTGACGTAGCCTGTGACATGGTAAAGCTCCACAAGACGCTCCGGAAATACTGCGATATCCGCCCGAGCCGGAAAACAATCCACTACCGCCCCACGAACTCGGTCTACAAGGCCGTGTCTGCTGAGGTGGCGGGCAAGTCCGGCGTCAACGTCAGCGGCCTCGTCTTTGACGAACTCTGGGTGCAGAAGGACCGGAAGTTCTTTGACATGATGACCAAGGGTACCTCGGATGCCAGAAAGAATCCGCTCCACTTCATCATCACGACTGCCGGGAATGATGTGAACTCCATCTGCTATGAGCTCCACCAGAAGGCCGTGGATATCCTCGAAGGCCGGAAATATGATCCAACCTTCTACCCGGTCATCTACGGCGCCTCTATGGATGATGACTGGACAGACCCTGAAGTCTGGAAGAAAGCGAATCCTTCCCTTGGTGTCACGATCGACATCGATAAGGTCCGAGCAGCCTGTGAATCTGCAAAACAGAATCCTCAGGAAGAGAATGCCTTCCGGCAGCTCCGCCTTGACCAATGGGTGAAACAGGCGGTCCGCTGGATGCCGATGGACAAATGGGATGACTGCGCCTTCCGGGTTGATGAACGAGACCTCCGGGGCCGGGTCTGCTACGGCGGTCTTGATCTCTCCTCCACCACGGATATCACAGCCTTCGTTCTGGTCTTCCCACCGAGGGATGAAGAGGACAAATATGTCATCCTCCCCTACTTCTGGGTGCCAGAGGACACACTGGATCTTCGCGTCCGGCGAGACCATGTCCCTTATGACAAATGGGAGAAGGAAGGCTATCTCGAGACGACAGAGGGAAACGTCATCCACTACGGATATATCGAGAAGTTCATCGAGATGCTGGGCGAGAAGTTCAACATCCGAGAGATCGCTTTCGACCGCTGGGGCGCTGTCCAGATGGTCCAGAACCTCGAGGGCATGGGCTTCACCGTGGTTCCCTTCGGACAAGGCTTTAAAGACATGTCTCCACCAACCAAGGAGCTGATGAAACTTGTGCTGGAGGGACGTATTGCCCACGGCGGGCATCCGGTCCTTCGCTGGATGATGGACAACATCTACATCCGGACAGACCCGGCAGGCAATATCAAGGCAGATAAGGAAAAATCCACAGAGAAGATCGACGGAGCCATCGCTACCATCATGGCACTCGACCGGGCTATCCGCTGTGGGAATGACACCTCGGAGTCGGTCTACGACTCACGGGGTCTTTTGTTTATATGACGGAGGTAAGACATGAGTTTCTTTTCAGGACTGTTCAAATCAAGAGATAAGCCCAGGAACTATACGACCGGCAGTGCCTACCGCTTCTTCTTCGGCGGGACGACCTCCGGGAAGTCTGTAACCGAGCGGTCTGCCATGCAGATGACGGCGGTCTACTCCTGCGTGCGGATTCTCTCCGAGGCGATCGCAGGACTTCCTCTCCACCTCTACCGGTATACGGATAAAGGCTCCAAGGAGAAAGCAATCGACCATCCGCTCTACACAATTCTCCATGATGAGCCAAATCCCGAGATGACATCCTTCGTTTTCCGGGAAACACTCATGACGCATCTTCTCCTGTGGGGCAACGCCTACGCGCAAATTATCCGGAACGGAAAAGGCGAAGTGGTCGCTCTCTACCCGCTCATGCCCAACCGCATGACAGTGAACCGGGACAGCGATGGGCAACTCTACTATGAATACCAGACCTCGCAGGATGAGGCCCATACCATGAAAGGAAGCACCGTCCGGCTCTCGCCTTACGATGTGCTCCATATCCCAGGCCTTGGCTTTGATGGGTTGGTAGGCTACTCCCCCATTGCCATGGCAAAGAACGCCATCGGCATGGCGATTGCCTGTGAGGAGTACGGTGCTAAGTTCTTCGCAAACGGCGCGACACCGGGCGGCATCTTGGAGCATCCGGGAGTCGTAAAAGACCCGGAGAAAGTCCGGGCCAGCTGGAACTCCGCCTTCGGAGGCTCCGCCAACAGCAACAAGGTGGCCGTCCTCGAGGAAGGCATGAAATATACCCCGATCTCCATTTCCCCGGAGCAGGCGCAGTTTCTTGAGACACGGAAGTTCCAGATTGATGAGATTGCACGAATCTTCCGCATCCCGCCACACATGATTGGTGATCTCGAGAAAAGCAGCTTCAGTAACATCGAACAGCAGTCTCTGGAATTTGTGAAATACACGCTCGACCCATGGGTCTTCCGCTGGGAACAGTCGATGCAGAGAGCCCTGCTCCGTCCCGAGGAGAAGAAGGACTACTTCTTCAAATTCAACGTGGACGGTCTGCTGCGCGGTGATTACCAGAGCCGCATGAACGGCTATGCCACAGCAAGGCAGAACGGCTGGATGAGCGCTAATGATATCCGGCCTTGACCGGATCTCCAAGGAAGATGGCGGCGATCTCTACCTCATCAACGGAAACATGACAAAGCTCGCGGACGCAGGCATTTTTGCTGCGTCCGCACCGAGTCAGGAAACGGAGGAACCTGATGAAACACAGGAAGATGACACACATGAGGAACCGGAAGAACCAGATGCCCGGCTCCATGAAAGGAGGAATACCCCACTATGACAAGAAAGTTCTGGAACTGGGTAAAAAACGAAGCCCCGGATTCCTTCGGAAGCGAAAGAACGCTCTACCTCGACGGAAAAATTTCCGATGAGACCTGGTACGGCGACGAAGTAACCCCGGCACTCTTTAAAGATGAATTAAACAGCGGCGAAGGAAACATCACCCTCTGGATCAACTCTCCGGGAGGTGATGTTTTTGCTGCCGCCCAGATCTACAACATGCTGATGGACTACCCCTATGACGTCACGGTCAAGATTGATGCCCTCGCGGCATCGGCTGCCTCCGTCATCGCCATGGCGGGCACCAAGGTCTGCATGAGCCCTGTAGCCATGCTCATGATTCACAACCCCATTACGGTTGCGATCGGCGACTCGGAAGAGATGCAGAAAGCTATCGACATGCTCTCCGAAGCCAAGGAATCCATCCTGAATGCCTACGAGATCAAGTCCGGACTCTCCCGAAACAAGATCAGTAAGCTCATGGATGCAGAGACCTGGATGAACGCGAAGGAAGCCAAGAAGCTCGGCTTTGCAGACGAGATCCTCTTCGCCGATGGCGAGAAGCCTCTGTCAGATGAACCGGACGAGGATGACGATAATCCGGATGATCAGCTGATGCTTTTCTCCCGGAAGTCTGTCACGGACTCTCTGCTCTCAAAGCTCATCCCAAAACGCAGCATTGTTACCCATGAAGAAATGAAACCGGCCATTAAGGCCAGCGAACTGAGGAAGCGCCTGTCGCTCCTCTCCCACTGAATTTAAGGAGGATTTTTATTATGACGAAGATTATGGAACTCATGGAGAAAAGGGCCAAGGCATGGAACGCAGCGAAGCAGTTCCTTGACACCCACTCTGACAATGGCGGCAATGTCTCTGCGGAAGATGCCGCAACCTACGACAAGATGGAGAAGGAAGTCACCGACCTCACCCATGACATTGAGCGACTCCAGAGACAGGAGCAGATCGATGCGATGCTCTCCCAGCCGACTTCCACTCCGATCACCGGAAAGCCCGGTGCAGTTACGAATGCCGAGCCGGAAGCGACCGGTACCGCATCCAAGGCATACAAGACCGCTTTCTGGGATTCTATCAGAAAGCCCAAGTGGTACGACGTCAAGAACGTTCTTGAGGTCGGAACGGACCCGAACGGCGGCTATCTTGTGCCGGACGAGTACGAGAAGCAGCTCGTCGATGCCCTTCAGGAGGAAAACTTCTTCCGTAACATCGCCCATGTCATTCAGACCGACTCCGGCACCCACACCATCCCGGTTGTGGCATCCCACGGGACTGCTGCATGGATGGAGGAGAACGGACTTTATCCGGAGTCTGACGACACCTTCGACCAGATCAGCCTCTCCGCTTACAAGCTGGGAACAGCAATCAAAGTATCCGAGGAGCTGATGAACGACTCTGTCTTTGACATCGAGGCGTACATTGCGACCGAGTTTGCCCGCCGCATCGGTGCCGCCGAGGAGGAGGCATTCCTCACTGGCGATGGCAACAAGAAGCCGGAAGGCGTCTTCACCAAGGTCGGCAAGACCACGGGTGTGACCACGGAGATCGCAAACACCACGATCAGTTTTGACGCGATCATGGATGTCTTCCACTCCCTCCGGAGCGTCTACCGCAACAAGGCTGTCTGGCTCCTGAACGACTCCACGGTCAAGGCGCTCAGAAAGATCAAGGACAACAACGGCAATTATATCTGGCAGCCGAGCGTTGTAGCGAACCAGCCGGATACCATCCTGAACCGTCCTTACTACACCTCGATCTACGCGCCGGAGCTTGCTGCCGGTAAGGTGCCGATCCTGTTCGGAGACTTCTCCTACTACTGGATCGCTGACCGTCAGGGCCGCACCTTCAAGAAGCTCTCCGAGCTGTATGCTGCCAATGGCCAAATCGGATTTTTAGCCTCCGAAAGGGTTGATGGCAAGCTCATCCTGCCGGAAGCTGTGAGAGGTCTCTCCGTCAAAGCGGCAGGCTGATCCTCAAAGAAGTTATTGACAAGGGCACCTTCCACATAATGGGGTGCCCTCTTTCACTGGAAGAAGGGAGGTAACCAATGGAAGTAACTCTGGAAGAAGCCAAGACCTACCTTCGCGTGAGCTCTGATGACGAGGATGAACTGATCAAAGACCTGATCCAGACTGCCACGAAACAGGTGCAGGACATTGCCCGCTTCTCCGATGAGGAGTGGGAAGCAAACGAGGAAAAAATGCTGATCCGCATGCGGATTGCCATTCTCTACTGCATCGCCTATCTCTACGAGCACCGGGAGGAGGCAGACCACGAGAAGCTCAATCTCACACTTCGCGCTCTGCTCTTTGGTGTCCGGAAGGAGGGATTCTGATGAATATCGCAGCACTCAATCTCCCCATTACCTTCCAGAAGCAGACCGTCGTGAAGGATAAGATCGGGAACCATACCACTACTATCGAGGACTATTTCACCTGCTATGCGACAGTTTCCGGGGCCGGCAATGAAACGGATGCGGCGGGGCTTACCATTCCGAAGGAGACGCTGGATTTTACGGTTCGCTGGTGCAGGGAGCTTGCAGCAGTCACATCAGACGGATTCCGGATTCTTTCGAATGGCAAGCTCTACAACATCCTCTATGTGGATCCGATGGGAAATCATCACCGGAGCCTCAAATTTCACTGCGAAAGGATACGGAAATGAGTACGACGATAAAGCCGGATGATCTCGAACGGACCATCATGGAAGGACTCGAAGAATACCGGGATCTGTCCACGGATTCCATGAAGGAGTCGGTCGAGAAGGTCGCAAAGGATGTGAAGAAACAAATTCAAGCCAAAGCTCCTGTCCGGACCGGGAAGTACAAGCGGTCATGGACAGTCACGAAGACCGAGGAATCTGCGGAGAAGCTCGTCATGACAGTTCACGCGAAGAAGTATCAGCTCACGCACCTTCTGGAGCATGGACACGCGAAGCGGGGAGGCGGCAGAACAAAAGCCATCCCGCATATTGCACTCGCTGAAGAAGCGGGAAACAAGGAGCTCGAGGATGAAATCACATCGGCTCTGGAGAAGGGAGGATCCACATGACCTATGACGATATAGTAACGATGTTGGAAGCAGCCAACCTTCCACTCGCTTATGATCACTTTGCAGAAGGGGAGTCACCGGACCCGCCCTTTCTCCTATTCCTTAATCCATCGGATGAAGTATTCGGTGCGGACAACATCGTCTACCAGAGCTTCCCGGAGATCAATGTGGAGCTCTACACCAATAAGAAGGATCCGGAACTGGAAAAGCAGATAGAGGATATATTCACTCAGCATGAGGTCTACTTTCTAAAAACGGAAAGCTGGATCGATTCTGAGAAGCTCTATGAAGTTTTATATGAACTCACCATCTGAGGAGGCACTTTATGGGAAATAGAAATAAGGTCCGGTACGGACTGAAAAATGTACATTATGCGCTGCTAAAGACAGCGTCTGACGGAACGATCAGCTATGACAAGCCCATCGCTTGGCCCGGCGCTGTCTCTGTCAAGTTTTCTGCGCAGGGCTCACAGGAGCCTTTTTACGCGGATGACATCAAGTACTACGTGACAAGCTCGAATACGGGCTACAACGGCGACCTCGAGACCGCGATGGTTCCGGAGGATTTTAAGACTGCTGTCCTTGGGGACATCAAGGATGACAATGGCGTACTCGTCGAGAATGCGGATGCGCAGCCTGTCCCCTTTGCCCTGCTCTTTGAATTTGTCGGGGATGCCAAGGCCATCCGGCACGTTCTCTATAACTGCACGGCATCTAGACCGGATATCGAGGGGCAGACGAAGGAGGATAAGGTATCGGTGAAAACCGAGAGCCTAACGATTGATGCATCCACGATCTTTAACAAGGATCTTGATGCAAACATCGTGAAGGCGGATTCTTGTTCGGAGACCGACGAGGCGACCTATGCCGCCTGGTATGATGCGGTGCATCTTCCGACAAAGAAGGCAGCAACATCCTCGTCTTCAGGAACCTCATCTTCTAGCACATCAGGGACATCCAGTACAAGTGGAAGCTCAGGCAAATAAGGAGGGTATAAATGCGTAAGGATATCGAGATGACGATGGAGGATGGCAGCAAGAAATCTCTGCCCTTTGAGGCAAATGGCGCGACCGCGATCCTCTATCGTTTTGTTTTTCATGAGGATCTGATGGTCACGATGAACCGGCTCTCCAGCACGGACATGGATACTCTGGTCGGTGCAAAGCTCGCCTACATCATGCATGCACAGGCAGCATCGACTCCGACCTCTGAGCTTTCCATGGATGACTTCATTCACTGGGCGGCAAGGTTTGATGGGATGAGCCTGATCGAAGGTCTGGACAGCTTTGTCGCACTTTATCTCGGGAACCGTGCCACTACCGCAGAGCCAAAAAAAGAGGACGCCCAACTGACCGGGAAGTAAACACGGCAGTATACCTTCTGCGCTGCAAGCAGCTGGGCTTTACATTACCTGAGCTTTCCGGCCTGGAAGAAGGAATGATCTATGACGTCATCTCTGAATCAGAGAATGATGTAAACGGTGACTACTGCGAGGTAGCCACACAGGAGGATATGGATAACTGGTAAGGTTCTGATCATTTTCAGATCAGAGCCTTTTTCTTTTACGGGGAGGTGACAGCATGGCGGACCGCATCAAAGGCATCACAGTGGAAATCGGCGGTGATACAACCAAGCTGTCCGATGCCTTAAAGAATGTAAACAAGAGCATCCGGGAGACGCAGACGGAGCTGAAGGATGTCAATAAACTTCTGAAACTCGATCCCGGCAATACCGATCTTCTGGTCCAGAAGCAGAAATATCTCTCGCAGGCGATCTCCGATACGGGAGAGAAGCTGAAGCAGGAGAAGGAAGCCTTAAAGCAGCTGCAGAACGGTCCGCAGACGGAGCAGACCATCAAACAGCAGGAGGCTCTCACCCGAGAGATCGAGGAGACAAAACAGTCCCTTGATAAGCTCAAAACATCTTTCAAGGAAGTCGGCTCTGTCGCAGGCGTCCAGCTTCAGCAGGCTGGTCAAAAGATGAAGGACGTCGGGGACAAGATCACCGGTGTCGGCACTACCCTTTCCACCCATGTCACGGCTCCCATCGCTGCGGTCGGTGCTGCTTCCCTTGCTGCTTTTCAGGAAGTGGATGAAGGCGCAGATATCGTCACGCAGAAAACCGGTGCGACCGGGCAGGCCCTGAAGGAGATGCAGGATGCCGCAAATGACATCGCAACAAGCATCCCGACCGACTTCGCGACAGCCGGATCTGCCATTGGTGAGGTGAATACCAGGTTCGGACTCACCGGACAGGCTCTGAAGGATCTCTCCCAGCAGTTTGTGGAGTTTGCGTCCCTGAATGACACGGATGTATCGACTTCCATCGATAATGTCTCCTCTGTTCTCAATGCGTTCGGCATGGATGCTTCGCAGGCAGGTGGGATGCTCGATGTCTTAAACTCGGTTGGACAGTCGACGGGACTATCGATGGATACCCTGGCACAGGATCTTTCACAGAATGCCGCACAGCTCCAGTCGATGGGATTAAATGCTACCCAGTCTGCCCAGTTCCTTGGCAATGTCGAAATGAGCGGCCTTGATGTGGGTGTCGCCATGGCAGGCATGAAAAAGGCAATGAAGGAAGCTGCCGGTGACGGGCAGACGCTCGATCAGGCCCTGAAGGGATTCTCCGACACCATGCATTCCAATAAGTCGGATACGGAGAAACTGCAGGCAGCCTACGATCTGTTCGGCTCGAAGGCAGGCGCTGCAATCTACAATGCCATGCAGACTGGGAAGCTATCCCTTGACGGATTCTCCTCTGACATGAGCAGTTTCTCCGGCAATGTATCGAACACCTTTAATGACACTCTTGATCCGATCGATAAGTTCAAGACGACGATGAATCAGCTGAAGGTCACCGGCGCGGAGATCGGGAATTCCCTGTCGGAGGTTCTTGCTCCCATGCTGGAGCAGGCATCCGCGGCGCTGAAAACATTCACAAAAGTGTGGGACAGCCTTCCCACTCCGATGCAGAGCTTCATTGTGAAGGCAGCCCTTGTGGCCGCTGCTGTGGGACCGATTCTTGTGGGTGTCGGCAAGGTAACCTCTGCCATTGGATCCATCACGTCCGGCATCGGAAGTGTCATGACGCATATCGGAGCCCTCTCCGGGACGATGACGGCATTTAGTTCGATTGGGCTTCTCCCCATGATCGGCATCATTGCAGCGGTTGTGGCAGCGATCATTGCCATCGTTGAAATCATCAAGCACTGGGGAGAAATCTCGGAATGGTTTAAGGGAGTATGGTCAAGCGTCTGTGACGGAGTAAAAACAGTCGGACAGGGACTTGGTGAGTTCTTTACCGGACTCTGGGACGGCATCAAGACCACGACCAGCACATGCTGGGAAGGTATCAAGATGGGTGTCTCCACAGTATGGAATGGCATGAAGACCGGGGCCGAGACAGTATTTAACGGCATCAAGACACACATCAGTACCGCATGGGAAAATGTGAAGACAAACACCTCTACTGCGTGGAATGCGATCCAAACAAGCGTCGCTCAGCACGGAGGTGGCATCAAGGGTGTGATCGGTACTGCCGTGGAAGGCTACAAATCCATCTGGAAGGCAGGTTTTGAGATCATCAATAACACAACGGGTGGAAAACTCGGTGAGGCGCTCTCCTCTGCAAGAAGCAGGCTTGGCAGTATCAAGTCTGCATTTTCTGATGCAATGGAGCATGCAAAGAGTGTCGTGTCCGGAGCGCTTTCGAGAATCAGCAGTTTCTTTTCCAACTGCCATCTGCAGCTCCCGCACATCAAGCTTCCGCATTTCTCCATCAGCGGAACTCTTTCTTTGACGCCTCCTTCCGTGCCGCACCTGTCGGTGAGTTGGTACAAAAAAGCTATGGATGATGCCTATATCTTAAACAGCCCGACGATCTTCGGAGCATCCGGAGGGAATCTACTTGGCGGCGGAGAAGCAGGTCCGGAGGCGATCGTCGGAACGAACAAGCTCTCCTCCATCGTCACAAACGCAGTTCTTGCGGCTAGCGGAGGCGGCGGGACCATCGTGATCCCGGTCTATATCGGGCAGGAGCGAATTGATGAAATTGTGGTGAAGGCTACCCAGCGGGCAAATTTCCGGTCAGGAGGCAGATGATGTTAAAGAAGGATTATCCTATCTGGTTTGACGACACGAAGCTCTTCTGGCCGGTCAAATGGCAGGAAAGCTACGCTGTTGTCGAATCGAAGAATACGACAGAAGCAGGAACGGATCAGGTGATCGTCACAAGATATGATAAGCTTTCCGTCTCCTGTGAGTTTGCCTGTGATGATACCTGGGCAGCGGTCTTTGCTGCCTTCCGGGACAAGGACAGCATTTCTGTAAAACTCTATGACCTGAAAGACAAGAGTTATAAGACCCGAACCATGCGGATCCGGAATTTCAAAACGTCTCCGGAGAAGAACAGCGAGAAGCTGCTCTCCTCCAACGGACTCTACACCATAGCATTTGACCTGATTGAATTCTGATGGAAAGGAGGCTGCCTCATGTACGCGGTCAGTGACAAATACAAAGCTGCCATGAAGCAGCCGGTCCAGCGTTTCCGGATGACCGGGAAGATCGGCAGTGTCGATTTTGATGATGACAACATTCTCTCCGGTTCCTTCTCGATCACGAATCAGTGCTCCGATGGATCCAATGTGCAGATCGGGCAGGTATATATCGGAGAGCTTGACTCAACCTTCATGAATGTAAGCCTTGGACGGTATGACTGGAAAGAAAAACAGATCGTACCGTCCTTCGGGCTTCTGTTGCCGGATGGAAACTACGAGGATATCCCACTGGGTAACTTCACCATAGATTCTGCCAAGTACACGGCTTCCGGCGTTGTGATAAAAGCCTACGACAACATGGCAAAACTCGATAAGACCTGCAGCCTTTCCCAGATCAATGGCACGGTCTTTGACCTTATGACCACTGCCTGTTCTGCCTGCGGTCTTACCCTTGGAAGCACGCAGGAGGAACTGGATGCCCTTCCAAATGGAGGAATCGAGCTCTCCCTCTACAATGAGAACGACATCGAAACCTGGCGGGACTTTGTCTCATGGGTGGCGATAACCTGCGGATGCAATGCCTTTGCTGGCCGGGATGGAAAAATCTATCTGAGGGCATATAGCCAGAATATTGTGGATGAGCTGGATACAGCGCATCGCTTCTCCGGCTGTGAGTTCTCTGCTTTTGAGACGAGATACACAGGAGTCTCCTGCGTCAACATCGGAGACAAGACGACTTCTTACTATGGTCTGGATGTCGATGACGGACTTACCTATAACATCGGGCAGGATCCATTCCTCCAGTACGGGATTGATGAAAAGGTGGAGGAACACCGGAGAGCCGTCCTCACTGCCCTGCAGCAGATCGACTACGTTCCTTTCAAGGCAAGTCTTATTGGGAATCCCGCCTATGACCTGATGGATGTCTTCCGCTTCACAGATGGCCTTGCAGACAAGACGAAGCTCTTCTGCATGACGAAATACACCTTCAAGTACAACAGCTCCTATGAGATGGAAGGCGTCGGGCAGGACCCATCGCTTGCTTCTGCGCGTTCAAAGGTAGATAAGAACCTGTCCGGAATCATCAGCAGTTATTCGGATCAGGAATATATCCGCTACTACGACTACCAGAATGGAGCCGCCTATGACATTGCAGAAGATGTGGAAACCGAAATCATTCATATCCGCTATGTGACTGTGAAGCAGACCCACATCGATTTCCATGCGGAAATCTTGATGAAGGTGTCCACAAAGGAAGAAGAAACGGATGCATCGTTCACTGATCATGATGCGGTCATCACAGTGACTTATTACCTGAATGATCAGGAGATCAAGGACTATCACCCAGAGGAGATGCTGGCGGATGGAAGGCATATGCTCCATCTGCTCCTCACCTGGGACAGCACGGCGAATCAGATCGGCGTTTTCACTGTGCGGATCAATATCAGCGGAGGATCGGCCGCCATAGACCGAGGCGCGGCAAGAGCATATATGGCCGGACAGGGTCTTGCCGGTAACGGGGCATGGGACGGAACCATTGAAGTATCTGACGAGATGTCTTCACCCTCACTTACAAGTGTCCTGCAGCCGATTGAGGGAGCTGTGTCTGTGACAACTCTGACTCCGGAAACAGGCGGCGCAGCAGACATCGTACCGGCTTTCAGCTTGTTTTCCGTTCTTGGAAGTATTAGCGGGACCGTTGGAAAACTTCAGTTCCTTCATCGTTTCGACACGCTGCATGATTCGCTGATGACCTACGACAAAGAGAAGCTCGAAATTAAAGATGGTGTGTGGAAGCTGAAAGATGGAGTAACTCTTGCAGAGATTGTAACGCCGGATGAACCAGCGGATAAAATTCTCTGGATCTCGTCCAACTGCGACAGCAATAATGTAAACTTCCTTGCCTCCTTTGACCATGGAGCGACATGGTGGGAATACCAGAACGGGAGGAGCGAGCCGGATACCACCAAAGAATCTTACGGTATGTTCGGCCCGGCCATGAAGATGATCACAGAATCCCAGTGGGCCGAGAAGCTGGCCGGAGCCATCATGATGAAGGCCATCATCCACGAAAAGGGGACACTCACAGATATCCAGATTTTTGTAAGGGAGGAGAATTCATGATCCACGGACACACCAAAATAGAGCTCTTCAATGCCTGCACAGGCAGAAAAGAGCAGGAATATGAGAAGGATAACCTCGTGACGAATGCGGTTCAGGAACTCATTGCTTTTCAGACGATGATCGGAAGGCCGATGAACAATAATGTTTTCCCGATTGCAAAGAAAGCGCTGGGCGGCATCATGCTCTTTGACGGGAAACTCACGGAGGACGTAAATAACGTCAGCTTTCCGTCGGAAGCGAAGCTCGTGGGCTACGCCTCACAGGATACCAACACGGATGACGCCATGCGGGGTTCTCTTAATGCGATAGAGTCTCATAAGACAGACACCGGCTATGTATCCGTCTGGGATTTTGGGACCGCTCAGGCAAACGGCACCATTGCTTCTATCGCACTGACTAATGCCTATGGCGGAGTGAATCCCTTCCAGAGGCAGCTCTGCGGAGATTTTGCTTGCGATATGAATGCGCTCGAAGATGTGGAGCATAACGGACGGCCTTTCCTTATCACAAATGAGTTTGTTTACTGGATGAAGAGTGACGGAAAGACGATCCAGCGCTGCCGTTTTGATCCTTACTGTGTCAAGGTAGCCGATGCCACCTATGGTTCAGCAGACGTGCCTTATGAAGCCGTCACAGAACTGGAGCTTCCAAATTATGAAGGATTTAATGTGAATGATGCTCTAAGATACCTCATCCCCGGAGGTGACGGGTATCTCTATTTCATCACACAGAACAACCGAATCAATACTTATACCTATTACGGCAACACATACCACGACTATCATTACGACGAAGGGAATACAGAAGGAGATGCGAAAATCTATATCACCCGCTATAAGATTTCGGATCTATCTTTCGCAAAGCAGGAGGAACAAGTCATCACCTTATCAGGCGTGCATCTGATAAACCGGTATGAAGGGTCCCTGGTTATATCCCGTGGGTACCTTTATGCCCGCTCGTCTGATGAGCACAGCCTATATATTGTCAACCTTTCAAACACAGCGGATATAAAAATGTTCACCATGCCTAATGGAGGAAAGATCACAGGACTGAGCCCAATGCTCTATAACGGCGGAGTCCAGTACCAGTATCAATATTCAAAGGATGGTTCTACCCTGACAAAGACAGGATTCCTTTATCCGGATCGTACCAATTCGGAGGAGGCGGTTAGCGGAGGAGCAACTGCCCTCCCGGCTGTCATGTATGACGATGGAAAAATCCTTCTGACCTGCCATTATGATGCCTACTACGACAATGACCGGATCCGGACCTATCTGAAATCGGCTTACTTAGGCACCATCAATAACCTTTCTTCTTCGATTACGAAGAATGCCTCCCAGACGATGAAGATCACCTACACGCTGACAGACAAGGGGGAATCCTGATGAAACAGTATGAAATTCCATACAATTTCGCATATGACTTCGAAGCAAAGCTCTCGCGGAAACGGGAGCTTTTTCCATATATCCGGTGCATCTATCTGCCTGCCTACGCGGAGGATGCCGAAACAACCAGAAAAGAAATCACGAACCGGGAGGAATATCCGAAGGGCTATGCTGAGTATGAATACCGTATAAAAGCCCTGCAGCAGCTTGGCCTTCCGCTATGTGTCCTGATGCAGCGGAAAGCGGATCTTGATGTGTTTGAAAAATATTATGCTCTCGGAATCCGGATGTTCATCCTGAATGATGATGCGCTGGCGATTGCATCGAAGGTACGGCATAAGGATATCGAGCTCACGCTGTCTGTGACGAGGACTCTAACAGAAGAGGAAATACGGAAGAATGATTTCTCCATGTATGACAACATCGTCCTGTTCTACTGGTTCAACCGGCACATCAATTCAGTGAAGACCCTTCCTGACAAATATCACTATATTCTAATGTGCAACAACGAGTGCTACTGGAACTGCAAGTGGCATGACGAGCATTGGTTTGCAGAATCCTGGGATGAAGAAAAGAAAGCGACAGAAAAGTGCCGCGCCTGCATTCATGATCTCCGGGACACTTCCTATATTGAACCGGAAAATCTCGAATATTTTGATCCCTATGTATCGGCCTACAAGCTGGTAGATCGTCTGTTTGATACAGACCGCATCTTAGGTGAGCTCAGTCGGTATGCTTACCGAAACATAGGAGCACAGAAACGGGAGGAGGCCTACTTCAATGTCGATTCATAAGGTGATCTATGGCGGAGCATCAAAGGTGATCGGGAGGATATGCGAGGCACTCAATAAGAAGATCGATGAACCAGAGTCAGATGGAAGTGCCGGTCAGGTGCTGTCAACAGATGGAGCGGGAGGCAGATCGTGGAAGACAGTGGAAAGCAAAGATACGAACACCACTTACACATTGTCCCTTGATGGAGAGAATCTAGCGCTTACAGGTTCCGATGGAAGTGCTCAGACGGTGATTCTTCCCACTCCGGAGACATCCAGTTATCAGGATCCTCCTGTATTTGAATTCAGCATTTCCACAACAGATACCGCAAAGATAAAAACCACAGCGGTATCCGCCGCTTGGGCCTATTACACCCTGACGAAGGTGCCGGATAACTACAAGGACCTGCTCTCGTATCCGACAGCATTCACCTGCAAGATTACGGATGGGTCCGGAGAAATTCTGTGGCTTACCACAAAGGCAAAGTTCTATGGACAGTATTCCTTCCTGAATATCGTCCACAGCGTGAAGAACTTCAACTACTTGTACTTCGGACGTCTCATCATGGCGAACGATTCCTGCAGGCTTATGATCAAACGGGTATTTTGAAAGAAGGTGATTCCATTGGCTGATTTTATCTTGAAATACTGGGTGCAGGAGCTCTTCGCACTCATCATCGCAGTGATCACCTGGATGGCAAAAGCGCTCCACAGAAAGAAAACAGAATATGACGTTCTCCGCGAAGGAATCCTCGCGCTGCTGCATGACCGGCTTTATCAGGCGTGCAGCTTTTTTATTGCCAGAGGCTACTGCACCGTAGAGGACCGGAATAACCTTGAATATCTCTACCGGCCCTATAAGGCGCTCGGAGGGAACGGAACGGGTGAGTCCCTATACAGGAAATGTCTGGAACTGCCATTTTCGGCAGACAGCAACACAAAGAAGGAGGAATGAAACTATGGATTTTGGAATCGCAAGTGTGGCAGCAATCACGGTAATCGCCTACCTCGTAGGCGCTGCATGCAAGGCATCCGAGAAGGTATCCGACAACTGGATCCCGGTGATCTGCGGATGCGTTGGTGCGGCACTCGGCCTTGTAGGCCTTAAGGTCATGCCGGACTTTCCTGCATCTGATGCAGTGAACGCTCTCGCGGTCGGGATTGTCAGTGGCTTTGCAGCAACCGGTATCAACCAGGTTAAGAAGCAGCTCACAAAAACTGAGGAATGAGAGGAGGTGATCCCTCTATCCCGGCACTGCCCTCTCCGTTAATGAGGGCAAGATAAGTAACTCCCCATGCTGGTAACAAGGCATGGAGAGCTTTTCTTTTTGAAGGGAGATTTGTTTATGGCAAACAAAGGTATTGATGTCTCCAAATGGCAGGGAGATATCGACTTTAACAAGGTGAAGGCATCCGGCATTGACTTTGCCATTATCCGCGCCGGGTACAGCATCGGTGGGAAGGATGAATGGTTCGAGGAGAACTACCGGAAGGCAAAGGCTGCAGGGCTCCATGTCGGTGCTTACTGGTATTCCTATGCGTCATCTGCGGGTGATGCGGTGAAGGAAGCTCAGAGTTTTGCAACGGTTCTTTCCGGCAAGCATTTTGATTATCCGGTGTACTTTGACATCGAAGAAAAGAGCCAGCTGGAGAAAGGTCCAGCCTTCTGCTCCGCTCTCATTTCTGCATTCTGCTCAGAGATGGAAAAACATGGAATGAAATAACCCCGGGTCAGAGCCCTCAAGGGGTCTGAGCCGCCAAAGAAGCTCTACGCTTCTTTGATCGCC
>ERZ1026872.167-NODE-167-length-23357-cov-4.010300_pt1 | contig 23357 bp, 10 predicted proteins | sample MGYA00380166_ERZ1026872 | MGnify/ENA primary metagenome ERZ1026872 (study PRJEB33269, sample SAMEA4719802) | human gut metagenome | biome: human-associated habitat; feature: organic feature; material: feces | place: Cameroon | collected 2013-10 ... | reverse complement strand
GAAGATTCCGACGTTACTAACTGAGTGTTGTATCTAATCGTGGGGGCAGGTCATTCGGTGTAGTTCTGCGGGCTTCCTTTACTAAGGAAGTTATTCTCAGCAACAACTTTATCCGTTGCGAAGCGGGCTGTCAGAACCAGTTTTTCCCTGTTCTTTCAGTCAGTTAGATGCCGTTTTCCCCGGTACCATTCTGCGCCTTGGGATTTTTGCCCCGACACGCCTTTTCAACCTGTTACGCCATATCCTCCAAAGCTGTTAAAGAGCAACCAATGCCCCATCATAGCAGCGCTTTTCCCCATGCCACGCCCGCTTTCGGCGGTTTTGTGATAATAGTCGAGCAGTAAGGAATACGTAAACTATGTTTCTCTATAGTTTTCAACTATGCTCATTAAATAATCTCTTCCCACGGATTTGACTAATTCAACATCATGTGATGTCCTTTCCTCAAGCCATTCTTTAAATTTCTCGCAATCAACAAAATTTTCATAAATTAAATCATTTATGACTTCTAGTTTTTTATTGCTATTTATCCCCAACACCCCCTCTTCAACAGGGGTTTTCTGGAATATAGCCCATTGTTTTTTTTGATCTAAAATAATTAGACCTCCATAATCACCAGAGTCATTCATTTCAGTGCTTAAGGAAACTATTTTAGCGACCCAATCCTCATTCATATGTAGATCGCCTAAGTATTTAAAATCTGAACTAGCGAAAATGCTCGCCATTAAGTCATACCCTAAAGACTCACCAATGACCAGTTTAGTTACACTAATCAAATCGTCTGATGTGCAGATATCATTATCAAAAAAGAAATATCTTGCAAATTTTTTGTGAAAAACGCGAGCAGGAAGATTAGCACCGAGTCTTACGACATTTTTAAGTAGAGTTATTGCATCATCATATTCGATAGTCACGGCATCACTCTCCTGGGAAACGTAGTTTAGAAATGATTTTACCATTTACTGATACAGAGGCAGACGGTACCCCAGATTCAGCACCGACGATCCCACCTCCAGTTGAAGATGGATAGAATCTATACACCTTCTCGCCCTTTGTCATAACAGTAACCGAACCGTCTTTCGAAACTGATTTTATATAACCACTGGCAGATAAATTCTCAATTGCCTCAGATTGATTTATATTTTTAATTACTATTTGCCCTGCGCTTCTCTTGGTTTGCTTTGCCGCAAACCCAATGTCTGTCTGCTTCCCAACAGATGCTATATCCTTACTAATTTCGTTTGCAACTTTAAGATCGTTCGCGCTTAAATTTTGTACCGGCTTCGGCAAACTACCTGCACCCAACGCACCATAAACCAAGTTACCTAGCCCATCGGCTCCGGTCTTCAGCAATGAAGCTTCTAGCCAGCCACACTTACCAGCACACTGATCAATAATATCAGCATACCATTTTGCTGAGTCTTCATAAGCACGTCCGGCCATGTTGTCCTGCTGGCGTAGCTCAGTATACGCTTTCTCATCGAGTTCTATTTTCGAACGCGTATCTGCAACACAAGCAGCATCACCGGCATCCCAGCATGATTTCAGCTTCAGGATGTTTTCCGCTGACTCCCTGGCCATATCCTTACGAACCCCCTGCTCACAGGATGGGTTTCCGTTGCAGCCCTTCAGTTGTTCGGTGAAGTCCTTCGGCCTTCCCTGACTCAAGAAGTTATTCTCAACGGCATTCTTCCCGGCGCTCGCCCCCGCTGCTGCCGCCGATGTACTATCTCCCGCCAGCCCGCCGGCAATGCCCGCTGATACGCTCGCCAGTGAGCTGATGGTCTGCTTTTGCGACTCCGTCAGGTCTGACATCTTCACGCCAGGGTAATAAATATCCGCAATAGCGCGTGCAACCAGCTCACCTGTTGCCGCGCCCGCAGCGCCTGATACTGCGCTGTTACCCTGCAATGCCGCAACCGCACCGCCCAAAATGGCATGGGCCACCGTGTTAACAGCGGTATTATCTTCCGTAGTTTCCTTCACCAGACGAGCCAGTTCCGGTGCTGATGCACTGGCCAGAACGCCCGCCAGGTTGCCACCACCGGCAAGCGCGGTTAGCGCCGCCGTTGCCGCCTGGATACCACGTTGCACCGCGCCACCGGTTCCCATCCCCGTCGCAGCAAACGCTTCATTGTAGTAGTTCTGGTAAAGCTGATTACTGATATCTTCTGGTTTTGGCGTTTTATCCGGATTCTCTTTCTGCCATTGCGCTTTCGCTGCATCCAGCTCTTCAGGTTCAGCCCTGCTCATGCGATCCTTCGCGGCTTTAATCGCATTCAGCTCACCCTGAGTCCTGGCTATATCCGCTGCCTGATTGCCAATGTCGCTAATAAGCCCGATAGTTTTCAGACGGTTTTGCTCTTTCTCCTTGTCGAAAATCGGGCTGATGCTGTCATTGGCATGCTCCGTATCACGGCTCAGGTTCGCCACATCCTGCTGCTGATTTTCCGTATTGCGGATGGTAATGGTACCGTTAGCCACCGCAGCCTGAGTCGTACCTTCAGCATGTCCGCTGCTTCCCGCAGCAGAAATCATCCCACCCGGCATATTGCCTTTGAACTGGTCGCCACCAAAGTCGCCGGCACCGCTCAGGCTGATACCCGAGTGCTGCGTTTTGAAATCCGCTTCATTATAGATATCGCTGAAACCAAGCGTTCCGGTATCGAGGCTGTTTTTATCTGCGCTGGCCGTTGAGGCGATAACCGCGCCGTCCAGTTGGGTATGGTTGCCGACGGTGATATCAAAACCGCCCTGGCCGGCATACAGACCTGTCTGCTCGGCGACGGAGTCGAATCGGCTCTTCATTTTGTCCTGACTGGCGCTGATATAGCCTGAGCCGGTCATCGTACCGAAAGTGAAGCTCCCGCCTGCGGCAACGCTGCTTTGCTTACTGTCGTACTGGTTGCTGTTCTGCTGGCTGCTCAGCAGCAGGTCGCGGCCGATATCGGCGATGAGGGTATTACCGCTGACCTGGGCTCCATTGAGTACCGTGTCGCGTCCACTGGTAAGCGTAACGGTTTTCCCGCTGTCGATAGTGGTCTCGGTCCAGTCGGTACCGTTGCCTTTGTCTTTGCCGCTGGCGGCATTGACGTTGGCAAATACGCTGATACCAGCCCCTTTACCTGCACCAATACTGACCCCAACGCCGCCGCCACTGCTGCTGTTTTTCCCGCTGGACTGCTGGGTATTGGCCGCACCGCTCAACAGGATGTCGTTTTGTGCGCTCAGGAGCGTGTCGCCACCGGCTTTAAGCTGGCTGCCGGCAATCACGATATTGCCGCTGTTGTCACCCTTGTTTTTACCCGTGGCAATCACCGACAGGTTATTCCCGGCATTCAGCGTGCTGCCGGAAACGTCATCGCTTTCGGTATGCTGCTGCGATTTTGATTTCTGGGTCGTCAGCGACAGACTTACACCCATCGCGTTCGGGTCGCCGGTGGCGGAAGCGACGGCGGCGGCCTGCCCTGCCTGTACGCCAGAAAGTGCCGTTTTGGTGGCCTGCAGGGCTTTCAGACGACTATCGCTGGTCTCTTTCGTTTCCTGCGCATTGGAGACCGCGTTATTAATGGCGCTGCCCACCGTACCGGAGAGCGCCAGGGTCAGCCCGCTTTTCTTCTGCTCAAAGGTTTCATCGCGGGTGCGTTTGTCGTGCCCCGGTTCGATGATGACGCTGTTGCCGCTAAGGCTTAAATCCTGCCCGGCGATAAGGTCAGCGCCACCGACGTGAAGCTGGTTTCCGGCGGAAATCGCCACGCTACCGCCCGTCGAGCCTACGGTACTGAAGCTCTGACTCTGGGTGGTTCCTTTTTCACGCAAGTCATGGGTTGATTTGCTGCTGCCGATGGTCAGGCCGATGCCACCGGTGCCCATCAGACCGCTTTTCTTCGTCTCTTTAAACCGCCAGGAGGTGTCTGTGTTGGTGGCCGCAACGATATCGACGTTGTTACCTGCCCCCAGCGCCACGGCGTTATCGCCCACCACGGAAGAGCCTTTCACCAGCAGATTGTTACCCGCCTGAACGGTAACGTTATCACCAGAAAGCAGCGTGCCCGCCTCACGGGTCGCACGGTCTTCTTCAATAGTATGAGTCGTCTTCTTGCTGAGGAAACCTTTTTTGGTTTTGGTCTGCTCGAAGTAGTGATAATCGCTTTCCGTTGCCGTGGTCAGGTTAACATCACGACCGGCGGCAACGCCAATATCACCCTGCGCGGTCACCTGCGCGGCTTCGCTGTTTACGTCACGCCCGGCGATAATCGTGGTGTTGCCAGCGCTGGCAATCTCCGTGCCCTGCTGGCGAACGGACTCATCAATGACGGTTTTCTTTCTCTCACGCGTACTGCTGCCATTAACGGTGGCTTCCGCCAGCAGATTCACGTCACGCCCGGCCTGAATACCGACATTTCCTTCCGCCGCGATGCCTGCCGCCTGGCTGGTCACGTCCTGCCCGGCGACCAGCGTCACGTTGTCGCCCGCTGAAATCGTGGTTCTGTCTGCGCTGCTCTGATGGCTTTCGCTGCTGCCCGTGCGGCTAGTCTGCCCGTTGCCCGCCGCGTTCAGGTTCAGGTCGTTGCCTGCCACCAGTTGCGCGGTTTGGCCTGCGTCGATGGCGCTCGCTGTGACATTCAGATCATTGCCTGCCTGCATCACCGCGTTACCGCCCGCGATGATGCTGCTGGCCAGGTTCGAAGTAGAAGACAAACGAGTATCTTTCTGCCACCAGAAACCTGAGCGACTGCGGCTATCGTTAATCTGGTTAGCGGCGATATTGATGTCGTGGCCCGCATCCATAACCAGATTATCCGCTGCATTGACGGTCGCCCCGATCATGTTGATGTCGTTTGCCGCCGCCATATAAAGGCTATCGCTGGCGTCGATGGAGGCAGTTTGCCCGACGTCAGTGCCGTTGACATGCACACTGCCGCGGCGACCATCACCACCCACACTCCACTGCTGCGTTTGGGTGATGTTGTTGATGCTGCCACCGATACTTTCCAACTGCACGGTTTTGCCGGATATCGTCGAGCCGATGTTGTTGATATCGCCAAGTGCGCTCAGGTCAAGCGCTCCAACTGCTTTAATAAGCCCGGCGTTGACGTTGCTGATACTATTGCTGCTGTCAATAGTCAGACCATTTTGAGCAATCAGTGCGCTCCCGCTGTTGCTCACGCTGCCGCCGGCAATCTGCACGTTATTCCCGACAATCACACTGCCGTTATGGACCTCGGTGTCTTTTGGTGACAAATACACTTTCGGTATCATCACCGTCTGGCCGTTAATCGTGGCAGTTTCATACCAGAGAATACTGTGGTCGAGTGCAGCTATCTGGTCGGCGCTGAGCGCCACGCCAAACGTCAGGCCGAGGGAGGTCTGTGCATCAGCCGCGCCGTCCATCAGATAGCGCATCTGATCGAGGTCAGAACCCAGCCCGTTGATGTAGCGCTGCCCGGTCTGGTTCAGCACATAATTTGACACGTAGCGGGTATCAAATGCCGCGTCGCCGAGAAAACGGTAGTCATTCTCAAGATTAAGATGCAGCCTTTCCAGCATGTACGGTGAACCCAGGAACTGGCTGAAATCGGTGTACTGGCTGTTTGTTTCGCGGGGCGCAGGACCTGGATTGATACCGAACAGTTTCCACAAATCGCCAAACAGCGACGGGTCGAGCTGTCCCAGACCATTCAGTTTTGGGTTTACGGTAATCAGGTACGGGCTGCCCGGAGCAGTCGAAGTTACAAAGTAGCCGTTCTTATCAGACGGCAGTGGATAGTTTCCATCAATCCCCCCTTGTGAGAGGATGGAGCCACCGCCAATGGTCCGGCCTCCACTGTCGTTCTGCCAATCCACAGTGGTGATCGTGAGAGCATTAGCCGCATCCAGTGATTGCTGGTTGAGACTGTCACTAATGCTCTGCATAGACGGTGTGTTCAAACCTGGTGACGTGATGGTATTACTGATTCTTCCGGCACTCGCGTCGGTACTGGTATTGCTGATATTGTTATTAAAGCCTATTGCAACATTGCCACCCGCCTGAATCACAGCGCGAAAGAGTTCGCCATTCTCAGTTGTCGTTGCATGATCGACCAGAGTATATGGAATATAGTCTGAAGGTTTATCTTTTTTACCTGTGACGGATGTTCCTGCACGCCCGTATTCATATATATAAGATTCAGTACGTTGGGAATTTTGCCAACTGTGGTTATCGAGAGTGTTCCCCCTGAGATTAATATCTCCATTGGCCAGGATATTGCTTGTCTGGTTTTCTAAGGTAGTGGCGCCGATTGCAATATTTCGACCTGAAGAAATCCGTGAGGCGGCCCCCCCAGCCGAAACGGTTGTCGTTGTCTGCGATTTAACAATTGCCTGAAGCTTGTACTCCCCTATTGGAACCCAGTAATAGTAGTCCTCGATAACGGTAGTACAGGCACCATTAGCACCGCACCCGTTTATGGCGCGCTCACGAGTGTAAGAACGTAATTCATATGCGCCTTCAGGTAAATTATGAACATTCACACTTATAGTAGGAGCGCCAAATCCTTCAGTACCTGGCTGGTTTTCAACATAATTTTCGGTCGTGTTTAAATCAATCCGCGTATTCAACAGATGCCCGGTATTGATGGTGATATCCCCGTTGACGGTCTCAATATTCCCGGAGCTATTCACCACCTCGGCATTCGCCGTACCGCTGGCATCTCTCTGCATCACCAGGTTATTGCCCGCCAGCATATCCCCCCGCAGGTTCTGAATGCTGTTGGCAAACAACGACAGATTGTTACCCGCGTACAGCAGCGCGGTATTGATAAGGGAACCCGTTGCCGTCAGCACCATATTGCCCGCCGTACCGGTGAACCCATCGAGCGTAATATTGCCGCGGCTGGTCAGGTTAACGTCGCCACCCGCCTGCAGGCTACCGCTGCTATTCATCGCAATCTGACTGCCGCTCAATACCGTGGTGCCCGTACCTGCCGTCAGCTGTCCGCTGTTGGTCAGCCTGCCCACGGCGTTCAGCGTGATACCGTCGCCCTGCAAGGTGCCGGCATTGGTAAGATCGCCCTGGCTACTGACTGCAAGCTGTTTATTCGCAGCGATAACGCCCTGCGCGGTGAAGCTGTTTGTGAGCTTCAGCGTCAGGTTGCCGAGCGCCACCAACTGGCCAGCGCCGCTGAGCGACACCATTTCAGCGAGCATATCTCCGCCGCTGAACACCTTCCCGCCCGCGTTATTAAGGCTATTCCCCTTAAGCGTCAGCCCCTGGTTGCCCAGCAGCGTACCGCTGTTGGTGACGGTCTGCATGTTCACGTTCAACTGTGCGGCCTGGAAGGTGCCGCCGTTGCTCAGGCTGTTACCGGTCAGCGTTGCCTGGTTTGCCGCCATCACGGTGCCGTTGCTGGCAAGCTTCGCCACGTTCAGCATAAGGTTAGTGGCCTGTAGCCAGCCGCTGCCGCTGTAGTCCGGCGTGGTAAACGTCAGGTCACCGCCGGAGAGAATGTTGCCGCGGTTGCGGGCCTGCGTTACCGCACTGAGCGTGGTCTGACCGTTGCCCTGAATCGTGCCGTCGTTGGTCAGTTCAGGCGCAGTGAGGTTTAATGCATTCTGGCTGAGCAGCACGCCGCCCGCCTGGTTGGTCAGGGCATTCAACAGCGTGAGCGTCAGGCCGCTGTCGCCCTGCACGCGTCCGCTGTTGGTCAGCGAACTGGCGCTGATTTGGCTTTCCGCGCCCTGAAGCTGCCCGCTGTTGCTGACATCTTTCGCGTTGACGGTAAGCGCACCACCGGCCAGCATTTTGCCCTGCTGCTGCAAAGTGCCGCTGAGCGTCACGTTCAGGCCTTTCACGCCGCTGATTTCGCCGTCGTTGCTGAGTGAGTCCCCGTTCACCGCGAGGGTACTGGCGCTGATCAGCCCCTGGTTGCTCAGCGCTTTACCGGCCAGGCGTGCCTCGCCCAGCGCGGTGATTTTGCTGCCGGTAGCGGCGTTCAGGTCGCCGCTCAGGGTCAGGGCTAAATCCAGCGCGCTCTGAATCGCCCCGCTGTTGGTCAGGCCGCTGCCGTCTAAGGCAATAGTTTGTCCCTGAAGCCGGCCGCTGTTGTTGACCTCTCCCGCGCTCAGCGTCAGTGATTTCTGGCTGAGCAGGTCTCCGCGGTTATTCAGTGCGCCCGAGCTGTTCAGCGTCAGTCCATGCAGGCCCGTCATCGTTCCGCTGTTGTCGATGCGGTTATGACCAAGTGAAAGCGTGTCGCTCTGAAGCGTGCCGTCGCTGGAGAATACGTCTCCGGCAAGCGACATGTCACCTGCCGCCAGAATGCTGCCGTGGTTAGTCAGCGCAGGCGCAGTCAGACCGAAATGGCCCTGGCTCATCAGATCGCCGTCGTTAATCAGTGACTCACCCAGCGTGGCGTTGAGACGACCGGTTGCCAGCGCCGAGCCGCGGTTCACCCAGCTCTCCGCCTGAACATTCAGGTTTTGCCCCTGCACAGTTCCTGCGGTATCCAGTGTGTTACCGTTGAGGGCGAGATCGCCCGCCGTCAGCCAGCGCCCGCTGCCGCCCTGTGAGAGCGTGTCCCCGGTCAGCGTCAGCGCTCCGGTCCCCTGCAACAGGCCATCTCCGCTCAGCGTGGTCGCATTGACGTCCAGCGTCTCAGCGATGATTTTGCCGGGATAACGGAGTGAACCAGAGCGTAACGTCAGCGCGCTGTCGCTGGTAATCAGCCCACCGTTACGAATGTCCGGAATAACCAGCGTCAGATTGGCCGCGCTGTAGAGGGTGCCGTTCTGCTGGTTGTCCAGCGTCTGCGCGTCAATCAGGAGGGCGTTATCTCCCTGCATCAGGCCGCTGTTGGTCAGCCGCTGCGACTGGGTGTTCAGGCTGGAAGCCACGAGCACACCGCTATTGCTCAACGCCGGTGCGCTAAGGCTCAGCGCTGCCGCGCTGCTTTTGCCGGTGTGGGTCAGTTGTTCGCGGGCGTTGGCCGCCATGGCGTTTTGTGCGGCCTGCGTACCCGCCAGCGTCACTTCCCGGGCGCTGAGACTGAGATTATTGCCGCTCTGCAGCTGTGCGCCCGCCGCCGTAGTGAGCCGGTCGCTCTGAAGCTGGAGATCGCCGTCTGCGCTAATTTCCCCGTCCAGCGTCGTCGTCATGGCGCTGAGCGTCATGGCCGCATGGCTGTGAGTGAGCGAGTTTTCGCCGGAGCTCAGAGTCTGCGCATTCACCGTCAGCCCGTTGCCACCGGACAGCACACCGTTTTGCGTCACAGCCTGCGCGTTCAGCACCAGCGCATCATCGCTGACCACTGAGCCTGTATTGGTCAGCGTGCCGAGGGTGGTGATATCCGCGTAGCCCTTCGCGCCGATACTGCCGCTTTGAGTCAAATCCTGAGCATTGACCGTCAGACCGCCGCCGCTCAGCAGGGAGCCAGCGTTACGGAGGGCTGAGCTGTCCACCGTCAGGGAAGCGCCCTGTACGGAGCCGTTGTTATTCAGCGTGTCGGCGCTCAGCTGCGCCCGGTTATGCGCCAGCAGACTGCCGTTCTGCGTCAGGGTGTTGCTGCTTACCGTCAGGTTTTGCCCGGCGGTCATTTGCCCCTGCGTTTTCAGCGTATCGTGAGCATTTACCGCAATATCACGGGCAGCGTTAATCTCGCTGGCGGCATCCTGGCTGATGTTTTTCGCCGTCAGCGTCGCTCCCCCTCCGACGGTCAGCTTTTCGTTCACATGCGAAATCGTGCCGCTGGCGTTCAGTACCAGCTCGCCATCGCTGGTCAGGGTGCCGTTGCTCAGGGCAATGTCGCTCTGGCTGCTCAGTGAAAGATTACCGTTGGCTTTGTGAGCGCCCGTCAGCGCAAGTTCTTCACCTTTTGCCGATAACGTCCCGCTGGCAAGGCTGTTGTGAACGGTGAGTTTGCCGTTGGCGTCCAGGGTGATGTCGCCCTGGCGGGCATTCAGATCGCCGAGGTTCACCCCAACCCCTTTCTCGCTGGACACCAGGCGAATGCGATTGGCGTACATTCCGCCCAGCGCGCCGGTATCCACCGCCACCGTAGGCGCAGGGCCTTCACCCTGCTGCGCCTGCACGCTGCCATCACTGCCAACGCGGTTGGCCCCGGCAATGACCTTTAAATCCTTAGCATGAATGGCGGCGTTCACTTCGGTTGCACGGGAAATGATCGACAACGCATCGCTGCCGCTGGCGTCAATCCCCTGGCCCTCAATGGTGATACTGCCTTTTTTCACGTCCAGCGCCTGTAAATTGCCGCTGGCGTCAAAAACAGGTTTCCCGGTCGTCAGGGTGGCCTGTGGCGTGTTGATAAACCCGCAACCGTTACAGGTAATGCCGTACGGGTTGGCGACCATCACGTTTGCCGCCTTGCCCGCCACTTCCGTATAGCCCTGCAGCTGTGAACGGTTGCCGCCGATCACTTCGTTAATGATGCCTTTCGCTTCCTTGCCCGCTTTCAGGTTGGCGTTGCCGTTAATCAATCCGCCGAGCTGTGTTTGAGCAAGTTTGTCCGCGGCGTTATTGAGGATCAGCCCCTCTTTGCCCACGTTGTAATCCGTAAACTGGTTGTGTGAAATCCCGGCCTCGTTCGGCGTGGCAATATTGACTATCGGCACACCGTTCGCTGCATTATCCGTGGCGGTATTGCCCGTTGGCGTCAGCGTGGCGGCAACGGCGGGCAGCAACGGCTGCGTGGCGAGCAGGCCGCTCACCAGGTAGCTGAGCAGACGGTAGGTGAAGCGAACGGGAGGCTGATTCATGAAGGTAATCCCTTAAAACGCGACGGCAACGCGGTAGTAAATACTGACGTGATCCGGCTCAAGCCAGTGCGGATAATCAAGTGGCAGCCCAACGGTGAACGAGGTCGATACCCAGCGGTTAGCGGTACTCAGCCCTGCGGCAGTGCCCCAGAGCGTGCCTGCGGCATAGGAATCAAGCCTGTTGGAATGCAGCCAGCCACCGTCGACGGCGGCTAATGCGCTGACCTGGCCGATGACCGGCAGCGTGAACAGCGTGTAGCTGAGTTCGTTTCGCCAGTACGCGCCATTGTCACCGGAAATGCTTTGCTCTTTGAACCCGCGCACCGAACTTTCGCCGCCGAGGGTCATGCGCTCGCTGCCATACAGGCGATCCGGCGACCACTGCCCATAGACGCTTGCCAGCCACCACAGGTTGTCGGCCACCGGGCGCTGAAAGCTGGCGTTCAGGCTCCATTTGCGGAACTGCGCTTTCGGTAAGTCACCGTTTTTACTGCCGTCGCGTTCGGCATCCAGCCACGGCATGCCGCGACTGAAGGTCGGGTTAAACGTCCCGACGCCCCCCCACATTTTCTGAGTGTGATTCAGGCCGAACAGCAGGCTGGTGAGTTTACGACTGCTGCTTTGCAGCAGGATATCGTCGAGGTAGTTATGGTTGATACGATGGCTTAATCCGAGGGAGACGCCCGTTTTGATATCCCCGTTGCGGAACAGCACCCGCGACAAATTCACGCGGTGTGTTTCGGTATCGCCACTCGAACGCCATAAGTAGCCGTTATGCTCGATGGTACTGAGGTAATTGTTCCAGCTGTAGCTGTAATCCAGCAGGCTGTAGCCATAAGGTACGCTGACGCCCGCCGCAAAATTTTGTGCATCTTTTGCGTTCGAGAACGCGCTGCTGCGGCCGCCGTAAATAAACCATCTGTCGGCAAGGCCCAACAGGTTATTGCCATTCAGCCCGGCGTTAATTTGCCCGACGCCCGTACTTTTCTGGCCGCTGTTGTCAACGCTGACGGAGCCCGACAGCGGGAATTCAGGGGCCGCCGTCAAATGCACTATCGACCATCCCTGCTTATCGCCCGGCAGTATTTCAATCTGAACCGGCGTGGTACGGGCGCGGTTAATTTGCTCCATACCTTGTTCAATATCACGCAGGTTAAGGATCTTGCCTTCGAGCCCTGGAAACGTCATGTTCAGCTCGCGCCCGGACGCACCGTCCATGCGGATTTTCTCCAGCCGGCCTTCCAGAATCGCCAGATGCAGCTCACCCGAGCGTAAATCCTGCTCGGTCAGAAAAGCGCGGCTGGTGATATATCCCTGGCTGATATACCAGTCAGAAACCTGATTGGTGAGTTGATTGATGCGGGCGATATCCAGGCACTGATTCAGCCAGGGGGAGAGTAATTTCTGCTGCCTGCGGGCATCCATCAAAGTGGCGCCATCAAGGACGATGCGATTGACGGTAAAACACGGCCCGGATGACGATACAGGTTGTTCAGGCTGAGAGGAGCGAAGTGGCACTGCGCGCTCCAGTGATTCGCGCTGCTGCTGGTTCTGAAGGAGCAACTGCTGTTGCTGCTGTTCGATGCTGTTACGATCGGCAGGTGACAGCGGGGCTGCCCAAATGGGTTGACTAACTGCCAGTATGATCCCTGCCTGATATAACGCTTTCATCCCTTATCCTGTATATCGTTGTTATTATCGAAACAAATATGTTTAGTAATATTTATTTGCAATTTTGATTACTTTACAAGCGGAATAGAAATCTTTAAACAGCAACACTATGAATATGGATAACTTTTTGCCTTTTACGTGACGTGAGTCTCGTTGATAAATTCACCGGGATCGCGTTTTTCAACGTCGCCAGAGGTGGACGAAGGCTTCAGCAGTCTGCACTGCGTCATCCAGCCATAGCGTACTATTTCGGCGCGGCGCATCGACAATCAATAGCGACCCAAACGATGAAAACTTTACCGCTTGTGTCAATTATTCCATCATCCGCGAGAAAGCGCCTGGCCAGGCATTGATGACGGCTCCCTCACGTCATCCGCGGCCAAAAGTCTCACAACCCTACCTCACGTATTGAATTTACGTGATATTCTAGCGACCGCTTTTTCGCATAACCGACCAAGCGAATCAGTTCGTTCGCCAACCCACAGCCTAGTGCCACAATGAATACGTATAATAAAAAAGTTCATGCTTACCGCTTTCCCGCCTTCCGCCGCCTTTTCACTGCCCGTTTGCTCACCGTTCTGGGCAACAGCATTGCGCCCATCGCGCTGGCGTTTGCCGTCCTCGATATGGGCGGTACCGTCTCGGAACTGGGGATTGTGGTGGCCTCGCGGTCTATCTTTAACGTTGTCTTTCTGCTGCTGGGCGGCGTGCTGGCTGACCGCTATTCGCGCAGTCGCGTGCTGGTTTACTCCTCGCTGACCGCCGCCGTGTCGCAGGCCATCGTGGCGTGGTCAGTGCTGGACGGCTCGGCTTCGGTGCTAAGCCTGGCGCTGCTCGGCGCGCTGAACGGCGCGGCGGCGGGTATCGCATTGCCCGCTTCATCCGCGCTGATCCCCCAGACGGTACCGGCACAAAACTTACGCGAGGCAAACGGTTTAATTCAGTTGGGTATCTACGGCGGTACGGTGATCGGAGCCTCGCTGGGCGGGATTCTGGCCAGCGCGATTGGCCCTGGATGGGGGCTGGCCGTTGATGCGCTGGGCTTTGCCGCTTCTGCGCCGCTCTATTTTTTGATTCGCGCCAGCGCGATTAAAACAGGCGAGGCGCAAAGCCATATTCTGCAGGACTTAAAAGAGGGCTGGAAAGAGTTCGCCAGCCGCCCGTGGGTGTGGGCTATCGTGGTTCAGTTTACGATAATCAATGCGGCATTCAGCGGGGTGGTGATGGTGCTTGGACCGGCCATCGCTGACGCCTCGTTTGGGCGCACCCGCTGGGGGATTATCATTGCCGCCCAGAGCGTCGGCCTGATTGCGGGGACCAGCCTCGCCCTGCGCTGGCGCCCGCGTCGCGATCTGTTTATTGGCATGATACTGGTCGGGCTTTGTGCCGTACCCATTATGCTGCTCAGCCAGCAGGCCTCCGCATCGTGGCTGACCGGCGCCTTCTTCATCACCGGCGTGGCCTTCGGCCTGTTCGGCGTATCCTGGGCGCATTCGCTGCAAACGCATATCCCGGCGGAAAAACTCGCGCGAGTTTATGCCTACGACGCCGTCGGCTCCTTCGTGGCCATTCCGTTTGGTGAACTGGTTGCCGGGCCGCTGGCCATGCAGTATGGCAGCAGCCGGGTGCTGATGGTCGCCGCCGTTGCGGTGGTTGTCGCCACCGCAGCCGCCAGCCTGGTACCGGCTATCAGGCGGCTTGAGAACGCCGTGCGGGTGCAGCCACGCTGAGCTGATAAAACGGCACCTGCCGGGTGGTGGTGGTCAGCGTGTCGAACACGTCCGTTTCGCCGGTGGTAATGCGCATGCCGGTTTTGCGCAACCGCTGAATATCGGCAGCCATACGCTGGATCCCGAACCAGAACAGGCCGTCCAGCGCGGTCACGGTCAGCCCCTGCTCCAGCGCCAGGCGCAGACGCTCGCGCGGCTGTTTTATTTGCTGGGCGATTTCGCGATACGGCAGCTCACCGTGCCCCTGGGCATCGCTGCGGCGAATGCGGGTAGAGAGATGATACTGAAACGTATCCGGCACGTCGTTCAGCGCGCTTTTCAGGCTGTATACGCAGCCGAAACGCTTGCCGTTAAACACCGCGCTTTTCTGGCTCAGCGGCAACGCCTCGCGTACGCTGGCAATCAGTTGGGGGGCGCGAATCAGTAACAGGCGGAAAGGCAGCTCGAAGCTGGTGACATAATCGACGTTCAGCAGCGCAATACGCAGGCGCTCTTCGGCCCCCGCGCCGGTGGTACGGCATTCCTCCATCACATCAGCCCACTGATGCGTCAGGCGCGCACTCTCGCTGGCTTCCGTAAAGCGGTATTTCTCAATCTGGTAGTCAATGCACCCGCTCACCGTCGATACCCTTCTGGTTATGTGATTCAACGTTGCTCACTTTACCAGCGCGGCACGATCATCGGAAGCCCGTTCGGGGAGAATGATCAATCATTTCAATCGCCAGGCGGCGCGAAGACACGCGTCGCGCCCCGGAAAGCAGGCGCGACGGTTCAGACAGGCTTAACGGGATTCAGCATCCTGCTGTGCGGCGTTTTCCGCGTCTTCAATCTGGCGATACCAGCGCGGATGGTGTTTGCGCGCCCAGCGGCGGCTCACCTTCCCTTCGATCATCCCTTTAATCGATCCTTTCACCCAGAACGCCATATACATATGGATGAGGATCGCATGGATCAGAATAATCGCCGCCGTCGCGTGGATCAGCAGACTATAGCGCACAACCGGAATCGGGAAGTACGCGGCAAGATACGGCCGCCAGATAATCAGACCGGTCGTCAGCAGCACAAAAATCATGCTCATAATGGTCCAGAACATCATTTTCTGCCCGGCGTTGTACTTGCCGACGTAGGCAACCTTGTGTTCGTTACCTTTGAGGACTTCAACAATCCCTTTGACCCACGGAATGTCCTGCTTATCCGGGATGTTGTGATGGACGAAGCGCACAAACATAAACATCAGCGCCACAAAGATCGCCACGCCGAAGAAGGGGTGCAGAATACGCCCCATCTGCGGTGTCCCGAAAGTTTCCGTCAGCCATTGCAGGGTCGGGAAAAACAACGCAATGCCTGAAAGCGACACCAGGAAAAAGCAGATCACCACGGTCCAGTGACAGGCACGATCGATAAATTTCGTACGCAGGATCATTTTGCTCTTATTCATGAGAGTCCTCCTCTTCGTCGTCATCGCTCTCTTTGTTCGGCCCTATGCCCACGTAGTGGTAGATAAGCCCGGCAAAGGTGGCGATAAACCCGGCGGCGGAAAGCGGCTTCAGAATGCCTTTCCACAGATTGACCGAGGTATCAATTTTCGGCTCCGTGGGCAGGTTGTGGTACAGCCCAGGCTGGTCGGCGTGATGCAGCACGTACATCACGTGCGTTCCACCAACGCCCTGAGGGTTGTACAGCCCGGCGTTGGCATAACCGCGCGATTTCAGCTCTTCAATGCGCGCGTCGGCCAGCGTCAACATTTCCGCCTTGGTGCCAAAGTGAATCGCACCGGTCGGGCAGGTTTTCACGCAGTCCGGCTCCTGGCCGACGCTGATGCGATCGACGCACAGCGTGCATTTATAGACGCGGTTATCTTCCGGGTTAAGGCGCGGAATATTGAACGGGCAGCCGGCAATACAGTAGCCGCAGCCGATACAGTGTTCTGACTGAAAATCGACGATCCCGTTGGCATACTGAATAATCGCGCCCGCCGATGGGCAGGCCTTCAGACAGCCGGGATCCGCGCAGTGCATACAGCCGTCTTTACGAATCAGCCACTCCAGCCGCCCGTTAACGGCGGTTTCGCTAAAACGCATCACCGTCCATGACTTGGCGCTCAGATCGGTAGGGTTATCGTACACCCCGACGCATTCTCCCACGCTATCGCGAATGTCGTTCCACTCGGCGCAGGCCACCTGGCACCCTTTGCAACCGATGCAGGTGGTGACGTCAATGAGCTTCGCCACCTCCTGTTTATAGTTGCGCGCCTGCGGCGGCGGCGTCATACCGTTGGTCGCCGAACGTTTGATAATATCCTGTGATTCCATAGACATAATTCGCCTCCTTACGCCTTCTCAACGTTAACTAAAAACGCCTTAAATTCCGGCGTCTGTGAGTTGGCGTCGCCGACCGACGGCGTCAGCGTATTGGCCAGGAACCCTTTGCGGGTCGTCCCCTCAAAGCCCCAGTGGCAGGGAATACCGATGGTCGGTACCGCTTTCCCGGCAACGGTCAGGGTTTGCAGGCGCGCGGTCACCACCGCTTTGGCTTTGATAAAGCCGCGCTGCGAAGAGACTTTGACCCAATCACCGGCCTTAATGCCCTTTTCCTGCGCCAGCTGTTCGCCAATCTCAACGAACTGCTGCGGCTGCGCGATGGCGTTCAAACGCGCGTGTTTGGTCCAGTGGCGGAACAATTCGGTGATGGAATACGTGGTGCCAACGTACGGAAACGTCTGCGCGTTACCGAGCGTTTTTTTATCGCTTTCAAACAGACGCACCACCGGGCTATGCACCACATTCGGATGCAGCGGATTGGTACCAATCGGCGTTTCCATCGGCTCGTAGTGCTCCGGGAATGGTCCGTCTGCCAGCTTGTTGAGCGCAAACAGATGCCCCATGCCATCCGGCAGCATAATGAATGGCCCGACCTTTTCTTCCGGCGCCGACGTCGGCGGGAAGTCCGGGACGTCCAGCCCCTGCCATTTTTTACCGTCCCACTGCATCAGCGGACGTTTTGCATCCCACGGTTTACCCTGCGCGTCGGCGGAGGCACGGTTATAGAGAATGCGACGATTGAGCGGCCAGGCCCATGACCAGTTGTTCACCGCACCGAGCCCCGATGGATCGGCGTTATCGCGGTTCGCCATCTGGTTGCCCTGCTCCGTCCAGCTCCCGGCGTAGATCCAGCACAGGCTGCTGGTCGAGCCGTCATCACGCAGATGGGCAAAGGTACTCAACTGCTGCCCGGCTTTCGCCAGCAGGTTGCCCTCTTTATCGTAGATATCTTTCAGCGCGCGACCGTTGCTTTCGCGGGCGATCTCTTCCGGCAGCGGATCGTGCGGATTAGCATAACGCCAGTCAATGGCCATCAGCGGCTCCGGCGCAACGCCGCCCTCTTCGCGATACAGCTCGCGCAGGCGCAGGAACAGATGCGCGAGAATTTTGCTATCGTGCAGCGCTTCGCCCGGCGGATTGGCGGCCGTGTAGTGCCATTGAAGCCAGCGTGATGAGTTAGCCACCGAGCCATTTTCTTCGGCAAAGCAGGCGGTCGGCAGACGGAACACTTCGGTCTGGATTTTACTGCTATCCACGTCGTTCATTTCGTCGTGGTTCTGCCAGAAGCTGGCGGTCTCGGTGGCAAGCGGGTCCATGACCACCATAAATTTCAACTTCGAGAATGCCTCGACGGCTTTGTTTTTATTCGGGAAAGATGCCAGCGCGTTGAAACCCTGTACCAGCAGCCCGTTAAACTGGCCGCCGACCATCATGTCGACCTGGCTGAGCACGTCGTACTTTTTATCCCACTTCGGCAGGTAGTCGTAGCCCCACTGGTTTTCCGCCGTGGCGGCATCACCGTAAAAGCCCTTCAGCAGGCTGACCATAAATGCCGGGGTGTTCTGCCAGAAGTTAACCTGGCCTGGCAGCGTCGTTTTCGGCGTAGCCTGCGCCAGCAACGCATCAAGGGTGGTCTGTTTTTCACTCGGCAGCGGCAGGTAGCCCGGCAGCGAGCCATCCAGCAGGCCAAGATCGGTGTAGCCCTGAACGTTTGAGTGGCCGCGCAGCGCGTTAATCCCGCCGCCCATCATGCCGATATTGCCCAACAGCAGTTGCACAATCGCCGCGGTGCGGATGATCTGCGCGCCGTTGGTGTGATGCGTCCAGCCCAGCGCGTAGAGAATTGACGCCGTTTTATTGACTGCTGCGGTTTCGGCCAGCGTCTGCGCCACGCGCAGAAATTCTTCGCGCGGCGTGCCGCAGACGGTTTCCACCATTTCCGGGGTGTAGCGGCTGACGTGCGCTTTGAGCAAATTAAACACGCAGCGCGGATGGCTTAGCGTATCATCACGCTGTACCTGACCGTCGGCGTCGAGCGCATAGGCCCAGCTGCTGCGATCGTACTGGCGGGTCGCCTCGTCATAACCGCTGAACAAGCCATCATCAAAACGGTAGTCCTCGCGGACAATCAGGCTGGCGTTGGTGAATTCACGCACGTACTGATGCTGAATTTTATCGTGGCTTAACAGATAATTGACGATACCGGACAGGAAAGCCACGTCGCTGCCTGGGCGCAGCGGCGCATACAGGTCGGCGACGGCCGCCGAGCGGTTAAAGCGCGGGTCAACCACCATCAGCTTCGCGCCGCGGCTTTTCTTCGCCTCAATGACCCACTTGAACCCCACCGGGTGCGCTTCTGCGGCGTTGCCGCCCATAATCAGAATCACATCGGCGTTGCGAATATCAATCCAGTTGTTGGTCATCGCACCGCGACCAAAGCTCGGCGCCAACGCGGAGACGGTCGGGCCATGGCACAGACGCGCCTGGTTCTCAACCGCCACCATGCCCAGGCCGCGCGCAAATTTATTGTCGATAATCCCGGTTTCGTTACTGGCCGCTGAGGAACACAGCATACTGGTTGTCGCCCAGCGGTTTACCGTCACGCCCGCAGCGTTTTTGACGACAAAGTTGGCGTCACGATCGTCTTTGAGTAAACGCGCGATGCGCGTAAACGCGTCGTCCCAGCTTATCCGCTGCCATTTATCGCTGCCCGGTGCACGGTACTCCGGGTAGAGCAGCCGGTTGTCGCTGTTGATAAAATCGACCACGCCAGCGCCTTTGGGGCACAGCGAACCGCGGCTGACCGGATGATCCGCATCGCCTTCAACGTGGTAGATACTTTCGCTCACATTTTTAGCGTTATCGCCGAGGCTATACATAAGCATGCCGCAGCCAACGGAGCAGTAGGTACAGTTGTTACGCGTCTCTTTTGCTTTTAAGAGTTTGTATTGACGGGTTTCCGCCTGAACGGAAAATGAGGATAGAAAACCAAGAGAGGCGACAGTTGTCCCTGCCAGACCGCCCGCACACATTCGGAAGAATTGCCTCCGATTAAGCTCCATATAACCTCCAGCTTAAACTTAAGACTAGAAAAGGGGGCTCATTATCGGCCTATCTCGGCAAGATAACCACCAATCTATTGTGGTTATCTGTCAACTACCTACTAGCGGTTAGGCGCCACACGGTTTTCCCGATAAGCGAACGCCTGTTAAAAACAGCGTAAATCTGGGTTAAAACATAATATTTTCAATTCAATTAGCGCCTGAGCAGAAGGATCTCACGTTTTTCCAGGGCTTGCCCTATCGCTGTTCCTCATCACGTACAATCCGCGCAATACATCAGACACTCACCTGACGTTATTCGAATACGATGCGTCAAATAGCGTTTCTTAGAAAGCTTAAAGGACATAATATGCTGGCAGGTGCCCCTTTCTCTGTTCTCGTGACCATTATTATCACCGGTATTCTACTCGCGCCGATCATGCTTTTTGCGACCTCCTGTCTCTATTTCCTTTGCCGACACTACAAGGGCAGCGCGCTCTATATTCTGAAAACCCTCGCAATAGGTCTATTGACCCTACCGGTCGCCCTGCTCATTTTAATGCTTGCCGTCGGTTACTTATTCCTGACTATCTACTTCAACGCTAAACAATGGTCCAAACGGCTTTATCGCCGCGTAACGCCAGCGCGCGCTGATAAAATCCCTGACGGCACAATCAGCGATGAGGACATCGGCGCCAGCACGATTATCATCCATCTTGTACACGGCACCTTCGAAACGGAAGCATCATGGACAAAGCCGGGATCCGCCATGAGACAGGCTATCGCAGACAAACTTCCGACGGCCAAATTCATGCGCTTTTGCTGGAGCGGCGCGAATACGCCGAAGGCCAGAACCCTGGCCGCGAAGGAGCTCGCGGCGAAAATTGAACGTTCTCCCAGCCAGCATCATTATATTATTGCTCACAGCCACGGCGGCAATATCGTTCGCGAAATGTCGCATACTTACCCGAATATCGCGGGTAAAGTCCGCGGCGCGTGTTTACTTTCCACCCCGTTCCTGTACAGAAAAACATTATCGCGTTCGGCAGGGAAACTACTGAGTACCAACGTCTTTGGCTTCACCTTTGCCGTCATGCTGCCAATCGCCGTCATCGCAGAAATAATAGGCATTACCGATTATATTTTTCTTGCGTTAGCGGTGCCGTTGGCTGCACTACTTGAAATAGGGCTGACCGCTCGTTGCAGAAAGTCATATGCAAATGAGGCGGAAAGTGAAGCGGAAAATGACTCCGTGAATTATCGCCGGGTCGCTATATTTCACGCCATCGGCGATGAGGCCGATTCTGCATTAAGATTTGCCAGTTTCGCACACGAATCCTGCTTTGGCGTGCTAGCCCAATTAAACGCCGCCTCCAGGGAGGCGCATAAAAATCGCCATACGCCTTTTATTCTCAGCTACCTGATTTTCATTTTACTCAGCCTCTATAATGCTGCGGTTGGCCAGTTTGACTGGCTTGCCGTCTTTCTCATTGGCGCAATCAGCGTGGGGCTCACGCACCTCTATACGGTCATCAAGAAAAAGCAGGAGATGGCTAACATCCTTATAACGGCCGCACTGCCCATCAACATTTTTTCATTCTGGCTCGCGGCGGCCAAAGCGTTGGCCTACGGGGATTGGCGATTGATATTTTGCCCGGAAATGTTTGTCTCTTCCTCGGAAACACCGACGGGATCGCACGTAATAGAAAAACTGGCGCCCGCCAGCGACGCGGAGATGGTGCATTCCACGCATTCACATCCCGAAGCCGTATTAAATGTTGCGCATTGGCTGGCGGATTGCGTTACCCCTGTCCGCTGTCAGCATGAGATTGACTGCGATCGGTGTGGCGAAACGCTGCGTCATTCACGGTAATTGATCCGGGCACGGTGGGGTTCAGCGCAGAGTCGCCGCCGCGCTACCGTGCGCCTTTTAACAACAAATGCTATGATATCCCAACGTTTTTCGCAGCCCGACCGCCATGTTCAACATGCAAAACGACAAGGAATCCCGGCATGAAACCGAAGTCTGTCACGCTTTATGATGTCGCCGAGCGCGCCAACGTCTCTTATCAGACGGTCTCACGGGTCATCAATCAGGCCGCTCATGTCTCAGAGAGAACGCGGCTCAAGGTGGAAGCGGCGATGGATGCGCTGAACTATATTCCGAACCGGATGGCGCAGCAGCTGGCGGGCAAGCTGAGCCATACGCTGGGCTTTGCCACCAGCAACCTCGCGCTGCATGCGCCGTCGCAGATTGTCGCCGCCGCTAAATCGCGCGCCGGGGAACGGCAGTTTAACGTCGTGATTTCCATGACCGAACAGTCAGGAGCGGAAGCCAGCAAGGCCGCTGTCAGTCAACTGCTGTCACAGCGCGTTGATGGCATCCTGATCAATATTCCCATGGAAGACGATCGGGCACAGGAGATCGTGCGTCTGTGCGGCGCAATACCGGTGCTGTTTCTGGATATCTCGCCGTCCACCGACATGCATCACATCGTTTTCGACCCGCAGATGGGGGCGCGTCTTGGCGTTGAGCACCTGGTCGCATTAGGGCATCAGCATATTGCTCTGCTCACCGGCCCACTCAGCTCGGTATCAGCACGTCTTCGTTTTGAGGGCTGGCAGGCGTGTCTTGCCGCACACCAGCTTGCCCCAGCGGCGATCGTGCACGGTGACTGGAGCTCGCTGTCGGGTTATCAGCACGTGACCCGATTGCTTCACGACGGAATTGTCCCCAGCGCCATACTGGTCGGTAACGATCAGATGGCGCTAGGCGCGCTGCGGGCGCTGCATGAGTTCGGTCTGCCGGTACCGGGCGTCGTCTCGGTGGTGGGCTATGACGATACGGAGGATAGCGCCTGCTTTACGCCGCCGCTCACCACCATCAAGCAGGATTTTAAAACGTTGGGCAATATCGCCGTTGAGCGTTTGCTGGCGTTGATCGAAGGCCAGGACGCCGTCTCTGAACTGCTGCCGGTTAGCCTTATCGAACGGAAAACCACCGCGGCGCCGCAGACTGAGTCCCCCTCAGCGCAGCAGCTTGCTGACGCGTTATCCCGCCTCGCCCGCCAGGTCGCACGACTGAAATAGCCCGCTGCGCCATGGCGGAGCGCCGTGGCGAATATTTGTGAGTTTTATCACCCTCTCTCGCGCTCGGGCTGTACAAGTGCGGGCACGCCTCGCATAGTAATCCTGATTGTGAGCGAATCACAAAAATACTCAAGGATACTGCAAAATGCGCCAGCAACCTCTCTCGTTAGCCGCCATCCTCGCCCGCCGCGACTGGGAAAACCCCGCCGTCACCCAGCTTAACGCGCTGGCCGCCCATCCACCGTTTGCCAGCTGGCGCAGCGCCGATGCGGCGCTACACGATACCGCCTCGACGTCACAGCAAAGTCTGAACGGGCGCTGGCAATTCAGCTATTTTACGCGGCCAGAGTCGGTACCCGAGAGTTGGACTGAGTGCGACCTGCCTGAATCTGATGAGATTGTGGTTCCCTCCAACTGGCAAATGGCAGGCTACGACGCGCCGATTTACACCAACGTGACCTACCCGATCCCGGTCAATCCGCCCTTCGTGCCACAGGATAATCCCACCGGATGTTACTCGCTCACATTTCATGTCAATCCTGACTGGCTGAACAGCGGTGAAACGCGGGTCATTTTTGATGGCGTCAATTCCGCCTTCCATCTGTGGTGTAACGGCCAGTGGGTGGGCTATGCGCAGGACAGCCGACTGCCGTCTGAGTTTGACTTGAGCCGCCTGCTGGTTGCCGGTGAAAACCGCCTGGCGGTGATGGTGCTGCGCTGGAGCGATGGCAGCTATCTGGAAGACCAGGATA
>ERZ1026872.166-NODE-166-length-23389-cov-20.807234_pt1 | contig 23389 bp, 35 predicted proteins | sample MGYA00380166_ERZ1026872 | MGnify/ENA primary metagenome ERZ1026872 (study PRJEB33269, sample SAMEA4719802) | human gut metagenome | biome: human-associated habitat; feature: organic feature; material: feces | place: Cameroon | collected 2013-10 ... | reverse complement strand
GCATCGCGGCCGTTCAGCTCCGCAAAAGGGGCCGATAGGCTTCGCTATTTGCAGACAGGAATCGAACCTGCAAGATTTGTATAATAATCCTTTAAAATCAGGCTTTTTTCTGATTTCGTGTCCATTCCGTGTCCACTATTTTTTAGCCTTGCGATTGCTTTTAATATTAAGCTATGCTTTTCAGAGCATTAAATAGCCAAATCTTGCATATGATATCCCCACGTCAATGCTTTTTATAAGAATAAAAAAAAGAGGGAGACGAAAAACGCCTCCCTCATAATCTCAACCCCACCACATCAGTACTCCAGCAGCCGTGACCGCCGCAAGTGCGGCCAGATAAGTGACTCCAAGACCTACGCCGACGCAGGTCAGTACAATCAGTGCTCCCATGGTCTCCCTCACTTCTTGACATACTGGAGACTTACCCAGTAGCCTGTGCCTGTCAGCCGTCCCCAGCCGTCCGTTTCTTTATCGATGCTGATCACCATGCCGGAAGGCAAGCGCATCTCCTGCCCGCCCAGCTTTGCCGTGCCGAAGCGCGTGCCCGGACCAAGCCGGACGTTAAGATATGATGATACTTTGATGATCCCTGCATACTGTCTCATACTCGATTCTCCTGCTTCGTCCTTTTTCTGCTTGCCTACATACCGAAGGACTCTGTCCCATCCCTTCGAATATCGATAATAGCTCCGCACACAGATCTCACGCCCGGTCTGGTCACCAGTCTTTCCTCCGACTGCCTTTCCGTGCTCATTGATACTGGCATGGACAATCTTCCCGGATCCGATACACATGGCCGTGTGATGCTGCACATTAAGCAGCACATCGCCTCTCTGCAGGCCTGCGCCGGTGCTCAGGTTTACCTCTGCGGTAATGTCTTCAAAGCCGCATCGTAGGAAGGCGGAAAGCATGTTGCCGGTGTAGGTTGCTCCTGCTGTCTTGACCGGTACGCCCGCTTGCTGCCATGCCGATATCATCAGACTGCTGCAGTCGTAGTCCGGTCCCCAGCGACGTGTCTGATCGTACCCGTGAACCGGATCCTGAGCGATCTGCAGTGCCCATGTCACCGCTTTCTCAATCGTCTGCTGAATAGTCATTCTTTTTGTCCTCCGGATAGCTCCTATGCAGCTCTAATACGGCTGCCTCGATTAATGTTGAGAGCTGATCATCCGACATATTGATATGCAAGTCATCCAGCGCGACTCTGGCCACCCTCATTGCAAAGTCTTTACGGACTTCTCCAGACTGCTGCCAGAGTGTCTGCTGTGCAGCAAGGACTGCCTTGCCGATCTCTGTCTGGATCAGCTGCTGTCTGATCCATCTTGCCGCTGCCGGCACTACGTAAGTAGCAAGCACGGCCGCGAGCAGCTTAACTGCAAGTTCCACAATTCTAAATGTCGATTCGCTCATCCTCCGAAGCAATCCGGAGCTTCTGGCAGGCGTCATATCCAATCTTACAGTCACCGTTCCCGCCCATCTCCTTGTATGGGACATATAAGTACTCGAGGTTGCGCTTTTCTTTGAGCGTGATCGCTCCCCGCTTCACGAAGCGATCTGTGAGATACAAGATCTTATCATGTCCCAGACCGAGGATCATCCTGCTCTCTGATGTGGATCTCGCCGCTTTCTGATCCTTCTTCTGCCAGTGTCTCTGCAGTGCAATAGTGATCAGGCTACAGAAGGTTCCTGAGCCGAAGATGCCAAGTACTACCGTTATTACTGTGTTCATTTTTTTGACTGTCCTTTCTTCACCATGCACTTGACCAAATTCTATCCATAATTATAATGTAATTATGGACATGATTCGTTTTGAGTGGGATGAAAACAAAAACTCCATAAACAAAAAGAAGCACGGAATTTCCTTCGAAGAGGCATCTTCCGTGTTCTATGATGACAATGCTCTTGTCATAGATGATCCGGACCATTCCATAGAGGAGGATCGTTTCATTATTCTCGGAAACAGCAGCTCCGGAAAGCTCCTCGTTGTCTGTCACTGCTACCGCGAATCTGATTCCGTTATTCGGATTATCTCCGCAAGAAAAGCAACTTCTGCCGAATCCGAACAATACTGGAGGTGATATGTATGAGAAACGAATATGATTTCACAAACGCCCGGAAGAATCCTTATACCAAGAATCTCAAGAGGCAGATTACCATAAACATCAATGCGGATACGATTGATTATTTCAAACATCAGTCAGAGGAATCCGGTATTCCTTATCAGACACTAATCAACCTGTATCTGACCGATTGTGCCCAGCAGAAGCGTGAACTTCATATTGAATGGGAAAAACCAGCCACGGTGTAGCCGCGGCTGGTTTTTCCTTTTTTATTTCTTTGCAAGAAGCACGAATGAAACCCCGCCGTTTGTGTTACTCGTAACAATCTTCAGCAATCCATTTTCAATGGTTGCTGTCGTAGTGACAGAGATTGCATTTCCTCCATCAAACATCTGAGTGCAAGTCCCTGATTTGTGATCTTTATCGAGCCAAATCACGACATCCGACAAGTTGGTCAATACCTTTGCCGTGTTATATGTGTAAACCGCAAATACCATGACAGCATCGACGTTCTCTGGGATCGCATACGTATACGATGCAACCTTTGCCTTGGCTCCGCACCCAACGACGGAATACTCCGACATATAATCTGCTAATCCCAATTTCTTGTTACCCCCCCACATCTATAAAATGGCATATTGTCCTCCTTATTCTGCTTCGATGATTTCGAAACCGGTAACGAAGTTTGTGCATGATTGAGTAATTCCAACTGTGAAATAGTCTCCAGTCATTTCTGTAACATCAAACACTTCATCAAAACCGCTCTCTGCTTTACTCACATTTGTAATTTTGCAATTCGTCCCGATAATTTTGAACTTGTCGATTCCGCCAAGAAATTGGCCATTGTGGAATGCCCGCATTCTTATCCGATTGAGTTTCTTTGACTTTTCGCTAATTCTATAAACGCGAGCTCTTACGTAATAACGGGCATCACCGCCCCAAGGAAAAGCAGGTTTATCTTGGGCTTTGAACTCATATAAAATATTTAGGTCAGTATCAGTCGGCATTTTGTCACTATATGTGTCGCTTCGGACGTTCATGCCTCCCCAGAATACACGCAGTTTCTTTCCACTGCCTCCGTTTGCTGGATAAAATGACATTTTGATTCTCCTTATCATTTAGGAACAGCTCGAAGAATAAAAAAAGATGGAGTGTTATATGACAGTTGTAGCTTAAAAGTATGTTCGCCAGGTTCAAGATTATCAATCTCTCTACGGGTATGAGAATGAGTCATTCCTCCGTCACTTAATACTGCACCATCAAGGTATACATACTGTATCGCTCTTTTCTCCGAATCAGCAAAAAATTCAATATATGATTGTTTTTTTAAATTAAATTTTACGGTTGCTGTTCCCGGATAAGAACTCCATCCAAAATCGTAATTTAGTATGTCAAAAACATCTCCTTGCGGCGTCCCTAATAGTTGTCTTGTTACTTGATTATTTTTAGCGGTGGGTATTAGCTCTGCAAATTGTTCAGTTACTTTACCCCCCCACGACACGGATAGAAACTCATGCAAGTTCCTCCCCAAAGAGCAACAGATACTGCTCTCTTACGTCTGCTCTGTACTGCTCATCCACGTCCTCAATAGTTTTGCTACCTCTGTGGATACACCTTGCTAAAATTCTTGCTTTTGCTTTGTTCATTATTTTTCTCCTTTAACTCAACTCATAAACCACTGTCGATTGATAGTCTATACCGCCGCTTATCGTTATCGTAACTGATGTTCCAGTGGCTACGACAGCCGCGAATAGCAAAGTTGAGTAGTATGTTGTATTCATAAGACTTTTCTCACTGTACAGCACTTCGCAATCGGTATAATCAGCCTTCACGTTAGATGTTCCATGAAATTCATGGATCGTTATGGTGTATGTTTTTCCCTTTTGCGCTGTAAACGTATGAGTAGTTTTTCCTTCCGTACTATTGTCATACACCTTCGTGGCACTCTTTATTTTATTACCCCCCCACGGCACGGATAAAACGGCATATCAACACCCTCCTTAAATCAGTTCTGCTACAGTGTCTTCCAGATCAGAAAGTCTCTGGTTGACAATCTCTTCGTTGGTGTAAGCCCGTGTTGTAAAGCGAGCTACGATAGCTCCATCAGCAGTAAGCTCTACCTGAGCACCCGTATATACGGTCTCAGAGATAGGCTCCCCATTAAAGGTTCCCCCGATTAAATTATCAGCCTTCTCAAACTCAGCCTTGATAGCATCCAGAGCCGCGAAGGTGGTTGCATCGAAAACCAGAGTGTTGATGGTAGAAGTGTCTCTAAAATCGAATGTCTTGCCGTTCTTGAATTTCAATGTTTTCATGCTTTTTCTCCTTTAATTTCTTACTATGATGCACACGTCAAATGCCGACTCTTGTGCATCAAACGTTACTGTGCAAACGCCTGCCGATGCGGTCATGTTGGATGGTGAGATGTTCGGTATGGTTGCATACGGCTCGATCAAAGAATCCTCCGTGATACTCGCGTCCTTGAAGGTCAGTGTCCCGCCGGCCGCGGTGAGCGACTGCGCAGGAAGGCGCTTCAGGGAGTACCCCAGAAGCGCCTTTGCAAGATTTTCTGCAGTGATGCTTTTTGTCCCGTTCGCGCCGTCCAGAAGCATCTTTTCGGACGACCCGATGTTGGATGCTTCCGTATAATCTTTAATTCTGCTCATGAGTCACCTCCGACTTATGCGCCGATTGTGACCGTAAGTCCTCCGGCTGTGTTCTCTGCTTCGCTGTAGGGGATGGCAGCTACTTCAACCTGTGACAGAGCGTTGTAGGTCGCATCCGGCAAAATAGTCTGCTTTGTTATCTTCGGAGTGACTGCCTTGGCCTGTGCTTTCATGCCCTCTGTCGATGACATCGCGCCTTCCACGCCGAAGAGGGAGATGCCCTGGCGGATGTTCTTGGCTACCAGCTTCGCCTTCTCCGTCTCGTCAAGTGTCGCCTTGCCGCTTCCGTCGTGATAGCCTCTCGGGATAGCGACCGGAGTATCTGCTCTCGCAATTTTGAGGGTTACTGCTCCTTTATTCGGCATCGTGCCGGTTACTTTCTTTCCGCCGACATATGCTGTTTTTCCTTCCAGCATTTCGGCAGCCGTTCCCGTAGCATCCGAGGTGTCCGCATCCTTGGTGCTTGTGCCGGTGATCTGCGCGCCGGATTTATCATGCGCTGTCACGCCCTTGGCCAGATCCGCAGGAGTTACGCTATCGCCGGTCAGGTCGATCAGCACATTTTCGCCATAAATTACTTTGTTCTTATTCAGTTCTGCCATTTTCTTTCCTTTCTCGTTATTTCCCGATATAAACGGTGAGCCCGCCGGCCGGGTTGCTCGTTTCGGCGTACTCCACCTTTTTTACCGTGATGTCCTCTGTACATGTCTTGTCCTTCGTTGCGAGTGTCTGATCCTCGTACAGGTCTGCTTCCACCTCATACGGTCCTTTGTACTCGTTCTTCCTCATCTCTCCGGATAAGGCTCCGGACAAGTGGTTTTCTCCGCTCAGACTTCCCTGCAGGCTTCCTTCGGTTGGCAGCCTTCCTCTCAATGTCGTTCCCTGCATCAGTAAACCTCTCTCATGATCTTCATACATGCGCACGCGATGAACGTATCCACGTCTCCGTTCGCCTTGGTCAGCTCGATGTCGTACACATAATCCCCGAATGCGAGCGGCTTGGTGTCCTCCGGCCTCAGTTCCAGAATCATCGTGTCCGCCGGAATTTCCTTCAGGATCAGCGGCTCCGGATCTTCGTAATCCTTTTTCAAAGCAAAACGCACGCGGTCGCCTTCCGCAGGCTGATAGTCGCTCCCATCCTCGTTCTGGATTACTACCTGCCTGCGGAGTGTGTCGCCCCGTGTCAGATATATTTTTGTTCCATCTGTTTTGTTCATGATCGCCTCTTATGCTTTCCGATAAACGGCAGCTCCCTGTACACTGCTTCCGGCGCTGTCTGTCACCGCGTTTGCGTTGGAGTCTGTCACCGGATCCGGAATATCGAACTCGGCCGGCAGATCTGCCCCTGTGATTACCGTTCCATCTTTCTTGTGCGCCGTGTGGCCAGATAACAAAGAAGACTCTGAAACCGTATCCTTTGTCAGATCGATCAGAGCCTTCCCACCGTAATTTACTTTGTTGACTGCCATACTCACTGCCTCACTGTTGCACACACATCGAACGCTTTCTCCTGTTCGTCAAAAGTTACCGTCAGCGTTGTCCCGCTTACCGTATACTCCGGTGTAAGGTTCGGGATTGTCGCATAGACCTCAATCAGCGATGTGTCTGTGATAGACGCATCTGTCCAAGACACCGTTCCGCCTGCTGCCGTCAGTGACTTCGTGGCCAGCCGGACAGAGGTCTTCGCATCGACTTTCTTGATGCTGGCCGTGGTCTTCTTGTCCAGGGCATCGATCTCGTTCTGCAGATGAACCGCTGCGTTTTCATCCACTACATTTCTCAGATTATCGAACCACGCATCGAACTCTTCCCGGATTGCATCAAAGTCGATCTCTTCAAACGGTGTGGCAAGTCCGCACAGATCGTTCTTTGTTCTCTGGTCTGTAATATTGGCCTGCTGAATCGAAATCACACCTGCTGCCACATAGATATCTGCCAGCACCAGATCCTTGTACTCTGCGGACCATCGCTTTTCTGCGGCTGCCGGATTGTAGGACGCTGTTCCCTTTCGCACTTCAATGTGGATGTCCCTCTGTTCCTTGTCCCACACGCATATCAGCCTGTCGATCCGGTTCAGCGTCCCGTCTGCCGGATCAATCGTGAACTGAATCCTTGACTCCAGTTCATACCGATATCCGTCTATGATTGCCTTTCCCGGTTCCACGCTCACCGTCATGTCCCCGTTCGCGACCACCTTCAGCTCTGACTTGTCTGCCAGAAAAATGCCAGATGAGATAAATGCCCGGAAATACTGTGCAAAATCATCCGCAACATATGTCCGGTCATAGGTCCCATCGACCTGCTCCGCGTCAAACGGAAATGAATATTCGTTGCTCTGTGCCATCTCTCCTCCTTATGCCATGGCATTCTTGATCATCTGCGTCATTGTCGGCGCGGAATTCCCGAATGTCAGTACTACCGAATTCTCGTCCTTCGACAGATCGTTCTCCACTTCCGTGATCTGCGCGTTCAGCGTAATCCCCCATGATGTGTCATAGCAGGTTACGTAGTCACCTATGTCATACTTCATTGCCTTTGAAGCATTTATAGAGGATTCGAAGGACTTCACACGGTAATACTTTGCCAGCTCCTCCGCTCCCTTCTGGGCAAGCTGCTGTCTGTACTGGCTTTCCGAAAGGTCCTTGTCCGATAACCCTGCTGCGTTATAGAACATTTCATATCTGGACAAGCCTGTCCCTTCTCCGACGGTTTCCAGCACGCGGGCTTCGTCTTCTCCCTTTCCTCCGGTCAGACATACCGTTCTCACATTGTTGCTGTTGTCTTCATAGTTCTGCTTATAGATGTTCTGAAAGTCCCTTGAGAAAATACAAGGATCTTCCGTTCCGAGCGTCCTGTTCGTCCCTTGCAGGACGTCAAAGTAAAACACCTTGTCCTGCAGATCCAGCGTGAGCCGATACCCCAGCTCTGACTGCTGTGACAGATCTGTCAGCGCATCAGTCAGATTGTCATAGGTGATCTGCTTTTCTATGGTGTTCCCCGTATATCCATGCTCTTCTCCGAGCAGAATGTGCGGAATTTTTCGATCCGGATCTGTCGGACTCACCACCTGCTCATATACCATCTTTCGCATGAGTGCTTCGGCCGTTCCCGTCATGGTCATCTTGTTCCAGATGATCCGCCGGTTCAGGTACCTGGAAGCCATGAAGCCTTCGATTTTGATGTACTCATGTCCATCTTCCTTTATGTCCAGGTATTTTCTTGTAATGATTCCTGCTTCTGAGGCATCCGTCTTGTAGAGGATGTTTTCGATCTGCAGCAGCTCGTTGTTTTCTCTGGTGAAGAGAAACTGTGCCTGGAACGATCCCGGACAGTTCCATTTCTGATCCCAGACAATCGCCTCGTACACGTTGAAGATTCCAAGGATATTGATGTTTTTATCCAGTACATATATCTCTGCCATCTATACCCCCACATATTTGTTCCTGTAAAATATGCGGCATTCCAGGAAGGATTCTCCATCGTCCGCTCCATATCGGAACAGGTTATCCCCCGGCTCCAGCGTGAGGAAGGTCGAGCCGCCTCCTGCAATGTCAATCCGATTGATGAAATTTTCTTCCACGCCGTTTACCGTCTTTGTAACCTTCTTGTTGGTTCCGGTAAGGACGGTGATGCTTTCCCCCGCGTGCATCGTGCAGTTGATCCGGATGAACTCTCTTGTATTCACATTGAAGAGCATCGGATTCTTCAGCTCTCCGTTCGCGATAAAAACAATGCGCATCCCGATCGTGATTGCCGATGCGTTAAATACGTCCGCAATCAGGGCCGAGGATTTCAGGCCGAACACCACGCCTTCATTCTTCGGAATGATGAGTGGAAAATGAAACTGGCCGATAATATTTGCAATCTGCACCAGCTTCTCGGACGCGTCCGACCACCACACATCCGACGCGGATATCAGCTCCACTTCATACTCCCGCACGGAAGAAACCGCCGAAAACTTGAATGTCGGTGTCTTGGTTACTCTTGCCGTAATGGTTCTGTTTACTCCGCCGTAGTAATGGCTCAGCGTGATGTCTGTCTTTGGCAGGAACAGATTCTCCAGCTTGTTCATGAGCATTTCCATCTGCTGCGTCGTATCGGCCTTGATCTGCCCGGTAATACTCATTTCCCTGCTTTCCACATAGGTGTTGATGATCGTCGCACCGTCCTGGTCAAACCCCTGTGATGTGACCGTTGTGACACTCAGTTCATCAAATCCCTCTGTTTCCTTCACGTAAAAGGGCGGATCCGTTATTTCTAACGATGTCCGCCCATTCGAAGCAATAATTCTGCGGTCTGTCTTTACCATGCCCGTGCCGCCTCTTTCTGTGACTGTTTGAATGCTCTTGCTGTATCAATCAAATTGTCTGTCTTACTGTATACGTTGACCGTCTGGTTAATGACCTGGCCGCCCGTAGATACTTTCCCTCGTTTCATGCCTGCTGCCGCTCCGATGGATGCCTCCGGTACTGCTGCCGCCATGACGTCCTTCACAGACTGCATTTTCTTTTTCAGACCCTCCACATAGCCTTCGCCGGACATCTTTCCGAGCCATGCGAACTTCTTCGATGGCGAGTTGATGTCCAGTTCCTTCTTGGCTGCTTCGTATGCATCCGCAGCAACCTTGGTTGCCGCATTGATGACTCCCGACCTTCCGGAATTGATTCCGGATACCAGTCCGTTGCAGATCTGCCTTCCGATCTCTGCGAACTTGTCTGAAGATAATCCAAGCTGAAACTGATTATAGGTTTCAGACGCAAGATTCTGCGCCGTAGCTATTACATTCGCCTGATTGTTCTGCATTCCGGTTACAAGGCCATCGGCTATATACTGACCTATCTCTATGGTCTTTGTGGAAGCGGATCCATCTACTCCCGCGCTTTCCTGCAATGTCTGAACAATGTTCTGGTCTACCAGATTCTGCGCAGCCTCCTTCACTTCCTCTGCCTGATCCGAAATCCCTGTTGAAATGCCTTCGCCCATCGTGCTGCTCAGCTCAGACGTCTTCTCATCGATCAGCTGCTTCTCGGTGTCAAACCCCGCTGTTATTTCTGCATCCAAGAGCGGTGCATTTTCTTTGATTGCTTCAAGACCTGCCGTATATGCATCTGTGTATCCGGAGGAAAACCCGGCTTCCAGCTCTGCCATGCTGTTCAGCATGCTCGATGCCTGATTATAGGTGTCAACCAGAGATTGAAACGCTCCCTGGTTGTTGTAGTAAGCATCTGTCACAGCGTCCAGCTCAGACGCCGCAGACGGTCCCTTGTCGATGATTGACTGCAGATATGCCGCCGAATTGCTGTCTGATGACATGATCTGCTCCGCCGTAGCTACAGACTGCGCATACGAGTTGATTCCTGTCGCCCAGTCTGTCATCTGCGTCTGCAGGTCTGACAGGCTCGTCGTTGATTTCTCCGCGGTTCCCTGTATCTGCTGGCCAAGCTTCTCGAACTCCTCCGATGCTCCGCCCAGAGAGCTCTGTACGGATTTGTATGCCTTGTCATAGGCATCCAGCACTTCTTCTGACCATTCTGTCGTTGCCGACTGGTTTTCCCCGATCGCATCGGTATTTTCGCCGATCGCCCCGGTGTTCTCCTGCAGCGCTGATGTATGCTCGTCGATGTACCCGGCAACCTGCGCGTATTCCTCATCCAGAGCAGACATGCTTCCTGTCGTTTCATCAATCGCATCTGCCAATGCGCGCATGCCATCCGCGTGATCTGCATACCCTGCATCCATTCCGGTATACAGCGTTGACTGTGCGTTGAATTCCTCCTGCGCGTCCGCGGAATCCCGTAATTTCTGAGCGAGATCTTCCGCATTGTCCGCTTCCATCCCATACTTGTCAGCGGCTTCGCCCATGATCTCGTTCAGCTTCTTCTCCGCTTCATAACGGTCGGATGCTATCGAGGTCAGATCCTCCTGCGCAGCTGCTACCTGCATGTTCTTCATGAGCTGATCTGTGTTCTTCTCTAGCTCTTCTGTGGTCAGCGACAGCGTATCCTTCTGCTCGTTATAGGCCAGATTCAGCTCCGGCATAATGCTGTTGAGTTCCTGGACGATCTGCGTCTTGCGCTTTGTCGTTGTGTTCTCGTTTTCCAGTTCCTTAACGAGCTTCTTAACGGTTTCCGCGTCATTCTGCATGGACACACGGTTTTCTTCTCTTTTTTCTGCCGTGTTTCCAATTGCTGTATTCAGATCTGACGCAGAGCTTGCCAGCTGCTTCATTTCAGAATCTGTTTTGGTAAGCTCCAGCACTGCCAGCGCCGAAGCTACGCCCGCAATTCCTGCGATGGCAATCCCCCACGGCCCTGCTGCAATCGTGGTGTTGAGCAATTTTGATGCGATAGCCGCTACCTCGGCGGCGCCCTTATACATTAATACCGCACTTGTCACCCCGGTTATCCCACTTGCTGCAACGTCTGCGTTTTCAAGAATCCATGTAAGACCTTCTACCAGCTTCGGCAGAACATCTTCTCCTGCGTCTGCCGCTCCCTTCACGAAATCATCCAGCGCATCGCCCATGTTTGACAGAGCGACATTCATATCTCCGTCCGTAATGGACCTGTTCAGCATCGTGAGGCTTTCCGTTGCCGAGTCCACCCCATCCTTCAGCTCATCATCAAACAGCGAGTATGCCGACTCTTCGCACGCTTCAAGAGCAGACTGCATAATGGTCAGCTTTCCCTTCAGGTTGTCCTGCATCGTTGCTGCCATCTGCGCCGCCGCTCCGTCGCAGCTTTCCAGTGCCTCCGTATAGTCCTGGAAGGACATTCCGGATTCTTTTGCCTTATCATTCAGGCCCGACATGATGGTCTGGAACTTCGAGTACTGGCTTGTTCCTGCGATGACCTTCGCCAGATTAGCCTGCTGCTTGTCTGTCAGCGTCTCCCACACACCGGCGGTCCCTGTCAGGATGGAGGACAGGGAATTCATTTTCCCCGTCTCGTCATAGACATTCACTCCGTATTCTGCCAGCTCTTTCGCGCACCCTTTTGTGTTGGTTGCAAGTCTTGTCATGATCGTAGACAGACCTGTTCCTGCTTCGCCTCCCTTTACTCCGGCGTTCGCCATCGTCATGAGTGCCGCAGTTGTATCTTCTACGGTATACCCGAGTGATCCTGCCGTTGCTGCGCAGTTTTTATAGGCTTCTCCCAGCTGTTCCGTGCTTGTATTGGATTTCGACATGGCGAATGCCATCTGATCCGCAAACTTCGATGCATCCTGCGCGGACAAGCCGAATGCCGTGATGTAATCCGTTACGATATCGGACGCCTCTGCAAGCTCCATGTCGGATGCCGCCGCCAGATTCAGCACCGGCTCAATGCCTGCCAGCATCTGCGTAGTATCCCACCCCGCAAGAGCCATGTAGCCAAGTGCATCTGCTGCCTGAGATGCCGAATACATCGTATTCGCTCCCATTTCGCGCGCTTTGTCTGCAAGCTGCTGCAGGTCCTCTCCGCTTGCTCCGGAGAGCGCTTCCACCTTTGACATGGATTTTTCGAAAGCGGCACCTGTTTCGATGCACGAAGAAGCAATGGCCTTAACCGCTTCTACCAGCCTCTTCGTCCCGCTTATGATTGCCTCTGATGCCAGATTTGCCTTGATCGTAGTTCCGAAATACTCTGTCTGATCCGACGCCTTTTCTGTCTCGTTCCCGTACTCGTCTATGGAACTGGCACACTTTTTGATATTCTTTTCTGCTTCTTCTACATATTCCCCGGTCTTCTGCTGTTCGGATTTGAATTCGTTCAGCTCAGCCCCTGCATAATTCAGCGCAGTCTGGTAATCCGTCACCTTTTTCGAGCACTGATCATACTTGTTCTTCGCATCTGCTACTTCCTGTCCGAGCTGATCCAGAATCTTCTGCTGCGCATCTATTTCTTCGCTTGATGCGCTTGCCGATGTTTTCAGCTCGTCCATCTTCTTTGCAGCATCGCTATAGTCTTCCTGTGTCCTGGACAGCGATGTGTGAAGCTCTTCCTGTACCTTCCTTGCTTCCTCCAGTGCGCTGTTATAGGTGTCGTACTTTCTCTGTGCCTGCTCTACCTGCTTGCCAAGGACGGAATATTTGCTCTGGAGCGCCGCAAGAGAATTCTGGGAGCCCTTGAACTCTGATGCGCACAGCTTCATTTCCGAGCGCAGCTCTCCCTGCGCCGTTTTGATTTCCTTTAATGCACTTTTATATTTTGACTCGCCTTCCAGGACAAGCTTTGCGCCGATCGTTCCCTTTGCCATGTGCTCCTCTTATATCGCATCCAGCGATGCAATCCCTTCTTGTTGTGACAGATCATACAGACTGCGTTTTGTTTCAAAGTTATATTGCGACTTGAAGGATTCAAACAAATCCATCCAAAGTCCGACCGGAAGTCTGCCGATCTCGTTGAACCGCAGGCCGATCCTTAGTCCGATGTAGTAGATCCATTCGAAGTCGAGGGCTTTCTCCTCTTCGGACTGGACTCCGAATGTTTTGATTTTTTTGATTCAAATCTGCGTACGAACTCTTCATGGATCATCCTGGACAGCTCTGTATATTCAAGATCGCAGTCCGCCATGATAAGAAGCGGATTCACCGGTTTATACTCTTTCCCTTCTCTTTCCGCCTCGATCGCAAGTCCCTCATTGATCATCTCCGGAAGAATGAAGTTGATTGCTGCCATGTTCGGCTCCACAATTCTCATCTTCGGAGACCCGTTGGCTTCGAGCAGTTCCTGGCCGTTCTTGTCCAGCACCTTCTCCACGCCAACAACTTTACGTTCAAATTCACTGATGGATCCGAATTTGTCCTGGATTGCTTCCAGTACGTTCAGGTCAATGATGTAGGGATACTTTTCCCCGCTGAATTCCATATAGCTAAGCTTATACATGCGTCCCCCTATAGGTTGAAACAAGGGACCCTTCCGGGTCCCCTGCTGTCATTATGCTTCTGCCACACCGAGCTTCTTCTGCACCCACTTGTCCGCTTCTGCTTCGGTCGCGAACAGCGGAGATTTGGTTCTCCAGTCGCCGTTTTCGTCTCCATATGCCGTTCCGGAAAGCGAAGGCGTCACAAATGTGATCTGGTCGCCCTTGGTCTGGTAAGATTCCTCTCCTTCTGCAAACTTCACCTTGTGCAGGAAGCATGCCTGATACTTCTTCACGCCTGCGTCCATGCTCGCTACGACAAAGCCATAGCCAACATAGGAACCGGAATCTCCGGTGTTCGATACCTCTTCTCCTTCGGTTGTTCCTGCCTTGTGGCCGAACAGAACCTCCGGAGCCTTCGCCGGCATCGTGTTGACTCCGAGCACTACGGTCGCGTTTGAAAACTCATTGACATCTTCCACCTGCTGATTGTCCGCAAAAAGAGCTGCGGAAACCGTATTCGGTGTCACGGTTGTATTGATTGCCTTCCCGCACTGGAATGCATCTGTATACGCACCCGCCGAATACTTTGCAATCCACGGCTTTGATAATCCGAAATTTGCCATTTCTATCCTCCTTGAATCTACTGTGTATAGTTTGCCGAAAATACAGTTTGTCTGTACCGGCTTGTTCCTTTTTTCTCCGCGGCTATCCATGACTGAATGCTTTCAATCTGGAACCCATGCTCTTTCAGATAATCCCGGATCTGGTCCTTCGCGATGAAATAATTAAACCGATGTGGTGTAAAGAGGCTGATCTGCACCGTCACTTCCGTAGCCAGCTCCTCACCGTCTCCGTACAAGGCACTTCTTTCATCCTCGTATGTGAATGTGATGTACTTATCTTCCGCCCCTTCATAGAGATCCGGGACAACCGGAAAGCCTGTTGCTTCCTTCAGTCCCATCAGGATCGGATTAACATTCATTTCGCTCCAACCTTTCTGTTGTACACTTCCTGCATTTTCTCCGTTGCTTCTGATTCTGCGTTTTTCGACGCATTCGTGAGCCATGGCCGTGCAGCTTCGTGCGCGGATCCATATTCCAGGACACCCGCCTTCAGCGAATTGCGGACGCCCTTCGCATCCTTCCCGACAGGACGCACGGTTACGATCCATGCATCCGTTTTGGTCTTCTTCGCTTTGGTTGCCTTTGTTGTCGGCACCATGACGCCCTTCGAATAGGTCCCTCTGCTGGATACGGACCTCTGAAGTGCGTTCTGTGACGATCTGACCAGCACCGGAGATGCCGCTTCCAGGGCTTCCTTCGCGATCTCGTCAAAAGATGTGTCGAACAGCTCACTCATAAGATCTTCCGGAAAATTAACTTCCATCGACATCTTCAATTTCCTCCAAGGTCAGTTCTACCGAATTCTGCGTTTTCTTTCTGTATCTGCGCACAATCCGGTATTCTGTGTCACCAATCCGGACCTTCGACGGACGAGGCTTCGGGATTTCGAAATCGGCCTCATTGACCGATACCACCACGCTGGCGGAATATCCCGCCAGCGATGCCTGGTAGTACTCCGCATACTTCACATCGCGCACCTCTGCAAAGCATCGGAATTCTGTCTTTTCCTCGCTTGTAAATCCGTCTTCGTCCTGTGTTCCTGTTACTGAAATCAGATAGATAATGTCGTTCTTCATGATTTTGACTTCCGCAGGTTGTCCTGCTGATACTCAAACGCCTCCTGATACTTGTCCCGCATGCTTTCATCTCCCATACGGATCATGCAGAAGGTTATGATTGCATCCTCCACCAGAAGACCGCTTTCCTCCACCTGTTCGTCAGAGCAGCCGGCGCGAACAAGCTCCGCTTTGGCTGCTCCGATATTCCGCTGAATGGTTGGCAGCATTGCATTGGCGGCCTCTTCCGTGATTCTCAGGCTGTCCGCCACCGCCCGTTCGAGATCCGTCATCTGCTACCCTCCTTATGCTGCTACTGCATCCGGCTTGATCAGAACAAACGCCTCTGCAAGCGCTACCTTTCCGTCGAACTGCGCAACTCCAAGATACTTGTAGGAGTTGGTGTTGATATCGAACTGAGAGATGACATTCTGCGGAGCCGACAGGTTTGCGACATACTTCCGGAAGTCTCCGAGAAGTACTACATCATCCTTGAGGGAATCGGTCCACATGACTTCAAATCCAAGGATTCTGTACACGCTGTTGTCCCACACAACCAGATCATTCTTTGCCTTGTCCTGAAGCGGAAGAACCTTCGTGAAGAATGTCTTTCTGTTCATGACGAACTTGGCATTTCTTGCATAGCCGGACTTCAGCTCGCCGATCAGCGCAAAGATGTTCGCTGCGGTAATCGTCTTGCTGTCCGCTGTGGTCTTTACGGTGAGAATTCCCTGCGCTTCGGAGGTTCCCGAGCCATTGAAGACCAGGTTCTCAAGCTTCATGGCGATTCTCTCTGCCAGCTGAGAGGTCAGCCAGGACTCGAACTGTGGCATGGCCATGTTCTTAACCGTTGCGGATACCTGGATCAGCTTGGTGATCTCATACGCAGACAGCGTTACCTCAATCATGCTGTCCTTGGCTGCTGTAATCGCAGCAAGCTCCGTGTGCGTCTGCGCCTCATCCGTATCGCCTTCCACTGCAAAACGTACGCCTCCGGGAACGTTCAGGAGCGTTACCTCGTTCAGAATCGGCGCGTACTCCTTTGCCTTGGTGATGATGTCCGCCTGCAGCTCCTCCGGCACTACTGCGTTCGCATTGCTCAGCGTGGAGTATGCAGCTCTCTCTTCGACAGAAAGCTCCTGCCCAGTCATCACCTTCCAGAATGCTTCGCGATAGCTGACCTTCTTCTCCGGCTCTCTTCTGGAGTTCTCTCTTACCCGATCCGGAAGAATTCTTCCGCCGTTCAGGTCTGCTGCCACTCTTGCCCTCTCCTCCATCGCAATGAGCTCAGCCTTTCTTTCCTGAAGCTCCTTTACTTCCTTCTGAAGCGCGGTGAGCTCGTCTCCGGATCTGGTCTCGATCTCCGTTGCAATCTCAGCAAGTCTTTCCTCGATCTCCTGTAAATTCATTTCAGCAATTTTCTTCTTCATTTCATTCTCCTTTTATCATTTTTCTGATTTCATCACGAACAATGCTGTCTCTCTCCTCGGCTCTTGCTCTCTCCAGAGCAGCCTTTGCGCTCTCCAGCGCTTCTCCTGCAGACCTGGCTACAAGAGACGTCTGTTCATATGCCGGGAATGTGACTGCGGATACTTCATACACCTTCGATACACTGCGGATGTGCCTCGTTGGCATATCGGTATCCAGTTCTGTCCATTCCTCTTCCTCTACTGTGAAGGCCGCAGACATTCCGCTGATATCCTGCCGCTTCACAGCGCTATACAGAGCCTTGGCCTGATCGTTGTTGGCAACGTCAAGGCTGGCATCTATATCCAATCCTTCCGGTCCCGGCGTCAGCTGCATCGTGCTGTTCCCGTTGTTTCTTCTGGACCGCGCTACCGGGATTGCGCTTCTGTCGTGTCCCACCAAAAGAGGAACATCCTTCAGATCTGTTTTATTCAGCGCTCCCGGCTCAAACACCTCCCGGAAAATGCCGCCTACAATCGTCGGTGCGTTGTATACGATCGGCCTTCCGGTGATATGATTCCCTTCTTCGGTTGCTGTGACATCAAACGCAAATTCTCGTTTTTCTATTTTTTCATTCTTCTGATTCATCTTCTTCCTCTTCCTGGCCATTTGGATCTTCCGTGCCCTCTTCTCTTGCCATCTGCCTTCCGTGCTTATTCGTGTGAGCTGCGTCCAGTCGGATCAACGGCTTGTCTCCTCCTTCGATGTGTCCCAGACCGATCAGTGCTCTCCACTCATCGATCAGCATTCCGCCGTAGAGGACTACCTTGTTGAACATGTCGATTTTCTGTGAGATCGTCATAAACTGACCGCTTTCGGCCATGTATGTGATTCGGTTTTTCTCAAAGGCTGCAGCCTTCCCGGTATAGATCTTCGATGTCAATTCCAGTGAGAGTGCCCCAAGGAACGGCTGGATCCGAATCTTATAAAAGTTCTCCAGCATCTCGGTTTTGATGTTCCCCATGATGATGTCATCATTCACGCCGAAATACCGATAGATGTTCTCCCGGATCTCCTTCATCTGCTCATATGTCGCGGTTTCCGGCTTCATCGTGATCGGTGTGAACTCCTGTGAGGAATCCAGTGCTGCAATTCCGCCCTGGTTTTCCAGATTCAGGTAATCCTTTACGAACGCATCACGCTGCCTCTTTACGTCCTCCGGAGAAAGCATGTTTCTTACATTCTTCAGAATTCCACGCAGGTTTGCCGTTGCTCGTATGCTGTTGGCCAGACCTTCATTCGTTGTCTGCATCATCTGCAGTGTCTGAATGATGGCCCCGTTGTCATCTCCTGAGATATCCGATCTGTTGTAATCCTTCCGGAGAACTGCCAGATCTTCCCACGGAAGCGTCAGCGACTCTGCCGCTGTCCCCGTGAAATAGAATTTGATAAACAGTCCGTTCATGTACTCCAATGCTTCAAAATACGAGTACGGCACCGGGTATGCCCCTACTACCTGCCCTCTGTCATTTCTCTCCAGATAGATGAATGCTGTGTTGAGCAGCTCCAGCCTCGTTCTGATCTTGTACAGGAAGTCATGCCCGTTCATGTACATGTTCGGCCTGTAATTCAGCATTCTCTCCAGTCTTGGATCGTCACACTTCACCATCGCTTTTGCGGAGAAGTCCGCAAGCGGCCGGATACACGCCCGCACGGTTGCTGACCGGTATGCATCCTCACCGAATACAGAAAAGACGCTGTTATAGGCTCCCAGCTCCTTCCATCTCTTTACTGTTAATTTTCTAAGCGGCCTGAACAGGTCCAAAAAACTCATTCTCTTTACCTCAAATACGGCATATATTCATCAAAATGCCTCACATACCCCACCCATGCATTGAGCAGGCTTACCGTTCCGTCTATTCTTCTCTGACTCTGTATCTTTACCGGCTGTATTGTCTCGATTCCATCCTTGTTCAGGGATTTCACAGCTGTATTGCACAGGCACCACTTGAGCATCGGGTTGTTCTGATAGACCACCCTGTGTTCTTCGAACGCGGCTCCCATTTCCTTCATCGGCTGCGACCAGGTGAACGGTCCCTGCGGGATTTTCTCCATCTCAAAACCCATGCCAATCATCTGCTCCTGCCAGTAGCCTGCAAGCGCACGGTCGTAGCATATCCACAGCGGCCGGATATCATGGCCTGTGACCATCTCACAGAACCACTCCGTTACCTTGTTGTAATCAACGGCAGCTCCTTCGTTGATCGTGAGCCACCCTTTTTCCTCCCAGAGCCGGTACGGAGCTTCCTGCACGGATGCGTTATCAATCGCAGCAGCCTTTGATTCCGGAATGAAATAATGCTGCAGCACATATATGATGTCATCGCCCGGCTTTCGGATAATAAGCGACGCGCAGGTCAGATCACTGATCGCAGACAGGTCGCACCCTCCGATTGCATAGCTGTGCTCCAGATATTCCATCGTGACTTCCGCATCATTCTCGATTATCGAGAGCGGAAGCCAGGCGGCATTCTCGTTCTGCTTAATGTCAAAATCCTTGCACAGAAGCGTAGGAAGATAGGACGCATCATTTCTTGCGCGCTCCACATCATCCGCCAGCTGCACATAACTTTTAATTGTCCCCAGCCCCGGATTTGCTTTTATCCACGCCTTCGGGTCCTGCCATTCGTCTTCGTTATCGAGCTTGTATATCACCGGGAACATCCGGTCATCCCGAATATTTCCCTTCGCTACGTCATCTGCGTAATCATGCAGCGAATCGTATAAACCTTCCCGTCTGAAGCCCGATGTCGTAATGCATCCGATCAGCGGCTGGCGTCTTGCCTTCGTTCCCTGCCGGAGCACGTCGTACATGTTCCGGTCCTTCTGCTCATGGATCTCATCGAGCGCTGCGAAGTGTATGTTCAAGCCATCCAATGATTTCGATTCATTCGGCAGCGGCTTCATTACGCTTCTCGTCATCTTGAAGGAAAGACCTTCGCGAGTCGATTTCACGAGAGCCTTCAGGTCTGCGGACTGCTCCACGATGTTCTTCGCCACAGAATAAATGATCTTTGCCTGCTCCAGCTTCGTCGCTGCCGAATAGATCTCCGCACCTTGCTCCCCGTCTGCCACCAGCATGTACACAGCAAAGCACCCTGACAGGAATGATTTCCCGTGTTTCCTTGGGACTTCGAAAAAATATTCCCGGAACCGCCTCCCGTTGGTCTCCTTATCCAGCCATCCGAACAGACACTGCACAAACGCCTTCTGGAACAGCTCCAGCCGGACCAGCTCCCCGGCGTGGGCGCCCTGGTAATGCCGGCACCAGCCTTCGATGAAGTCTATGACATATTGGCCGGTTTCCTCCGAGAACCAAAAAGGAAATGAACCATCCTTTTCCCGGTCCATTTCCTCTACCATGCGTTTATACACGCTCCTGATCTCTTCGCAGGCTGCAATTTCACCTGACTGTATTTTTTTGTAATACTCTTTCACGTAATTCAACCGGTTTTCCTCTGGCCACAAATGCCCCCAGTGAATCGCCAGCTTTCGTCAACGCCTCTTCCTTTCCGTCCGGCAAAAGCTTGTCCAGCTTATCAATAATCACGATCATCAGCTTCAGCTTGTCGTTGTATGCCTTGCTCCAAGGGTTCTCCCGCTGGATGATGTACTTCCCCTGGCTCATGTCTGTCACGCAGCCTTCTTCGTCCACATGACTCTTGCATTCATCCATCATTACAAGAACATCCGCAAGCTTTTCTATCAATTCTTTGGCCTTTTTCTTGTTGTTTTTATCAACTTTCCGATAGATTCCGTTGTATTTTTTAATATATTCTTCCTTAGTCATATATCACCCCAAAAGGGTGGGGGTCCTATGCGATCCCCCGTCCGGATAGAGCTGTGAGCTGGCTGCGGTCGGTTCCGGAGCCTCTCCCGGACTTTACCCCGGGGGGGGCCTTACGCTTTCTGTCTCCCTCTGATTTCTTTCCCTGAAACCGCAATCGGATTTCCGTTTTTATCAAAAACAATGTGTTCGAGAATCTCACTGTTCTTTTGTTTCATTTCCTTCGTGATCTTCTCGTGACAATCATGACACAACGAACGAAGATTCTTTTCGTTCAGTGAAATGTTTGCATTGCTTATGTTCTTCTCTGTTAATTCAACAATGTGATGAACTTCTGTTGCTACGTTATGGCATCCCGGCTCTGTGCATATGTAGTGGTCTCTTTGCAGAATATATTTTCTCTGCTTCTTCCATGCAGCAGAATCATAGAATGCCTTGGCCCACGGCTGTGCCATCCCTTGCCCCGCTTCCCCTGTTGTCATTGCATCAAAAAAGCGGCCTACTTCTGCAGGTCGCTCCGGTGTTATGATTGCCTTCTATTATTTCTTAGGCCAGTATATTGTTCCCTTTCGTTTGGCATCTCTCACCCATAGAATGAACAGTTCAATCAGAACAATCAATAAAGCTATTGGCCACGGGAAAAACAAATAAGGCCAGAAAGCTATTGCTATCGCAATGATCCATATGACCAATCTGATATGTTTCCCAAGCCAATCTCTTATCTTCTGCTTCATCTCTTTTTCCTTTCTACCAGAATAACACGGTTTCTTGTCCCCTGAGTGCCCGACTTAAAAAAAATTATTCGTTCTGCTCCTTTACCGCGTCTGCTTCCAGAAGGTCGAGGATATAGCTATTCAGTGACTTCCCTGCTCGATTTGCCTGTGCCTTGTACTGATCTTTCTTCCCCTTCCTGCATGTCAATGCAATCCGTTCATAGTTTGCTTTGACATATTTTTGTGTGGCTCTGTTCCTCGCTTCCGAGTATGCCATGTTGACCTCTTTCTTCTTCCTGCTATAATTCTATTAAAGCTTGGGCGCCTTGCAGGAAGTTTTGGAGCGGTGCCCTTGCCTGTCTCTATTTAGCTTTCTTTGACGATTGAGAGGTTCTTGAGTTTTTCAAGAGCCTCTTCTTTGTCTTTGCTGCTCTCTACAATCGTGATGACCATTTCCATAATTGTTTTGAACTCCAATGTTGTCATTTCTTCGTTCTCCATCTGAAGCTCCTTTCCTGCTTATCTCCTTGCTACAAGTATATAATACCTCTAATATGTATTTGTGTCAATACATATTGCGCTATAACAAAAAAAGACGAAGATTTCTCTCCGTCCTTTCGCGTTCAGGATCCGTTCTGTTTCCTTCTGCGATTGATCCTGAAGGGTATGCGTGTCGCAAAGAGAAATTACAGTTTCCGGCTCAGCTCATAATAAAAACGTCTGCGTCTCTCGTAGAATTGCCTTTTCCCGCACGGCATCCCCTTCGCCTGCAACTGCCAGAATGTCCAGCCATACGCCACGCCGAGAAGAAGATACTCATAGATCTCCGGTGCTACTTCGCGCACGGTATCCTCCACCAACTGCTTTTTCTTAGCCAACGCATACCGGCGCATGGCAGCCTCAGAGCAGGCATCATAGCCTCCGGACGTCTGCACGCGCTCTTCATCGTAGGTGATGGCCTTGCTGGTGTCCGGCTCCGTGCGAAGCTCCTGCACCCAGTTCGGATATTGAAGAGAAAAGTGCAGCACCGTCAGAAATTCCTCTTTCGGCAGATAGAATTCATTTTTCTCGCTCAAAACTCTGTTCTTCACTTCCACTCTCTCCCCGTTGCTCTGTCCTTCAGATGGATCCTTCCCACTACTTCAAATCCGGCAAACTCTGCAATGCTCTTCATCATGTTAATCACCTTGATCACATGATCCGGTGTCCGCATGGCGCTCTTTACGGCGTGATCTGCTGTCGGATCGCTGTACTTTTCTCCGTTCATCCTTGCCCCCTACACGCACAAATGCCCAGAGAAAGATTTTCTTCCTCTGGGTGGTATCTCAGTTAAATGGCAGCTCCTCATCAATCCCATCCGGAATGTTCAGGAAGCCATCCATCGCACTCTGCTCCCATGACCCCTGCTGCCCGGCTCCGTCCTGCTGCCCTCCCTGGCTTCTCTGTCGATCCGCCCCCGCATACATCGCAGCCATCTTGTCATCCATTGTGTTCCGGCCGGCGCCGTCGCTGTTCCTGCTCTCCGCAAATTCCTGCTCCTCAATAACTACATCTGTCGTGTAAACCTTGGTGCCATCCTGTCTGGTATAGCTTCCGGTCTGAATTCGTCCGGACACACAGATCTTGGTTCCCTTGTGCAGGTACTTCTCTGCAAACTCTCCTGCTTTACCGAAAGCGACGCAGGAAATGAAATCCGCCTGCTGCCCTTCCTGCTTCTTGCCTCGCCTGTCTACTGCAAGCGTGTACCTCGCGATTGTGACCGGCTCCGCTCCCTGAGACCGCCTTATATCCGGATCTTTGGTCAGGCGGCCCAGTAAAATAGCTCTGTTCATCTTCTCTGTTCCCCTCTGTACTCTGCTGGTTTGTACTCTGCGTACTTCGTCCCTGCCACCATGACGGCAATCAGAATCAGTATCATGACCGCTGCTCCTGCTGCCGCGCTAAACAAAGTTTTTTCCATATCTCCTCCTGAATGCGTCCCGCGCCGGGTCTTCGTCGTCCTTCGTGCACTGTCTCCGATAGAATTCTTTCTCCCAGGCGATTTCCCCCAGTATCTTGCTTAGGGATTCCGCCATCGAATTGTCATGAATCCGCTGCGTTACCGGCCCGGCCGTGTGCTCCCACGCCGTCACCGGAATGGTCAGACCGTCCTCGTCGGCCAGCTTCCGCAT
>ERZ1026872.164-NODE-164-length-23550-cov-5.585444_pt1 | contig 23550 bp, 18 predicted proteins | sample MGYA00380166_ERZ1026872 | MGnify/ENA primary metagenome ERZ1026872 (study PRJEB33269, sample SAMEA4719802) | human gut metagenome | biome: human-associated habitat; feature: organic feature; material: feces | place: Cameroon | collected 2013-10 ... | reverse complement strand
ATGCAAATGTGACGATCTTTTAATATTACATTTCCGAATCTATAATCACAAAAAATTCACATCACCGGCAGCCTCCGATGATGCGATTTTCATTTTATCAATACATATATGATTTCTATTTCCAGACTTCTTCCGCAATTTCCTTAACCAGTCGGAGTTTTGCCCACTGTTCCTCCTCGGTCAGTTTATTTCCGATCTCACAGGACGCAAAGCCGCACTGCGGGCTTAAGCACAATCTTTCCAATGGAACGTATTTCGCTGCTTCATAGATTCGACGGATTATCTTCGCTTTGTCTTCCAACTCCGGAGTTTTCGTCGTAATGAGACCCAGAACGACATTCTTGTCTTCCGAAACCTTCGCCAAGGGCTCGAAGCCGCCGGACCGTTCATCGTCATATTCCAGGAACAAGGCATCCACATTCTCTTGCGCGAACACGTAGTCCGCCACAGAATCGTATGCGCCGCTGTTGAAGAATGTGGAATGGTAGTTTCCTCGGCAGATATGGGAAGTAATCGCCATGTCCTCCGGCTTTCCTTCCAGTGCCAAGTTGTTTACCCGAAGCAGTTCCTGCTTCACATCTTCCAAATTCTTTCCCAGGGATTTGTACCGAAGTTTCGCCGCATCGCCTACGACAGCCCCCCAGGTGCAGTCATCGAATTGAAGATTCCGGCATCCTGCATCGTAGAACTGTCGGATTACATCCCGGTAGGCTGCGGCGATATCCTGAATCAACTCCTCATCCGTTTCATAGAACCTCCGCGTGCTTTCCAAATTCGCCGGAACAATCATCTGCTGAAAGGTCTGAGCAGGCGCCGGAATGGTGTATTTCGCAACGGTGTTCTCATTCTCAAACTGCTTCAAGAATTTAAAGTATTCCACGAATGGATGTGGTTTCGCCTTGATTTTTCCCACCAGATACGTATCGTCCAGCACCGCCAGTTCCGCATCGAACCGAACGCCGTTTCCCGTGTTTTCGTGAGCGACCCCTTCCAGCCCCCACATAAAGTCCAGATGCCAGAACGTTCTTCGGAACTCCCCGTCCGTGATTACGTGATATCCTAGCTCCTTCTGCTTCGCCACCACTTTCGTGATTTCCTTGTTCACAAGAGCATCATATTCTTCCTGAGACATTACCTTCTTCTGATACGCCGCTTTGGCATCCTTCAGCGCCTGCGGTCTCAAGAAGCTTCCTACAAAATCATACCGATACGGTATTTTAATTCCAGTCATTTTTATACCCTCCGTTTTCTTTTTTCAACTGAGGATATTCTACCAACTTATCCGGTCCCTGAAAAATACATTTAACCCCCGTCTGTCCATAGTTTCAATCTATGGACAGACGGTTTTTCAACGCTTCTATGTAGGATTCCGCATATCGGCTAAAAATAGTATTCTTTTTTCGAACGATTCCGATGCGCATGGTTCGATTCACCTGCAATGGTTTCGCAATGATGTTGTTGCCGTTCAACCGATGGTCGATGACGCCGCTGCACACCGTAAAACCGTTCAGGCCGATCAGCAGGTTGAAGAGAGTTGCCCTGTCACGCACCTGTATGATTTTCGGAAAATCCAGCACGCTGAGGAATTCTTCCGAGAAATAGAAGGAGTTCCGATTTCCCTGTTCGTATACAAGATACGGGTACGTCATCAAGTCTTCCATTTGAATGACATCTTTTTCGGCCAGCGGATGTTCATCGAATATGAACACATGCGGCCGTGCAATATACAGTTCTTCAAAGATCAAGCGGTTGTTCTTAATCATCTTCGATATCACGTCTTCATTGTGTTCAGACAGGTAGATGACTCCGATTTCACTTTTTCCGTTGGCCACATCGTCGATGATTTCTCCGGTCTGGGTTTCCCGAATAATGAAATTGTATCGATCCGCGTCGTATTTCTTAATCAGGTCCACAAAAGCATTTACCGCAAAGGAATAGTGTTGACAGGAGACGGAGAATTTCGGGCTTCTGCTTTCACCGTTTCCGAAATGCTCCTGCATATTCTCCGCTTGCTCCAACAGCATTCGGGCAAAAGAAAGCAGTTCTTCCCCCTCACGAGTTACGGTTACCCCTTTATTGGACCGAACGAACGCGGTGACTCCCATCTCCTTTTCCAAATTATGAATCGAGGCGCTGAGGGAGGGCTGGGAAATGAACAGCTGCTCCGACGCTTCTGTAATATTCCCGCACTCCGCCACCGTCACCAAATATGTAAGCTGCTGCAAAGTCATGATTTCTTCTCCTAATATATTCCGGTATGCAAATCCAAAAAATGCTTACGCCATGCACAGATAGGCGAAGTATCCCGCGTAGCACAGCAGCATGGCGATGCCGCAGGATTTTCTCAATTCCTTGTGTTTTACCGTGCCGGCCCACAGCACTACGGCAGCCAGAATCGCTACGGCGACATCCACGATGAATTTCCGTTCGAAAGGAACCGGACAGATCAGCGCGGTGGTGCCGATGACGAACAGGATGTTGAAGATGTTGCTGCCCACGATGTTGCCGATGGCAATTCCCGCATTTCCCTTTCTCGCTGCGGTCACGGAAGTCACCAGTTCCGGGAGGGACGTTCCCAGGGCAACGATGGTCAGTCCGATGAAACGCTCACTCATGCCGAAATACCGGGCAATCTCGGACGCCCCGCTGACGGCAAAATCACTTCCTTTTACAACCAGAATTCCGCCAATTACCATTAGCAGAAGACATTTCCATACCGGGTGAATGGGGGTATCGCCATCCTCTTCGTCGGTACCTTTTTTTGCCATGACGAAAAGGTACCCCAGGTACACGAGGAACAGCGCCCACATCAGGACCCCTTCCGCAAAGTTGACGGTTCCGCCGGTCAATCCGCAGATCAGCATAACCACGGTGATGGCCATCATGAACGGCATCTCATATTTCAAGGTGGATTTCTGCACCGTCACGTTGGTAATCAGCGCCGTAACTCCCAGAATAATAAATACGTTCAGAATGTTGCTTCCCACCACGTTTCCGATGGTGATGCCGGCATTCTGCTTCAGTGCTGCGGTAATGCTCACCGCCGCTTCCGGCATGCTGGTGCCCATGGCCACGATGGTCAGACCGATGATCAGCTGAGGAATGCCCAGCTTTTTCGCAATGCTGGCCGAACCCTCCACGAACCAGTCGGCGCCTTTTACCAGAAAAACAAATCCGACGATTAAAATACCCACCTGTAATAACATCTTCTACCTCGCTTTCCTTATTCCCTTGCAGTAGGCAATAAGCATAAAAAAAGAGACTCCTACTGCATCTAACAGTAAAAGTCTCGCTATTTAATCACTTTCCGAGTTATCCTTCAATAACTGTACTGACGAAAAAGTGAACACTTTCGGCTAGCTACTCCCTTTTAGCTTTAGTATTCTACCAAATTCTCGTTTCGCATTCAATATGTTTTACGATTTTTTTGCAATCCGCCGGGGATGCGCTAGATTAAATTCTCCTGCTCCAGGAACGCTCTGGCCACATCCTTCGGTTCCTTCCCCTGCACGTCTACCTGATAGTTCAGCTTCATCATCACCTCGTCGGTGAGCTTCGGTGCCAGCTCGTCCACCACCTTCTGCAGTTCCGGATATTTTTTCAGGGTATCGGAGTTGAAGCACGGAACCGCGTAGTACGGCGGGAACATGTGGTCTTCATCCTTCAGAACTTTCAGATTGTATTTCATCAGCATTCCATCCGTTGCAAAGGCATCGATTACGTCCACTTCCTTATTATCCAGTGCCACAAAACGCGGCGAACCGTCCATTGCCGATATCTTCTTGAACTTCAGTCTCGGATACGCCTTTTTCAATGCATCGATGCAGTCGTGACGGTTCTGGAATTCCAGGGTGCACCCCAGATGGAGCCGGGAGGATTTCCGCACCAGATCTTGGATGGTCTCCAGATTGTACTTCTTGGCAATTTGCTTGCTCACCGCCAAGGTATACGTGTTGTTGAACCCGCACTGCTGGGTCAGTGAGATATTCTTCTTTTTCATCTCCTTGACGCAGGTGTTGTACACCCCTTCCATATCGTCGGTGCCGTCATGCTTCAGCACGCTTCCGTACAGGGTGCCGGTATAATCCACGTACATATCGATATCGCCCTTCTTCAGCGCTTGGTAACACACCTGGCTTCCCCCCAGGTTTTCCTTCCGCACGCAGCTGATGTCGGTATGCGCCTCGATATAGTCGGAATAAAGATTCACCAGAATGAGTTGCTCGGTAAAATCCTTGCCGCCCACGGTAATTTCTTTTTCCCGTCCCGCAAGCCGGCTGTTCACCGCCCCTCCCACGATGATGGCGCAGATGAGAACCACCGCAGTCCCCAGGGTCAGCTTTTCCCGTCTGCGCTTCCGCTTCATCTGCGGCCGGGAGAGGCCGCCGCTCTTCTGCAGGCTGATCGGCGTCACCAGCTTCTCCACCAGTCCCATCAGGAAGTCCACCAGCAGCGCCAGAATGCACGCCGGAATCGCTCCCGCCAGGATCTGGTAATTATTGGTGGTTCGGATTCCCGCAAAAACAAGATACCCCAAGCCGCCGGCTCCGATAAATGCCGCCATGGTCATGAGGCCCACTGCGGTCACCGCCGAAATCCGCACACCGGCCATAATCACCGGCAGTGCCATCGGAATCTTCACTTTGGTGAGGACCTGCCTCGGCGTCAGCCCGATTCCGTTGGCCGCCTCCACCATCAGTGGATCGATTCCGGAAATTCCGGTATAGGTGTTCTTCACAATTGGCAGCAGCGAGTAGATGATGACCATCACGATGGCCGGCAGCACGCCGATTCCCAGCAGTGGAATTGCCAGACCCAGCAGGGCCATGCTCGGAATCGCCTGCACCACGTTGGCCAATCCCAGCACCGGCTTGTCCAGCTTTCGCACATAGCTGATCAGGATTCCAAGCGGCACGCCGATCAGGACGGCGATGCACACCGCAATTGCGGTCATTTCAATGTGCTCTAACGTTAACTTCCAGATTTGAGACGAATGGGCCCCGAAGTATTCGAACATCTTAATCATTGCAACGCACCTCCTCCGTCATATCCTCCAGATACTGGCGGCTCAGCGTCGAAACCAGATTACTGTTGGTCAGGAGTCCCACAACCCTGCCCAGGGCGTCCACCACCGGCACGTTGCTGGCATCCGTCCGGTCGATCATCTTCAGTACGTCCAGAATGCTGTCTTCCGGATGAGCTGTGCATTTCGGCGGCAACATAATCTCCCCCGCCGGCTTGTCCGGCCGGTGGTTGGTGTACAGGGATTTCCGGTTCACGATGCCCAGCAGCTGTCCTTCTTTTCCGGTCACCAGCAGCGTATCCACGTGCCGCATCGTCAGCTTGGTAATGCATCGCTCCGCGGAAAGGGAGGCATCGCAGGTCACCGGATGCCGAATCATAAAATCTTCCACCCGAATGAACTTCGGCGATCCCCAGATTCGGTTCGCCCCCACGAAGTTCGCCACAAAATCATTCGCCGGACGTCGCAGAATTTCTTCCGGCGTATCGTACTGCAGAATGCGGCCGTCCTTCATGATGCAGATTCGATCTGCAATCTTAATCGCCTCGTCCATATCGTGGGTGACGAAAATCATGGTCTTTCCCATCTTTCGATGGAGGTCGGACAGCTCATCCTGCAAGGAACTTCTGGTCAGCGGATCCAGAGCGGAAAAGGGCTCATCCAGCAGCACGTAATCCGGGTCGTTGGCCAGGGCACGGATTACGCCGATTCGCTGCTGCTGCCCGCCGGACAGCTCGCTGGGATATCGGTCCAGGAATTTTGCCGCATCCATATCCACCATCTCCATCAATCGCTCCGTATTCTTCAGAATCTGATACTCATCCTTCCCTTCCAGCTTCTCGATGATTTCGATATTCTGACGTATGGTCATATGGGGAAACAGTCCGCCCTGCTGGATTACGTATCCCATATTTCGGCGCAGCTTCACCTTGTCGATGGATTCGATATCCTCTCCATCAATGAGAATCCGGCCGCCGGTGGCGGGAATCAGCCGGTTAATCATTTTCAGCGTGGTCGTCTTTCCACATCCGCTGGGACCGATCAGCACCGTCAGCTCACCGTCCCGAAAATCCATGGAAATTCCGTCCAGAACCACGTTGTTCTTAAACGCTTTCGTTACATCTATCAGTTGAATCATAATCTCATCTCCTTGTCGGGTGCATAGCACCGGCAAAAGCAATGACGTAATTGGACCCCCAAAACTTATATAACAATGCAACTATATACATTTATTTGTAAATTTTATCATTCCCTTTTGTGCGTTAAGTGAACGTATGTCGGTTCTCTGTGTAGGGTTATGCAAAGAATCCATCACGTAAACGGCACGTAATAAGAAAAAAGGCACCTCCGAAGAGATGCCTTTCCTGCTCCATGAATCTCAGAACTTACACTTTATTCCAGTTTGATAAGCGCGTCAACAATGCGATTCTCCAGTTTTTTCTGATCCGAAGCCGAAAGCTCGTCGGATGTTCTAATTACTAGTGTTCCTACCACTCTGTGGGAACCCGGCGAAAGCATGCCCGCCCCATCAAATCCGGAAAGATACGCATCCCTCGCTTCTGCATCCTTTACAGTGTGGAATGCCTCGATTACCGCGCCGCCTTCCGTGCCGGCTTCTACCGGAGACTCTCCCTCATCATAGCTGTCGTCAATCAGGGATGATTTCATCGCCACATATGCGTAATAGCCGCCTTTCTTATTCATGAGTGTATTCGCATCTGTTTTTTCCGTGGCAGCTTCCACCGCTGTAACACTTTTGACGGTCTTCGCTCTCTCCACCAGAAATTTTTCTTTCGGTTCGGTTACCTGCTTTTGCTGCTTCACGCTGTCTTGATAGGCTTTGATTGCGTTATCGATATCCTTCTTTACTTTCTTATACGCATCGTCATCCTCTGCCTCTTCGCTGGTTTTCACCGCCTTTTCAAGCGCCGTTTCCGTTTCCGCATCAAATGGCTCTGCATCTTTCTCCAGCAATTCGTTTGCCGTATCCACACTCTCATCCATCGCCTTTTTGGCCTCAGAGGCGCATCCCGTAAAGGATATCGCCATCGTCAAACACAGCAGTAAAACCAAGTTTCTCAATGCAAACTTTTTCATCTTCTATCACTTCTCCGTTCCTCAAATCGATCCAGAATCCCGAGCATATCTTTCGGCAGACGCTTCCGGCATTCATCCTTCATATTATCCGGGAGGCCGTAGAATGCTTCCGCAATGCTCGCGGCAATACAGGTTAAGGTATCGCAGTCACCGCCCAAAGACACCGCCGTCCGGACTACATCCTCAAAATCCGCCCCTTCCATGAAAGCCGTCAATGCTTCCGGCACCGTTTCCTGACATGATTCGATGTGATGATATCCCGGTCTGATTTCGTCGCAGGTTCTGGAAAGATCATAATCAAATTCCTGAATGATATATTTCTTTATCTCCTCCTTGGAAGCTCCGTTTCGCACCATAAAAATAGCCGACGCCACCGCTTCCGCACCCTTTATGCCTTCCGGATGATTATGAGTAACTTCTGCGGTCAGCCTTGCATATCTTCGGGTCTCTTCCAGACTGTTATACAACCAGCCCACCGATGAGACCCTCATTGCCGATCCATTCCCCCAACTGCCGTATGGCTGCGGGTTTTTCTTGCTCAGCCAAAAGAAAAATCTCTGTCCATAACCGGCCCGGGGATACTTCTTTCCCCATTTCTGCATAGACTGAATGACTGCCGTTTTCACATCATCATCCTCGGCATCATCTGAAATACGCATCAGCGCATCCGCCACCGCAATCGTCATTACGGAATCATCCGTGAAACACACCCGGTCATTGAACATCTCGAAATCTTTTGTTTTATTGCCCCTATCAAACTCGTAGGGTGCGCCAATCATGTCCCCTAAAATTGCTCCATACATATATTGAACCCTCCTTCGAACTCTTGATGCTGCAAGTATATCAGAATACGAAAAAGGAGTGGTCGTTTGCCATGCGACAAATTCCACTCCCCGTAATCACGCCCCCAGAATCGGCTGCCCATATTTGAATAGTGCAGCGTTTATCTCATAGATATCGTACACCTTGTTCGTGACGAAATAGGTGATAATCAAGTCAAATTTGCTGCTGGGAGAGAATGCAATCTCTGCCCTGGACAGAAGATCCAGCATCGCCGGCATATCCAGCTGAAGCGCGATTGCAAAAGCCACCGCTGTTTTTTTCGTCGGCTTATAATCTTTCTTACATCGGATTCTCGAAAACACCTTCCGATCGATGTTCGCTTTCTTATAAACGGTGACATCGTCCATACCGCTCTCTTCAATCAGCTTGAACAGTTTTTGCTGAAAGGTATCCTCGGAACGCTCCAGAATTTCGTCCAGGCTCATTCCCGAAACGTCCGGAAATAGCGGTGTACTCAGCATCGCGGAGGTTTTGTTTTGCTCCGGCCGCCCCCACCGTTCACTTCCGTACCAAATTCCGTACTCCGCTTCATGAAGCTCCGCTATGCCGTGCTCATCGATGTATTCTTCAATATCCCCTACCAGCTTCTCGGACAGCTCGAACGCCTTCCGACCCAGCACGACCAGAATAACCTCCATCTCATGGGACAGAAGGAATTTGTCGATCTCCGCCAAAGCAATCTGCAGCGCCTCATCTTTCGGGAACCCGTAACTTCCTGTGGCAATCAGAGGAAATGCGATGCTCCTGCAAGAAAGCTCTGCCGCCAGGTTCAGCGATTTCTCATAACAGGAATGAAGAATCTCCCGCTCATCGTGATTGCCATCAATCCATGCCGGTCCGACAGTGTGGATTATATATTTTGCGTCCAGGTTAAAAGCAGGTGTATGGGCTGCTTGGCCCGGATGCATAATACCGATTTTCTTACGCTCCGCCAGCAACCGATCTCTGCCGGCGGCATGATAAATCGCACAATCCGTGCCTCTGCCAACGGCAACATCCGGATTCGCCGTGTTCACGATGGCATCTGCTTTTACTTTTGTAATATCGTTTCGGATAATCTGAAACGGCATCCGAAGTCACCTCCATCAGTTAAAAATCATTTCTTCACATTCTCTTCCAGTTCCAGCATGTACCGGTCAAAGTCGGACATGAACAGTCTGTCCTGAATCACACGGTATTTTTCAAATTCGGTTTCGGCATGGAGCTTTGCAATTTCAGCCGTTACTTTCCCTGCATCCTGTAATATGCCGTAATCAAACATTTCAATGAAGCTGTTAAGTCTTTTTTCCCAATCCTGCATCGTAAGAGGGATGTGGCGCAATGTCATGCTTTCAGCGAAATCCAAATATGCCGTTACCATACGGTTCAGCTGTTTCATTTCATCTTGACTCAAATAGTTCTTAGCAACCGTAACATCGCTTTTCTTAATTTTCCCTTCCGGAGCATCTGCCCAGGTCGTTAAGCCCATATGTTCTTTTTCGTGATCCGCTCTTTCTACAATCAGCTCTGCTGCCGTATGTCCATGAACTGCATAGTGCATTTTATTCTGAACGGTTGCGTAGAATCTTCTAGTGGTTGCAGAATTCCTATCGTAATCGATGGCGGTAGCATAGAGGTCGGTTATCTTCTGATAGAACTTTCTTTCGCTGGCACGAATCTCGCGGATGCGTTCTAATTGTTCATCGAAGTACTTTTCGGTCAGATACGTCCCTCGTTTCAGCCGTTCATCATCCATAACCCACCCTTTGATGGTGTAGTCTTTTGCAATCTGATTGACCCATTTGCGGAACTGCACCGCACGTTCGGAATTGACCTTGAAGCCGACGGCAATAATCATCTCCAGGGAATAGTGATTTGTGTTATACGTTTTTCCATCAAGAGCAGTTATTCGAAATTTTCGAATAACTGAATCCTCTTGCAATTCACTATCCTCGAATATCTTTTTAATATGATAATTGATTGTATTTGTTCCTACATCATACAGCGTCGCCATCATCTTTTGCGTCAGCCATATATTCTCATCCTCATAGCGCATTTCAATGCCGTCCTGTTGATCTCCTACAGAGGCAACATAGGTCAAATACTCCGCCGCGCTGGAACGGATGGTAATCTCTTCTTTTTTCTTTTTCAATGGAATCCTCCTCCTAGGCTCGTTCAATCATCCGACACCGTCTTTGTAAGGACTTTCTTCTGAAAACTCCACTTGCCGCACGCCGGGCATTTCATGTATCTTGTTCTTCCGATATGCGGCGCAAGATTGGTCTGCCAGTATGTCGGTACATGTCTGTCATGGCATTTCCGGCACTCATAATATCCGGCTTTCTGCTCAATACCCACCGCAATGAATGCAGCCGTTACGATCATTACCACAGCAAAGGCTATAAGGCCTGCCCTCAACCCGGTCGGCATCTCCACGCATGCAGCAACGCCGCACAGCACAAGCCCTGCAATTGTCGCCGGCGCACCGATAACGATTTCAAGATTGAGCAGCTGCTTGTTCTTTTCATCAACTTCCCGTCTCATTTCCAACAGATTTTCTTCTGCTTTTTTGTTGTAGGCTTCCGTCATGATTTTTTCGCCCGACAGGAGCTCGTTGACATTGATGTTCAAAAGCTCGCACAGTTCCAGCATGATTCCGGCATCCGGCAATGATTTCCCGGTTTCCCATTTACTGACTGCGCGGTCACTGATTCCAAGTTTCTCGGCAAGAACGGCCTGCGTCATACCCTGATCCTTTCTGCAGGATGCTATGAATTTTCCGATTTTGATTTGATCCATATCGGGCACCTCCTTTCTTGCCTCCACTATATCGCCGAGCAAGTTTTTTTAACACGAACCGGTGGTTGATATGCCGAAAAGCCTGCTTTTATGCGGTTATTCTATATGCAACTCCATTTCCTCTTGCCGCCAGGATTGAGTATCACAAAACAAAACCGAACGGAACTTTCATCCTCTTCTCGCGGATAGCGTATGATGAGATGTCCTATGACTTCGCCATTCGCATCTATTGCTGTTAGCGGATAAAAACGCCCCTTTTCAATCCGAGGCGTATAGTTTTCAATTATGTCATCCCCCGTAAGTGGATACTTACTAAAACTGTCGGCGGACCATTTGTATAATTCTTCCTTCGATTGAATCCAACCGGCTATAATCGGAGCATCTTCTTTTTTGAAATTTCTTAGTTTCATTTGTTTTAAGCCCTCACGATTCTGCTTTTTTCCATAAAAATAAAATCATATGCCATACACTTCCGATGGGGTTATTCCGCCCTCACCCGCAAATACTTTTCCGCTATATCGTCCAGCTGGTTTTTTATGGATTGGAAATCGCCACTCAAATCAAGCGTTCTTACACATACGCGATTTCCCATGATCTGATATTCGTTATTAAATGACCCCTCTTCATCTGTTTGCGCATAGAGAAGCATTCCGGACACCTTTTCATGGGGAACACCGACAAGCTCATTTTCCTTTGTCTTTACATAGGTGAATATCTGGTACAGGTTATCTGTCGGGATGGACACCTTTCCATACTGCTCCCGCAGATTGCGTTCGTAGTATTTTGCATCGATAATCAGCGTCCGTTCTCCGCGCATCAGAGTAATATCCGTCTTCATCTTCGGAAGTAAATCTCGGAAGCCATCATCCACCTGCCAATCCATCATGGAAGCAGAAGCCTTTACTTTCAAATGCTTGTACTCGGTGTTGTAATATTCCAAAATGAACTTCTCATACAGGTGATGCATCTTCTGATCGTCCAGAAAATCCATCATCTTTGTCGAACCGTCCGATTGTGTCTGAAGCAAGCCTTTAATCACCAGCTCACAGACCGCCACCAGCATCCGATAGCTCTGATTATTTCGGTTGAATCGGATGGACCAATTGATGGTGTGTATATCAAGGGTTTCTACGTCTTCGAAGAACACCAGCAGCTTCTTGATTTCCTTCTTTCTGCTTGGCGATATCTTTGCTTTCAGCAAGAGCAATAGAGTGCTCTTGATAATCCGATTCATATAGGAGTTGACGGAGAACTCGTCATAGGTACAAACCAGCTCCCCGCGAATCATACTGAGATTCTTTATGGATGCAGTCACATCGATTTTCCCGCGTGGAGACGACAATGCTTCCGTCTCCGAAATATATTCCTGTCCCAGGCCGCGTTTCAGCTGCTGCTTCACGCCTTTTATCAGAATGGATGCACACAGCTCCGCTACATTATGAAATTCTTCCGTTTCGATGCTCTTATATCCTTGCTCATTTAACACTCTGAAGGCGTAGGAAAGCATATAATATACGTTTTGTACCGGAATCACTTAATCGCACTCCTTAAATCCTCAATCCAAGTCTTTGCTTTAGAAGGCTCATCAAACCAGTATTCTTTTAGCAATGGCGCCAGCTCGAATTCAATGATGCCGGAAAGGGTCCGATCGGATGTTTCCTTCAGTTCACAGAAGAAACTGTGTCCAATACAGAATCCTTCTCCCAGGGATTCATCCTTCGCAATGTCTGCATTCAGCGCTTCTACCATATCAATCAATCTATTAAACTTCTCGCTCTGCAGGCTATCTCGGTATGCACGGAATCCTTTGGTATTAAACCCGGGTTCCAGATTAAAGAAGGCAAATCTTCTGCGGAGCGCATAATCCATCATTGCTAGACTTCTGTCTGCGGTATTCATCATTCCGATGATATAGACATTTTTCGGGACAGAAAATTTTTCATCCGCATACAAGAGCTTCAGTTCGATGCCGCGCTTGTCCGATTCAATCAGCATGAACAATTCGCCGAATATCTTGCTAAGGTTTCCACGATTGATTTCGTCGATGATAAAGAAATACGGCGTGTCTTCATCATCCTCTTCAGCGGATTTGCAGAAGTCATAGAAGGCACCGCGTTTCAACTCAAATCCGCCTTCTTGTGTCGGACGAAATCCCATGATGAAATCCTCGTAGGAATAGCTCTGGTGGAATTGAACCATCATTACACGGGACGGATCTTTCACACCCATGATGGAATACGCCAGTCGCTTTGCCGCAAAGGTCTTGCCCACGCCCGGAGCTCCCTGGAGAATGACATTCTTCTTTTTCTCTACCAGAGCAACCAGCGTGTCGTATTTTGGTTTTTCCATGTAGACTTCTTCCAGGAACATATCCGCATCATACGGTTTCAGAACGGCCTCAACCTGTTCTTCGATATCGTCTTCAATCTCGCTTTCAAACAGAGCATTCAGCTTTTCAACATAATCCGTATATGCCGTAATATCAGTGAGTGTTTTCATTACAGCCTGTCCGGGATGCGCCCACTCTCCCTTATCGGTCCAGTTAACCGTCCGGATGTTCTTGTACTGGGAGCGGGAAGAATCGAATTCATAATCGGACTCCACGACACCGCGACCGATAATTTGATGCATCCCTTTCTTGGCAAATACGATGTCGCCCGGCTTCATTTCGTTGACAAACTGCCAGGTGGCATGCGCATCGTTCTTGTAGGATTTCGCCGGGTTGATTTTATCTTTCATCGCCTGCTTCATCTCGCTTTTGCTGTTAAATGCAGACAAATCACCGATTTCATCCCAGCCGATGCCCATTATCCCGGCATCATAGAACTCATCCCAGCAGGATGCCCCATCTCCCGGCGAGTACAGCCAGTAGTGGGTGGTATCAACGTCATCATCGTTCGAGCACTTCCACGCTTCGAAGCTCAACTCCTTGAAGTCTTTTAATTTGGTCTCACTACTTTGAAGGTACGCACGAAGCTTTTCCACTATGTCGAAGTATTTGGCGGATGGAATCTTCGTTTCATTCTTCGGAAGGGACTGTACGAGTTCTTTCGGAAGCTTTCCGGATTTATAGATGTACCAGGTATTGCGCTTATCCAGATTCAGAAAAGAATTCGGTGCAATCCAGTACAGACCCATTGTAATCTTACCGTTGCCGTTTCCCTTCTTTTTGATACATAAGTCGAAATATTTGGACACCTGAGCAATTTTCTCCGGTGTCGGGTTCTTTGCGTATGAAAGGGCAGCATCAAACAGCTCCCAAAGATCCGGAATGTCGTCGTCTCCGCGATCCGGGAGGAAACCATAGAAGGTTGCATTCTGAAGATTCAGCACCGGAATACTGTCAAATGCGGTGGGAAGCGGAGTCTTCACATCGAACAGCTCCGCCACTGCTTTCAGGATAGCCAGACGGTTCGCATCCGTGAGATTCTTGTTAAAGAGCCCGAAGAATGTGAATGGATCGATATCTACAATCTGGTTGTCCTTTTCCAGTGTAGGAAGGTTGATGCCGGTAATCTCATAAATCTTTTTGACCTTCTCTATCAGTTCCCGGCGGTTGCTCTTGTACCGGAGCAATATGCCGGATAGTTCTTTGTAAAAGTCTACCCAGTCAAATTGGTTTGATTCGCTCATGTAAACCTCCTTGTTTTTTGGTATTAGCTGTTCACGGTAAAATCTGAAAACGTGTCTTGAAGAAAGAGCCATTTTTCTTGACTAACTATAAAAATAAAAATCCTCGATTTAGTCAACGAGAATCCTTCAATTTTAAGCGTTTCCGGGATTCTTGTTGACTAATTCTTTATTCTCATTGACTAATTTCTCCCTCATAAGTCGGCAACATCAATTATCACCGGTAAACTGCTTCAGCGATCTGTCTTCTTTTGCATCAATGATTGGTGATGGCAGTAAAAAGACTTACGTTATGTCGGATGTTTCCGGTTCTGTAAAAACAAAAAACGTTTGTAACACATTTCCGTTCATCCGCAAAAACATACTGCTTCGTATCTGATTATTCTTCAGCAGAATTATCATCATCTAATGGCAGTTCAGCAAGCTTTTCTTTTATCTTTATTATCAACTGGACGATGCAAGTATAAACACGTTTACCGTCCTTATCCTCCAGAATGCAATTCTCTATCTCGATATCCTCAAAATCTTTATCCTCACTATAAAAAGCTTGATAGAACGCCTTTACATCAAATTGAAGATTAGATTTCGCTATCTCAAAGACATTTTCATCATTTTCAAAACAGGCATAGCCCGTATCCGTCTGTTTAAACTGAAGCATTCTTTTCATATCGTTTCCATCTCCTTTTCAATGTATCCAGGCCACCCTCGATGTGGTCAGAAATAATATCAAGTATATTGTAATCTGCATCCCGATATTCTAGTGCCCCTGATTGAATGTATATTTTGTCATCATCCTTCCCGATAAAGATAACATTATCAACATCAAGATTTACGATGAACTGTGGTCTATGAGTAACCATTAAAACTTGACGATGCTCACCCATAATCTTAAAACGGTCAAGCAAATAATCTCGAACAGCCTTCTGTGAAATATTATCTTCTGGCTGATCAATAATATACATACCATCATGGTTCGTTTCATAGGATAAGATATCAAAATATATTTGAGCATCCAACCCTGAAGATAACTCCTGCGTTCGATCTTTTCCGGCCTGCGTTATCGTGAATTTATTCGACAGATCGGCATCCAGCTTTTCCTGTATTTTTGATTTCAATTCATTCAGCGCTTCCGATGGAGCTCCGGTAAAATAGGAAAGCCGCTCTGACAATTCCTCCTGACTCATTTCCAGAACAGATTTCTTAGTGCCCTTTTTCATTTCAGATGCGAAAAGACCTTTGACGTACTCTTCATCGATTTCTGTTATGCCCAGCCTGCTATTAAATTCATAATCGTGGACGCGTTCAGTCTGTATCTGAATTGATTCCTTCTTGATGCTGAAATCCGGCACCGTCAGATTCTCTCTCCGCCTGATGATTGCAACAATCGCTTCGGCTGCGTTGTCAATATTCTCATTGTATGTTGACAGCTTCTTTTGAGTATCCGAAACAGAAGACTGGTATTTCTGCTTGAACTTACCAACGGCGTTTTGGAAAAGGGCAATTTTGGTATTCTCTCTTTCAGCTCTCTTCTTTTTCTTCTCGTAATGCATGGACATACTGTCCAGCTGTTCAATAATATACTCCAGCTGTTTCCTGTCATCCTGTTCAATCCAGGTGCTTTCCATTATCGTTTCTATCTCTTCAACAACATTATCCAGATCGGCGCTGATATTATTGTAGCCTTCTACACGTTGATTATCCTTTGAGACAGATCCAACAAACGTTATGCTCTCCGCCTGTTCGATATCTTCATCAAGTATCTTAAATCTGCCCAGCTGAGCTTCCAAAAGCTCCAACGTGAATTTTTCTTCCAGGAATGCAAATATAACTTCCAGCTTTCTCTGAATCTTTTCTTTGTATGCCCCTGACTTAATTGGAGCCGGATAATAAGGACTCAGGAAATCGTCAGACTTGATTTTTTCCTGTTCAAACTTATCACGGATCTCACCCTGCATATCAAAAGCAAATATCTCTGCCGCAGGAATTGATGTCCCAATCTCAATATTATGTTTTTTCAGATATTTGTCATATCCTCGAACCACGGTCTTTTTGAGCGGACCATCTTGCTGCTTCCTGTATTCTGTCAGTTTGTGCAGCAACAAGGACTTTCCTATCGAATTATCTCCGATGATAACATTTATTCCTCGTGAAAGAGGAATATCATATCCTACCCCATCAATAGTAATCTGAATACTTTTAGTATAGGTCTCGGTCGGATTGAAAAAGCTGTTGACTGTCTTTATTCTTCTGTGATCTGTTATTGCCATAACCAGCCCTCTGAAACAGGGCAGGCATTTCACATATGTATAGACGAAATCCGTATTATCTTTTTCTGTCTCTTTGGGATAATACTGCCAGTCATGACAGTCGGAACCCGTAATGAATCGGATATCCTCAGTCAGATCCCGTGTATTCAGGAAATTCTTATTGAACACCTCGTTCTTACGGTTTTTGAATTCAAACGCCTCAAAATAATCAGTGTAAACAAACTCTTGGAATTTCTCTTCTCCAACAGCCTTCGCATCATTTTTATACGGACGAGATGATGTCAGAGAACTCTTCTGATGAACGATAAGAACTGTATCCAGATCAATGTTTCTCAGAATGGAAAGAAACTTTTCCTCCGAAAAAGCGCCATTCTTGTCATATGCCGTTTTTCCCTTATCATCTACCAAACAATCGGCGATCTTCGCTACTTTGGCTTCATCCTCATCATTAAATACAGCAATTACATGTAGCACGGCCGGACCGTTTTCTCCAATGAACTCAACTGTAAATTCAATACCTGGAAACACTTTAATAACAGAACACTGATCATCATTTTCATAAGCCTTCAGTGTCTTGTACACATCGAATCCGAATGCATCATGATCCGTAATTGCGCACAGCTGAACACCATTGGCGTTCAGCTTCTCTGCCAGAACGCCAATGTTATCTATCGTATTGAATGCCACCTTCCCTTTGTCCTTTGCACGAGAACAAACGGAGTGGATATGCAAATCAATTTTATATCCAGACTCTACTACCTTCATAATTCTCTTTGCACCAACCTATTCTCGCATCATTAAATTTATTTAATAATAAGTGTATTACTACCCAATTCGATGGGGTCAACACGAATTTGGGAACTAGAATGAACATGAAACTTCTTTTCGAATAAAGCGTCAATATCTTTTATTGTTCAGTTCCTTTAGTATCAGAACGATCAACTCGTCTTTTACTATCTGCTACAGCCTCCAACATCTTAAAATGCAATTTAACAAAGTGAATAAATGCATCTGCCGCTTCAATTAGTACAGAATTTCGTTTTTCTGGTAATTCTCTTCCAACTTGCCATTCAATACTATCGTCTTCCACTTTTACAACAGTTTGATAGAAAGCTTTTTCAGACAAATGTATATAACCGCTTGCCTGATTGTAAACATCTGCAAATCGAGTGTCGACCTTGGACAATTCCCTTTTTAAGTATCCATCTGTCATCTTCGTCCCATCTTTACTCAACTGCTTGTTAATTGAATCGCCACTGATAATACAATCAATAACAGTTTCTTTATCTTTTGCGATGAAAGCTGCATACGAGCGCATACAGTTATCCATCTGCAATCTTAACAATGCTCCTACGCAAGTAAGATTCCGCTTGCGGAGCATGTCAGTAAACCCATCAATCAGGTTCAAACATCGATCAGCAGATGCACAAAAGAAAAAATCTTCTTTGAAAAGAGTCTCCCCGATAATCCCCTTTGTAAGGGAAATTCCCTGTTTTCGCAGTTCCATTAATCTAACAATTCTCTTTTCAGTCATATCAAAATAATCTGTGTTAGTCATACCATCGGTTTCCCCTTTTCAGTAATCAATCTTTCTTCCCGTACGATACGCTATCCTCCGCCACCGTCATCAAATCCTGCTGCGCCTGCTGCGGCTTGAAATCATAAGTAACCGCTTTATGCTCCTTCCCCTGCATTACATACGCTTTCCCTTCCGGATTGTAAGTAAGATTGAATACCAGATCGGACAGCCATTTCTTGAATGACGGATTATCTTGGAATTGCTTGAACAGCTCCATATTGTCAGCCATGATAGAGAAAATAGCCTGCTGAAGAGCTCGTTCACTCTCTGTACGCGCCTCCTGGGCATCAGAATTCTTCATAGCATTCTGATACTTCTTGTCCTTGGAAACCATCTCTGGAATAGCCAGAATCTGCCGCTGTACATTATCAGCGTCATTCCAGTTGATGTTCCCAAACATATCGTTAAAGTCCATTATGATCTTAGAAAGAAGATCCATCTCTGGTTCAACAGTATGTCCTACCTTTCCTGCCGGGACCGGTGCTATCTCAGCATCCGCATCTTCCAGCTTTATTGAAATTGCCTCCTGAGCCTCATTACGATAACTATTCAGGTCAATTGTGGAAAGGATCCCTTCAGAAAGATCGTCGCCTCTCGGAGACGGCAATTTCGGAATAAGCAGATTCAAGAAGATTGACAGCTTTTCCCATTCTACATTTCCATACGGCAGGATTGCTCCCAAGAAGCCATATGTACGTACAAACGATTTCGCTGCACTCTTGAATTTAATCTGATCATCCAGTTCCAACTGCTTATAAATTGCTGTGCAGGCATCCAGAATCGGATCCAGACGGTCACGCTCTGCCCCACTCAGGAACAGATCAACCAGCTTCTCCACATCATTGTCATCATAGATTTGATACTCTTCCATCAAGGTAATCAAATCATACAGCTTGTTCGGATCCGTTTCGCCGGACAGAATAGTCGTCCGATAGAACTTAGAAAATGCTGCCTCTATGACAGATGTTTTGTTTGCAAAATCAAGGACATATACTTCATCCTTGCCTGGGCATGCTCTGTTCAGTCTCGAAAGCGTCTGCACTGCTGCAATATCATAGAGGGGCTTATCGACATACATTGTCTGTAGAAGCGGTTCATCAAATCCGGTCTGGAACATGTCGGCTACAATGAGGATTCGATATGGATCCTTTTTAAACTCCTTAGGAATCTTGGCATCCGGGAAGCCGTTCAGTCCGGCAGATGTCAATGCCGGCTCAGCTCCGTTGTACTTGTGTTCTCCGGAGAATGCCACGATTGTCTTGTAAAGGCTGTGTCGTTCGGATAAGCACTTGTTGATGGCATAGTAGTACTCAACGCACCTGGGAATACTAGCCGTAACCACCATCGCACGTGCCTTCCCGCCGATCTTTTTCTTTGCGATGACTTGCTCATGAAAGTGTTCAACCATCATGGCTGCCTTCTTTGCGATAACTTCAGGATTTCCTTCGACAAAGGCACGCAGTTTTTTCTGCGCCCGTTTTTTGTCAAACATCGGATCATCTTCGACGGTCTTCATGATTTTATACCAGCTGTCGATGGTGGTATAATTCCGAAGCACATCCAGAATGAAGCCTTCCTGTATTGCCTGCTTCATTGTATAGACATGGAACGGACGATGCTTAATCTCGCCGTCTTCTTCATACGGAACGCCAAACATTTCTTCCGTTTTATTCTTCGGCGTAGCAGTAAAAGCAAAATAGCTTGCCGATGGCACAAGCTTACGTCCTTCCATCATGGCATTGATTTTGTCTTCATTATCTGCTTCATCAGCTGTCGCAAGACCGGAAAGAGCCAGATTCATATTTGCCGAATTACGCCCGCTCTGTCCTGAATGCGCCTCATCAATGATAATGGCAAACTTATTATCCTTATGCTCATGACCGATTTCAGAGATGATATATGGAAACTTCTCTATTGTGGAAATGATAATTCTCTTCCCATCCTGAATAGCTTTCCTAAGGTCTCCGGAGTGCTCTGCCCACGTCACAGTATTCTTGACCTGCATGAACTGCTTTATCGTGTTCCGAATCTGTTTATCCAGAATACGACGATCCGTAACCACAAGGACGGAATCGATCATAGGATGACCATTCTCTTCAAGTCCGATAAGCTGATGCGCCAGCCATGCGATAGAATTGGATTTTCCGCTTCCGGCGCTGTGCTGGATCAAATACTTCTTTCCCACACCGTTTTCTTTGACATCTGCAAGTAGCTTCTCTACGCAGTCCAACTGATGATAACGTGGCCACACTTGTTTCACAGATTTCTTCTTTGTATCTTCATTTACTTCTTCGATAACCTGTGCATAGTTTTCAATAATTCTCGACAGTTTCTGCTTTGTAAGAATATCCTTCCACAAATAGTCCGTCATAAGGCCGTTCGGATTAGGCGGATTCCCTGCTCCGTCATCATAACCTTTGTTGAAAGGCAGGAACCAACTGTCTTTTCCGGCAAGCTTCGTGCAAAACTGAATGGTTGCATCATCAACAGCAAAATGGACCATGCAGCGTTTGAATGTAAACAGCAAATCGTGAAAGTCACGATTCTCTTTATACTGACGTACAGCATATTCTGTGTTCTGTTTGGTCAGCTGGTTTTTAAGCTCCATCGTGATAACCGGAAGACCGTTGATGAACAGGCAGACATCCAGAGCCAGCTTCCCGGCATCCTGCGAATAACGCAACTGCCGTGTCGTGCTGAAGATGTTTTTCTCATACATGATTCTGGCCTGCGCATTATTTTCTGTCGGTGTAAGATAAAACATGATGAGATCAGCCGGATAAACCTTGATGCCATTGCGAAGCACATCAATAATGCCACGCTTGGCAATCTCTCCGGACAGACGGTTCAGGAACTGTCGCTTCTTTGTATCAGAAGTGAACACACCCAGCTTGTCCATTTCCTTCGGCTGTGTATCCTGCAGAAACCGGAACAGGCGTGTCTCGTCGACAGCATACTCTTTGTTATAGTCGGCGTTTGTTCCTTCCTCGTACCCGTTCTGTTCAACCAGCCACTTCACGATTAAGGATTCAAGGCCGCTTTCCTTTGTGTTGGTAAAAGCCATTGTCAATCCTCCTGTGTATCCATTTCTTCTGTATCTACATCCTCATTCGTTTCCTCGTCAGGGTTTTCAATATACTCATATTCAGGAATCACTATGTTCCGGACATCAATTGCACCCGTAACAGCAGCTGAGATCAGGCTCGTCCGGTATTCATCAATGAGCATCATTTCTCGTGCAAGCAATGACTTGCTTGAAGCAATCATGTTCCCCTTCGTGATTGCTTTTTCAGGGATTAGACCATTAAAAACTGATGTTTTCCATCTCAAAAACTCATAAATATGATTCTGCTCTTCCATAGGAGGAACCGGAACATATATATTCTTCATCTCGCTGTATCGGGTAGTCCAAAGATCCGCCACGATACCTCTGCCGTTTCGATAAAACTCCTCAATGAACTTATGACTCCTAAGTAAATAGTGATAGTACATTGAGGTGTTCTCTCGTGGGCATAAAATTATATTTATCAACGATACTGAACCATCATATTCAGAAAAGCCGCTTGACCCACGCCTATCAGAGCGGCTATTGATAACAAAGTCGCCTTTCAGAACTTTCTTTCGGTTATCACTGTCTTTTGATTTCACAGCAGTATCAAGCTGTTTTGTCACACCAAACTTAGTGACCGACAAAGGCATAAAATCCTTATCAGAACATTTCTCAGAACGTTCCAAAAACAGATCGTTAATTTTTTTCATTTCCCAATGGGATGGAACTGATTCTATCCAGCTTACACCTGTGGGTTTGTATTCTGTATAACTATGAAATGCACTCATGATAACACCTCGCTTAACACTCCGGACATCTGCCCTATTACGTCATTGATATCTGCAGCAATTGCATCTATATCTCTTATTGGACGTGGTTCAAAGAAATATTTTGTAAACGTTAGTTCGTAGCCTATTTGTGTTTTCTTTTCGTCAATCCATGCGTCAGGAGTATATGGAAGAACCTCTGCTTTCATATACGCATCAATTCCTCCCGGATATGTAAACGGCACAATTTCTGTTTCCGTCTTGGTTTTATCGATCTGAATTCTACCTTTTTTGTCCTTAATAACAGATCCGACCTCATCATAAAGAGGTTGTAGAACCGTAATTCTCCAATGGCCGAATTCTTCGTTGCCGTACACATGGCTGATTTTACTTTCATCCATATCCATAAAAATGCGAACGATTTCTTTTCTAATGTCAGGACTCAGTTCAGCGTTTTTCTTTCCCATATTCTTCCACATTGAAGCCTTCATTTCTGTGGCATTAATAAGCTGAACTTTACCTTTTCGCTTATCACTCTTTTTGTTGCTTAAAACCCAGATGAATGTTCCAAGAGGTGTGTTGTAAAACATGCCATCAGGCAACGCAATTATAGCCTCAACAAGATCATTCTCAAAAAGGTATCTTCTTGCATTGCTTTCTCCACTACCAGCATCGCCCGTAAATAAGGATGATCCGTTATGAACCTCCGCAATTCTGCTCCCAATAGGAGTATCCTTCTTCATTTTTGCCACATTATTCAAAAGGAATAACAGCTGACCATCTCTAACACTTGGAAGCATTTGCATAACCTCACCGCCCTCCAGATAGGTATTGAAGCGCGTATCGAGAATTTCTTTTTTGCCACCCATTTTCTCCGCATCGGTTTTCCAGCTCTTACCGTATGGGGGATTCGAAAGCATGAAGTCAAACTGACGGGACGCGTGCTGATCATCAGAAAGCGTAGAGCCATACATGATGTGCTCGGCCTCCTCGCCGTCACCTTTCAATAGCATATCCGCAGTACAGATGGCATAGGTCTCCGGATTGATTTCCTGCCCAAACAGATGAATGGCGACTTCCTTACCGCGCCTCTTGGCTAACGTCAAAAGTCTGTCCTGAGCAACCGTGAGCATACCTCCTGTACCACAAGCTCCGTCATAACAAGAGTATGAAGCGTCTTTGATCTTGTCGGCTATTGGCATAAACACAAGGTCAGCCATAAGCTCAACAACATCACGAGGTGTCCAGTGTTCTCCGGCTTCCTCGTTGTTTTCCTCGTTAAATTTACGGATCAGTTCCTCAAAGATGGTACCCATGCCGTGATTATCAAGACCAGGATGCTTAAGAATCGTCTTTGCCTCATCCTTATAAATTGGATTCGGGCTCAGATTGATATCAGACGATGTAAACTTCTCAATGACTGCACCGAGGATATCCGCATCCACCATCGTGTCGATCTGGTTGAATAATCCGGCCTCCGTGTCCCTGCTGTCCGGGGATAGGAAACCGCAAATCCG
>ERZ1026872.161-NODE-161-length-23899-cov-6.670944_pt1 | contig 23899 bp, 22 predicted proteins | sample MGYA00380166_ERZ1026872 | MGnify/ENA primary metagenome ERZ1026872 (study PRJEB33269, sample SAMEA4719802) | human gut metagenome | biome: human-associated habitat; feature: organic feature; material: feces | place: Cameroon | collected 2013-10 ... | reverse complement strand
TCTTAAAGGTATATTTAATTTGATAGTAAGGCGGAGATTTCCCGTGGCTCTGTTTTCTTAATCACGATCGCCAGCAGCCACGCAGATAACTTCATCCCTGCAGATTCAGCGGCGGCTGACCATGCGTAATTTTACCGTCGGTTCTCCAGACGTTCGACAGCAGCACGAGAGGATTAGCAAACAAAATTATGTCCCCGGTATCACGATACTGTAACACGCCATGCGCTGCTGCCGGTCGCGTCGGTCGCACAGGCGTAGTCCGGATGCAAGGAAGATCTCTACTCATGTTAACCCAAAGCTATAATGTCCCCTTTGACCAATTCTAAAATGTCCCCTGCTGATTTTCCCGGGGGGGAAAGATATGTTCAAAGAGGCTGTGACGATGAGCCATAAGGAGCTCAACAGACTTCAGATTATTCAGAAAACTGTTTGCAGAAATATCACCCAGGAACAGGCCGCTGAACGCACGGGGGTCTCTGTCCGACAGATAAAACGTCTGGTACACCGTTATCCCGAAGCGGCAACGAACACATGAATTGGTGATTTGCCGTTACGCATGGTGCCCCAGTCAACCTGCATCTGCGGGGACTCAACATCCATGGGACTGCAATTAAGTAATTAGCCCGCATGTGCCTCAGTTCTCATATCTTGTGTCCGCAAGATTTCGATTACATTGAAGTATTCGACAATCAGGTCCAGCATCACAGTCATCTCGGCGGCGTATGTCTGGAAGTCTTTGAACAGGGCTCGTCGTGAGGAGAGAATTTGTCTACTGTCATGAAGTCAGTCCAAATAGGTAGTACCCACAAAGCTCGAACGTAAAATACAATAACGGCAAAATAACCCTGTTGGCCCTTTCCTTCCGAAAATTCCATCCTGTATCAACATGATATAAACTATCGTCAGTAAACACTGCCCGTAAAATCTAATGGGAATCCATGAAGACTGTTATTGCCTCTATTGCTGAAACACTGACTCAGGATCTCGCCCTTCGCATCATGCGGGGCGAGTTAAAGCCAGGCATGCCCATTCCTGGAGAAAATGAGCTTGCGATGCAGTACAACGTCTCGCGCACTTCAGTACGTAACGCGCTTCAAGTGTTAGCTGCAAAAGGAATGCTAACCATCCAGGCCAAGCGCCGCAGCACAGTGGCACCTCGCGAACAGTGGAGTTTTCTGGATGCCGATGTTCTGGGTTGGCTTGAAGTAACCGGTATCGACGGCCCCCTCATCGAGCAGCTAATGATCACCCGTTTGATCTTTGAACCCAATGCTGCAGCAATGGCTGCGCTTAATGCCAACGGGCGCGATCTCGCCAATCTGGAAGAAGCCTGGGAAATCATGTCTCTTGGCCAACAGCAGGACTCAGCCGAAATGTTTAAACAAGGTGATCTCGCATTTCATACCGCCATCCTCAAAGCCGGGCACAACCCGTTTTTGTTTTCAGTAGGTAATGCCTTATCTGCCGCCATGTTGTTCTCGTTTAAACGCACCCTTGAGCCAGACGTCACCCTGACACTGGAAGCAGTAAACGCTCACCACGAATTGATGACGTTTATCCGCCTGAAGCAGCCTGCAGAGGCGCGCCTACAGATGCGTAATATTTTATTAAGCGCGGCGAAAAAACATCTCTGGGACCCACTCCCCTCACATCTCCAGCACTTTTATTAATCAATACGTCTGAATTTCGATCTGCCTCGCAGATCGATAGCTTTTTTTCGCCTAAATTTCTTGTAATACAAGATACAAAAACTTGGGTTACAAGATGAGCAAAAAATGGCTAGCGGTAGACTGGGGAACCACGAATTTTCGAGCGTGGCTGATGCAGGATGCGGATATCATATCCGTCATCAATGATTCCTGCGGTTTGCTACAAGTGGAAAACAGCCGCTTTGAAGAAACTCTGGAGTCACGCGTCGCACCATGGATAGCTGAACTCGGCTCAATCCCGATACTAATGGCAGGTATGGTCGGTTCGCAGCAAGGCTGGATAAATGTGCCTTATTGCGAAGGAAGCGTTGGCGCGCAACAACTGGCGCAGGGTGCTTATGCATTGAAAACCCGTTGGGGCAGCGAAGGATGGATTTTGCCAGGCGTCGCAGGACGTAGCATGACCGGCTTACCTGACGTGATGCGCGGAGAAGATGTGCAACTTGCTGGTCTGATAGCGCTGTCTCCAGCAGATCACCATCACGCTATTTTACCCGGTACCCACAGTAAACACGCCACCGTCGAGCGCAACGCAATCCAGCAATTTTCGACCTATATGACGGGTGAATTGTATCAACTATTAATGACCTACTCGCTGTTGGGCCGTGACTTACCACCTCAGCATCCCGATAGCCGTGCCTTTGCCCTCGGCGTACAAAACAGCGCTTTACCCGCCCCATTGAGCCAGCTGATTTTTTCAGTACGCACCCTGCGATTGCGCGGCGATATCCCACTTTCCGGTGTTGGCGATTATCTGTCCGGGTTACTGATCGGCCAGGAACTTCGTCACTGCATGCACATCCCTCACTGGATTATCGGCAGCGATGCACTGAATGCGCGCTATCAGCAGGCAGCATCGCAACTGAATCTGGTGATGAAAACCTTATCTGCAGAGCACTGTTTTATCGCAGGAATGAACCAGATTCGTCTTTATTTACAAGGAAATAATTAATGGATTATTTATCTTTTTCAATGTGTTGGCAGAAAACCACGCTGCCACTGGTGGCTATTTTACGCGGGCTCACGCCAGCCGAGGCCCCCGCTGTGGCAAAAGGATTATTAGCGGAAGGTTTTACGTGGCTTGAAGTTCCTTTAAACAGCCCTGATGCGCTGACGTCCATTAGGCTACTGCGCAAGCAGATTGGCTGCCGGGGCTACGTTGGTGCGGGCACGGTACTGGCCGTAGACCAAGTGGATGCAGTGGCGGACGCTGGCGGCCAAATCATTATTTCGCCCAATATGAATGTGGAAGTGATCCGCCGTAGCCGTGAGCGTGGGCTAATCAGTATGCCAGGCGTCATCACACCGTCAGAAGCTTTTACCGCGCTGCAGACCGGTGCCAGCGCACTCAAACTCTTCCCAGCCGAATTCGTTGAACCCAACACCTTAAAAGCCTGGCGAGCGGTGCTTCCCACTGAAGTGGTGTGCTTGCCGGTCGGCGGGATCCAGCCTGATGCTATGCAAATGCGCGCCTGGCGCAGCGCGGGAGCCCAAGGTTTTGGTTTGGGAGGCGGGCTTTACCGCCACTCAGATGATGCAGAAAAAGTACAACAAAAAGCCCGTGAATACCGCGAGGCCTGGCAAAGCAGTGATCTATAACAACGCCCTCCCCCTACAATATTGCAGAGGTCCGTATGAACACAGACTCTACACAAAGCGAAATCAGAAAAAACACCGTTTATCGCAAGGTCACGCGGCGGCTGATCCCATTCTTGATCCTATGTTATTTCTTCGCCTATCTGGATCGAGTCAACGTTGGCTTCGCCAAACTCCATATGCAGGATGCACTCAACTTTAGCGACACGGTTTACGGCATCGGTGCGGGAATTTTCTTTATCGGTTATTTCATTTTCGAACTACCAAGCAACCTGTTAATGCAACGTTTTGGGCCGCGCTTTTGGATCGCTCGCATTATGGCGAGCTGGGCGGTGTTGTCGTCGCTGACCATGTTTGTTACCACGCCGACCCAGTTTTATATCATACGCTTCCTGTTAGGCGTGGCGGAAGCGGGCTTCTTCCCGGGGATCGTTTATTATCTCACCCTCTGGTTCCCGTCATGGCGTTCAGCACGTACCCTGGGCCTGTTTATTTTGGTCACGCCGCTGTCCACCATTATCGGTAGTCCACTCTCCGGGCTTATCCTGAAAATGTTTGAAGGCGTCGGGCATCTGCATAACTGGCAGTGGCTGTTCCTGGTGGAAGCTATCCCCTCTTTCCTGCTGGCGTTTGTGGTACTGCGGTACCTTGATAACGACGTCAAATCAGCCCACTGGCTCACGCCGGAAGAAAAAACATTGATCGAACGCGATCTGGAGCAGGATCGAATCCACAAGATTGCTGCCAACGCAGGCAAAGCACCAAACAGTCTGAGCGCGATGTTTCGTAACAAATTTGTCTGGCTGTTGGCGCTGATCTTCTTCAGTTTCAACATTGGCTACTACGGCATTAATTTCTGGTTACCGTCGATTATTAAATCCTCCGGCGTGAAGGACGATTTCGCCATTGGCCTGCTGGCGGCACTGCCATACATCTTTGGCGCAGTATTTATGGTCTGGAACAGCCGCCACTCTGATCTCAAACAAGAGCGCCGCTGGCATATCGCGATCCCGGCGCTGATTGGAGCGTTAGGCCTGACCCTCAGCGCCTCCAGCAGCGGTTCAACGTTCTGGATGATGGCGTGGATCTGCCTGGCGATGTCCGGCACCTTAGCGTTAATTCCCACCTATATGAGTTTGCCTGGTACGCTGCTTTCCGGCACCGCCGCCGCTGCGGGTATCGCGCTGGTCAACTCCATTGGCAACCTGGCGGGTTTCTTTGGCCCAACTGTGCTGGGTTATCTCAAAGACACAACCGACAGCACCAACTCTGGGCTGTATATCCTGGCCGGTTTCCTGGTGCTGTGTGCACCGCTGATGTTCCTCCTGCCCGCAAGGCTGGTAAATCCAAAATCAAAAATAGCTGCCTCACAGCAGCCTGAAGAAACAGTGAATATTGAGAGAGGTCGTATATGAGTCGTTGTGACACGGGATGCGGTGGTAGCTGCAGTAGTAGTCACTTTAACCCAATTCTCAGTGGTGATGACGGCGCGCTGAAGCGCGCCCTGTACAAATCAATGGGTCATACCGACGAGCAGTTGCGCCGTCCGGTGATTGCCGTGGTAAACAGCTACACCAACGCCACAGCAGGCCACGCCAATCTCAATGAACTGACTGCCGAAGTGCTGAAAGGCATTGATGAAGCGGGTGGGGTCGGCATGGTGTTTGGCACGATCGCCCCTTGTGATGGCATCGCCGAAGGACATCTCGGGATGCGCTATATCCTGGCTGCCCGAGAAGTGATTGTCAGCTCTATAGAAGTCATGATGCGCGCCCACCGTTTTGACGGCATGATACTGCTAGGTTCATGCGATAAAATCGTTCCGGCGATGCTGATGGCCGCTGCGCGCCTTGATCTCCCGGCAATTCTCGTTAACGGCGGCCCGATGTATCCTGCTGAATATAAAGGAAAACACTGGGACGGTAATATTGTGACCGAAGCCATCGGCTGGAAACGTCGTGGCGAAATAGACGAAGCGGAATTCCGTCATATCGAAGATATCGCCGAACCCGGGCCTGGTTCCTGCACGATGTACGGCACCGCCAACACCATGTGCTGCATTTCCGAAGTGTTAGGGATGAGCCTGCCTGGCAGCAGCACACTACCAGCCATTTCCCGTGAGCGCCGCGAATGCGCATGGGCTACCGGGAAACGCGCGGTGGATCTGGTAAAAAACGGGGTGAACGCCCGCCAGATTATTACCCGTGAATCGATCCATAACGCGATGGTCTACCTGTTGGCGACGGGCGGTTCTACCAATGCGATCCTGCACTTGCAGGCGATCTATTTCGAGGCGGAACTGGGTGAACTTCCCCTCGCCTCGTTTGACGCACTAAGCTACAAGGTTCCGCTGGTGGCGTCACTCTATCCCGCCTCGGAACATGACATGATCGATTTCTGGGAGGCAGGTGGTGTGGCGGCAGTTGAAAAAGAGATAGCCTCGTTGCTGCATATGGATTGCCTGACTGTGAACGGCCAGACGAAAGGCGAATGGCTATCAGGCGTTCCGCGCTCGCGCCGCCCGGAGGTGATCCACACCCTGGCGATACCTGTTCGTAATGAAGCGGGCGTTGCGGTGCTGCACGGTAATCTCTCGCCTCTTGGCTGCGTGGTGAAACCTGCTGCGGTGCCGGAGCATCTGATGATGTTTTCAGGCCCGGCGGTCATATTCAACAGCGAAGACGAATCAGTCGAGGCGATCCTGTCCGGCGATATTCAGCCGGGAAGTGTACTGGTACTGCGCTACGAAGGCCCGAAAGGTGGACCCGGTATGCCGGAAATGTATAAGCCAATGAAATGCCTGGAAGGCATGGGTTTATCGGATAGCTGCGCATTAATCACCGATGGCCGCTTTTCCGGTTCAAATCGAGGGCTGTTCGTTGGTCATATCTCGCCGGAAGCGAGCGACGGCGGCGTGCTGGCGCTGATAGAGCAAGGCGACATTATCTCCATTAATATTCCGGAGCGTACTCTGACCTTACAGGTTAATGAGACAGAACTTGCGGCACGACGGGCTCGCTGGCAGCCGGTAGAGAAACAAGTCCCACGTGGCTTCTTACGTCTTTATCGCCGCTGGGCTGCACCTGCGGCCCAGGGGGCAGTGCTGGCCGACAGTGAGGATTCGCAATGAGGATAATCACAGCAATTAAAGGGGTAAACCCTATCGCCGCCGTACCGTTTCGCGCCGACGGCGAGCTGGATGAAGCCAGTTTCAGCAATATGCTTGAACATCTGGCGGGTACGGGGATAGATGGGTTAACGCTATTCGGTATTGCCAGTGAATTCCCGAAACTGTCGGACGACGAGCGTGAACGACTGGCAAAACGGTTTATCAGCGACCTGTCGGGCACCGGCGTGTTTCGCGCTATGTCAGTTACCGAACACTCCACAGAACTGGCGGTAAAACGTGCACGCCATTTTCAGCAAATGGGAGCCGACGCCTTAATGCTGCTGCCGCCATTTTTCCTGAAACCGAGCCAGAAAGCCGTAGAGAGCCATATTAACCAGGTGCTGGAGGCGGTCAGTATTCCGGTAATGGTACAATATGCGCCAGGAGAAACCGGTTTCCCCATCACACCCGACGAACTGGCTCGCGTAGCACAGCGCTACCCTCACGCGGTCTTTAAGATTGAATGTAATCCACCGGTGGATTACACCCGCGACTTCTTAAAGCATGCGCCAGGCGCGCATGTGTTGAATGGCTATGCCGGGCTGTATATGCTGCAGATGCTGGATGCGGGTGGCAAAGGCGTCATGCCAGGATGCTCGTTCAGTGAAACCTATGTGCAGATTTATCGCGACTGGTGTGAAGGCAGACCAGAGCAGGCACTGGCGTTGCATCAGCGTCTGCTCCCCTGGATCACCCGCTGGATGAGCCATTGCGAATATATCATTCAGGTGGAAAAAACGATCCTGCTGCAAAGAGGGATTATCACCTGCGACTATTGCCGTCATCCCGGCTGGGAGCTGAATGCTAAAGATCGCCTGGAGATAGAAGCGTTTTTAGTCACCTTTATGAAGTGAGGGGAGCTGGGGTTCTTGCCAGATGAAATATATAGCCAGAGTGGAATAATTCAGCCTGCTCTGGCTTCATTAACCCTGACCCGAAATCCGGCTTCATCCCGTCCCCGGTGATTGTCAGCGGTATGTACTTAACCGAATACAGAGACGCCATGTAAAACCCTGTCCCACAATCCATACAACGTGCAGAGCATCACCAGGACTATAATCCCAAAGGCTACCACCATCAATCTCGCCAGCGCCCTATACACTTCGCTTCCTGCGGGTATTTCACTTCCTAACTCGCTGAACTGCTCGCCCAGTCGCCAGATGAACAACCCGAATGCCGCAAAAATGATAGAAATCGCTGCACTCACAAACGGCAGAGTTGACCGGGGACCGAATATCAAATCACTACCGGCGATAAAAAGCCCGTTCAACACTGACAATAGTGCTGCGGTACGGGAAAAAATTTTCGTTTGCATTGTTCTACATCGCTCCAGGCATATTGCAGCAATATTGCTTTCGGCTTTGTCGTGCAGGCGGTCAAGCCACCCGGTTTTCAGCACCAGCACGGTGATAAGTTCATCTTCTACCTGGTGCACCAGGCAATAACGACCATTCCGCCAGAAACCACAGACCTTCAGGTAATTTACCTCCTGCCTGTTGTTAAATATAAGAAGCGATATCAGGAAGGCAGTTTACCTGCGTATATGGGATATGCTGCACAGGTAAACTGCAGTACAGGTGTGTTAGCCGGCTTCGTTCTTCCCGGGAGCTGAGTAACCCAGCTCCCGGGCATTCTCTCCGTTGCCACCAGCCTGCAACATGACACAGGAACAGGGCAGCTTATCGCAACCCAGAAAAGTGCTGTCGCACTATTCTTCGGCAACTCGCAGTTTAATTCAGTGATACGGGTGTCGGCACCATTTTATAGAATCGGGTTTTCACCATCCCGACGATCACCCCCAACACAAGCCAGGTAAAGCCAATTTCCATTGTGGCTTTGTCGAAGTTGATCCAGACATAAGCAAGGATCCCAGTTCCGATCAGCGGAAAAATCATGTTAGAAAAGATATTTCCCAACCCACTGCGTTGTTTCTCCTTAATGAAGAACATCCAGAACACACTGATATTGAGAATGATGAAGGAAGTCATGGCACCAAAATTAATTAGTTTGGCCAGAAAATCAATCGATAAAGAGACCCCAAGAATCATCGATAAGGCACCGATAGTGAGGGTGCTTATCCACGGTGTCCGATATGTCGGGTGAATACGGGAGAATATTTTCGGCAAAAAATTATCCCGCGCCATACCATAGACGATACGGGAAGCCGCAGCTTGCGCAGCCAGAGTATTCGCTACCCCAACCGCCAGGATATTGACGATCAGCAGAAATATTTTTAGCGGTGTGCCTCCGGCCAGATAAGCAGCATCGAAAAAAGCAGTATCAGGATTCATTTTAGTGAAATCAGGCTGAATCAGCGTGGCTACGTAACATTGCAGAATGAAGAACGCGCCAACCACTAGCAACGCCACAATAATGGCTCGACCAATATCACGAGTAGGATTTTTCGCCTCCTCGGCAAGGGTGCTGATCCCGTCAAATCCAAGGAAGGAGAGTGCCGCAATGGTGACCGCAGTACCTATAAATTGCGGATCAATAACATTTGGCTGATACAATGGGACCAGATTAAGTTCCCCCGTTCCTCCCCCCTTGAGCACATAGTGGACACCGACGACCAGGAACACGATCAGCGCCAACAGGGAAATGCTAAAAATAAATATATCGGCTTTCGCCGTGTTCTCAATACCACGAATATTGACCCAGCAGTTTGTCAGGATAAATAACGCGATCCACGCCCAACCAGGAACAAAGGGGAGCAGATCGGTGCACCATGAGGCCGTCATCGCATACAACAGCGCGGGGGCAAAGAGGTAGTCCATCATGATCAGCCATCCTGCGAGAAAGCCAATATGCGGATTGGTCGCTTTATTCACATAAGCATAAACGCTGCCAGCGATAGGATAACGCTGGGACATTTTTCGGTAGCTTAGGGCTGTGAAAATCATGCAGGCGATCCCGACAATGTAGACCAGCGGCGCCATACCATGGCTCTCTTTCGAGACAAAGCCAAAAATCGACATCGGGGCGATCACAACCATAAAAACCAGCCCGTAAATTACCAGATCTTTATAACTTAACGCCACTTTTAACGTCGGTTCTTTAGAAGGATGAATCATTTTTTATTCCTAACAATCAGTGGCTTATTAACCAACTTTGGTGTGCCAATTCGAACAATAAGATCGACCGCGCATGGCTTGCAGGCCTGGCAGATTTCGGTGTCGCTCTGCAGACTCATATAGAGATAAGCATCCGTCAAATCCCAGTTATAAGCGGCGCAAATTAATTTCTGTAACTGCTCTGCAGCATATTTCAAGGCTTCCGGGTACTGTGCAGCACTTGCGATGGCATACCATTTGTCTGCCGTTTCCAGTACAGGCCACTGTAGAGTGGGGCCTCTCAGTAATGTCAGACGAACGTCTACTTCTCCGGCAATCTCCAACCCCGTGCCACAAATTTCGCCATCTCCCATTACCGCGTGTAAATCGCCAAGCGCAAACAAGGCCCCTTCAACCTGAACGGGAAGATAAAGGACTGCGCCTTTGCGGATCTGCTTGCAATCCATATTGCCGCCATGATTTCCCGGGAAGCCACAGGCTACTGCACCTGCAGCTGGCGCAACCCCAATTACTCCTACCATCGGGTCAATGGGGAAACGGACATCGTTAAACAAGGCGTGGTTATCAGAAATAGCGACTGGCTTGGTGCGGATCTGCTGGGTATCGCTTAACGGCCCGCAGCCCGGTAAGGTGGTGACGACTCCCTGTGATGCCGTACGGATATCAAGGATCTCAACCATAAGGATATCGCCCGGTTGGGCACCAGCAACATATACTGGTCCACTGGCCGGATTAGCGGAGTCGTAGTTAAAATTCGTGGTCAAATCATCAGGCTGACAAATACGACCGGAAAAGCAGTCCTGTGTTTTAAACACTAAAGTTTCACCGGTCTCCGCGATCGCCACCGGTGCATTTTCCTTCGAAAACGCATAGGTGTAGCTAGTTATTACCTTGCTCATACACTCCCTCTGTTGTGTTAACACCGCCAGCTGCAATTTATTATTTTTAACGGTGAGCCGCTTGCTGACATAAGCCTTAGCAAAATTTACGCCAAAAATTATTTCTTTAAACATCCTTGCAAATTAACCCGTAGCAAATCCGTAAATGTAGATCATGAAGCCCCAAAATAGCGCAAAGCCCCCTTTTGGTGCGGGTTTATGCACTAAATTGGCGCATCCTTATATCGTCAGGATGATTCCAGCGCCTCGCGAGCGGAGAGTGATTGCTTTTTGCTTGCCGGACCGATACATAATAAATATCCGCTTTCATGCTGAAAGTGAGAGAAAAACAAGCATAAGCAAACAGGCAGGTAAATAAATGGTTCAAATCGATAATAAACAGGTGATCTATGCGATGTCTCGCGACAATCAACCTGTTGCCACAGTAAAAAGCGGCACGGACGTCGTGTTCAATACATGCGACTGTTTTTCCGATCAGATTATGGCGAAAGAGACAGAATTTACTCAGCTTGACTGGCAACGTATTAACCCGGCGACAGGGCCAGTGTTTATTGAAGGTGCAGAACCCGGCGATGTTCTCAAAGTTAAGATTAAGCGCATTACGCTGACGAGGAACTGGGCGGTAATGGTCACAGCCCCTGGATTGGGTGTGATTGGGGATGAATTGACAACTCCTCAGGTATCTATTATCCCCATTATTGATGATCACGCTCAGCTTCCTGGCGGGGTAAGCGTAAAAATACATCCCATGATTGGCGTGATTGGCGTCGCCCCGGACGGAGAAGCAATCTCCTGTGGTACCCCGGATAGCCACGGTGGCAATATGGACTGTAAAGAAATTGTCGCCGGATCCACACTCTGGTTACCGGTTAATGCCCCCGGTGCGCTGTTTGCTCTGGGCGACCTTCATGCCGCAATGGGTGATGGCGAAGTTTCTGTCTGTGGACTTGAGATTACGGGTGAAGTCACGGTTGAACTGAGTATTATGAAAGGCAGACGCTTACCGTTGCCGATGCTTGAAAATGACGATACGCTGTTTACTCTGGCATCAGCACTGACGCTTGATGACGCAGCCAACATGGCGACCCGCAATATGGCGCATTTTATAGCCGACAACAGCGTGTTGACGCTGGAAGAAGCGATCAATGTGCTTAGTATTGCTGGTGATCTGCAGGTTTGCCAGATTGTCGACCCCTTGAAAACATGTCGTTTCGCGCTGCCAAAAACCATTGCCCGTCAGTTAGCATTGAATATTGCTGGCTAATCCACGGTTAGGAAGGGCCCACCGCAACCCGACCATTTCGCGCCATCTTTCCCTCGCACAACAGAGACTCATCCCCAACTACTGAGTCTCTGTGAATGACAACATACTCTTTTTTGCTGTTGGCGGTTTATTCGTCGTGGCGTCGGCGTCATAAATAACTTTCCAGTGGATGCTCATATTTCGCCGCTACCACCAGTCGGTTGCTGAAAAGATGCCGCTAATACCAATATCGCCATGTTGCATGAGAGTGCGAGCAATCGCTTCACAGATACCCGGGCTAGTCCCCGTAGCCAGAACGACGCGAGAGGCAAGCTGTTTAGTCATCCCAGAACTCTCACAAGGTAAAACCGATCATCCATAGGTATACGACCCGGCAACCCACGGCATCATACACGAACGTTCCTGCACTGCGCTTGAGTCGTCTCCAGTCAAAGCTGAAACCTGCTGATGGGCTTGCCCGTGTAGCGCGTTTTTTCCAGCAAGTGCCACGCGATAAATCCTTGACCGAAATCGTGAATGACGAAAAATCACTCAATGGCTTAATGGGAAGTGCGCATTTCGTTGCAAAATTATGGAGGGCATAGGGATACAAATCAATTCGCACTGGCGAAAGATCTCAGCGGGTACACCGCGCGCTCAGCCGTATCAATCACGAGGCCTTTAAACAGGCCTCGCTATGACAACAGCTGACAGAGGAGTCATCAGTTAATAAGCGCACCTCCGTCAATATCCACCACGCTGCCGGTAACAAACGGATTATCAATCACAAACAAATACCCTTTTGCCTGGTCTTCAGCGCGACCATAAGCTTTAGCTGGCAAATTCTCTGCGGCTCTGGTCAGCATTTGCTGTCGGGCCTCCAGCGTCATACCAGCATAGGCTTCGGTATCAGTGAGCCCCGGGCTGATGGCATTAACCCGCAGCGGAGAGAGTTCTTTCGCCAGCATTTTCACCGCAGATTCAAGCGCGGCGTTCATGGTGGTTTTCACTATCGTACCCGGTACGGTACGGCGCGAAAGAAAACCCGTTGTAAAGGTCAGCGTACCACCTGGTTTGATTTTCCCGCTGAGATGATGTGCTACGGCCAGGCTCCCCCAGAATTTGGTATCAAAAACCTGTTTTGCTGCCGATAAATCCAACGTAGTCAGCACGCCCCCCGGTGCCTGCGATCCTGCCGTCACGATCATATGGTCCACTGGTTCCATCGTCTGGCCCAGTCTCGCCACCTGTTTTTCATCCGCAATGTTCAACATGACACTTTCCACGGTGGTGCCCGTTGACTGCAAACGCTGGCAGGCATCCGAGAGTTTATTGTTATCCCGGCCAGCAAGAATAATATGGTCTCCACGGGTAGCCATTAGCTGTGCCACGGCAAAGCCTATACCGGTAGAACCGCCAATAATCAGAGCACGCTGCGTCATGATTCAAACCTCCGTCGTCAGAGAGGGATAATCGGTGTAGCCCACTTTATTACCACCAAACAGCGTCGCAGGATTGCCAATATTGGCCAGCGGGAGATTTTCTTTCAGACGGCGTGGAAAGTCCGGGTTGGCGATAAATGGACGTCCGAAGGCGACAAGGTCCACGAGGCCAGCAGTCAATAGCTTATCCGCTTTTTCGCGGGTGTAATTCCCTGCCACGATAATCGTGCCCCTGAAAGTCGCCCTCAGGGTTTCACGGAACTCATAAGGGACCTGCGGCGCATCGTCCCAGTCCGCTTCGGCCAGATGAATAAAAGCGATACCCTTTGTTTCGCACCAGCCTGCCAGCACCAGAATCGCCTCAATCGCCTGCGGGTCATCCATGCCGCGCTGGGTGATAAACGGGGCGAGGCGAATACCGGTACGCTCCGGACCAATGGCTTCGCTGATGGCTTCCAGTACTTCCTGAGCGAAACGTACGCGGTTTGCCAGGCTGCCACCGTATTCATCAGTACGTTTGTTCGAGCTGCGACGCAGGAACTGGTCAATCAAGTATCCGTTGCCCCCATGAACTTCCACGCCGTCAAATCCGGCTTCCATAGCATTAATAGCCGCCTGACGGTAATCCGCAATCACCTGCTGAATATCGTCATGGGTCAACTCACGAGGGACCGGGCAGTCAACCATTTCGCCAACACCGTCACGGTTGACCACCCATACCTGCGCATCCGGCGACAGCGCGGAAGGGGCAACCGGTTTTCCATCCGGATGAAAACTTTCATGGGACATACGCCCCACATGCCACAACTGAGAAAAAATAGTGCCGCCTGCGCGATGGACGGCATCCGTTACCAGACGCCACCCTGTCACCTGCTCAGCAGAATGAATCCCTGGCGTCCAGGAATACCCTTGTCCCTGGGCTGAAATCTGCGTTGCTTCAGTGATAATAAGACCAGCGCTGGCGCGTTGCTGATAATATTCCGCCATCAGCGCAGTAGGGATATTGCCAGGCTGTGCTGAACGAGCGCGAGTCATTGGCGCCATCACAATACGATTTTTAAGCTCGAGTGTACCAATAGATGTGGTCTCGAAAAGTGTGTGTTGCGACATGTTCTGTTCTCCGGAACGGTTGAATGTGCTTGACTTTAAGCCCTGCGAGCCGCTTTGATAATGACAGTGATGACTGATTATCTATTCAGGAAATCGGAATAATGGGTAAGTTCGAAGATATGGCGTTACTGGTGGAAGTCGTTGAAGCAGGTGGACTGGCTGCCGCAGGAAGACGGATGAATCTTTCACCTGCCACCATGACGGCTCGGTTAAAGGCTCTGGAAGAACGTTATCAGACCCGGCTGTTTAATCGTTCCACCCGCGCAATTGCACTGACGCGCGCTGGTGAGGATTTTTACCACGCCGCACTTCGCGTGATGGAGGAAGTGTCGCTGGCAGAGTCGAAACTGGCACAGAAAAACGGGATAGTCAGCGGCAGCCTGCGTATTTCAGCACCGTCGGATTTTGGCCGGCAGTACCTTTCGGCCGCGCTGCTCGATTTTTCCCGCCTGTATCCTGAAGTAAGAAGCTCTGTCTATCTGAGTGAAAGCGTGGTGGATTTAATTGCTAACCGTCTGGACATGAGCGTGCGCTTCGGCAACCTCCCGGACAGCAATCTGGTCACAAAATTTATCCGCCCCAATCATAGGGTACTTGTCGCGTCAAAAGGTTACCTTGAAACACATGGGGCACCTGTGCATCCGGATGAACTTCACGGGCATCGTTGCCTGGTGATGGAGCAGCGTGGCACGCTGATGAACGAGTGGCGTTTTGAAGAGCATGATGCGCCCTCCGTGGTGCGGGTTACACCGGCCATGGTATGTGATGATGGCGCGCTGTTGCGTCAGTGGGTGCTGGCAGGTGCGGGTATCGCCAGCAAATCATGGTGGGATGTGAAGCGCGATGTTGAACAGGGCCGGCTCACAGTGTTATTTGCCGATACCTTTATTGGCTTTAGCCGGCATGACAAAAAACAGGTGGGTCTCCAGTTTGTCTACCCGCAGAGGCGATTTCAGCCTCTGCAAGTGACGGCTTTCAGCGAGTTCTTTATTCACTGGCTGGATAATGAATAACGCAGTAGTCACCGGTTTATTCATTAAAATGAAACAATCCATTCTGTTTTAATACCATTATCAAAAGTGGCTCCGTGTCCGAGAATGAATCCATCATTTATCTGCCAGAGTCACTTATGAAACCGCAACGTATTCCATTACAGGTCTGGATACTGACCTTATCCGCTTTTGCTATCGGCACCGCTGAGTTTGTGGTCGCCGGGTTATTAACCACCATGGCGCACGCCCTCAATATCACCGACGGCCAGGCGGGAAATGTTATCACTGCTTATGCTATGGCGATTGTGGTGGGCGGACCCGTTCTGACGCTGTGGCTCGCCCGTTTTGAAAAACGTAATGTCCTGTCAGGGCTCATGGTGCTGTTTATTGCCGCCAACCTTGTCAGTGCCTTATCGACCAGTTATCCGGTACTGCTGGTAAGCAGGGTACTGGCAGGACTGGTACAGGGGCCGTTTTACGGCATCGGCGCAGTGGTGGCTACGCGGCTGGTGGCAGAAAACCTGGCAGGCCGGGCAGTCGGTCAGATGTTTGCCGGACTGACGCTGGCGAACGTGCTGGGGGTACCGTTTGGGTCATGGATTGGCAATATCTTCGGCTGGAATGTGACGTTTTACGCGGTCGCAGCCCTGGGCGCGGTGGCGCTGATTGCCATCATATCCACCATTCATCGTCAGCCCATTGAGGAAGGTAAAAGTATCCGTCAGCAACTGGCTGTGTTTCGCCATGGCCCCCTGCTGGCAAGCCTGGCGATTACCGTCCTGAGCTGGACCGGTTTCATGACCCTGTACGGATATATTGCACCGCTGGCTGAGCAGGTCGCTGGCTACAGCGTCGGGGCCCTGACCGTCCTGCTGTTTGTGGTGGGTATTGGCCTGGTGGCAGGCAACCATATTGGCGGTATCACCGCTGACCGCAATCTGCGTCAGGCGCAGCTTCTATGGCCAGTGCTGATGGTGGTATCCCTGATTGTTGTTGGCCTGGTCAGCAGTCATTACTGGCTGTTTATGGTGGCGACGTTCCTGTTCGGCATTGCTTCTTTTGGTAATGTTCCGCCGCTGCAGATGAACGTGATGAAACACGGCAGTGCCGCACCAGAGCTGGCCGGTACTGCTAATATTTCGGCATTCAACCTGGCGAATGCGCTGGGAGGGATTATTGGCGGACTGACTGTTGACAGTACCTTCGGTGCGGCCGGTATTCCCTGGGTAGCCACGCTGATACCGCTTGCCGGCATTGCGTATGTACTGTTCAACCGCCGCCACACCCGCCCGAACATTCAGGCAGCGAGGTCATAATGTACATCGTTCACGCGACATTCCGAAGCAGTGACATGGACGCCACACGAGACTTTTTTATCTCAGTTTTTAATTTACTGCCCGGAGCGCGCCCCGGCCTTATCAGCAACCGCATTCCCGGTTACTGGCTCTATGCGCAGTACAAACCTCTGGTGCAGATTATTCCTGCGGGCGTCGAAGGGCACCCGTTACCCGCTACAGCGTTAAAAGAAAGCATTGACCATGTGGCATTTCATCTCGAAGGCTACGCAGCCTTTCGGGAAAAGCTCCAGGGTCTTGGGATACATTATTCTGATGGGCCTGGCTGATACTCAGGAGCGGCGGTTTTTTATACGAGCACCCGGAGGGCAGTTAGTTGAAGCAGTGTTCAGTGAACCTGCACCGGAGTCAGCATGATGAATAATGCTATTTTCTGAAGCGGTTCGGGTCTGTACGCTGTCACTTTGTTATCAGCATCTGGCTTATGGCGGTATCTATTGTCAGGCAGTATGGCAGGTTATCGAATCAAAATATCACCATGCAGGGATAACGGGCAAGTCTGAGGCCAGCTATCCCGGTTACTTTCACTTTTGAAAGATAAGTCTTATCGTTCAGTCATTATTTTTAAGCGGTTCGATTAACGCTATTTTATAACCTGTGATTTTAACGGCATTAATAAGATGTTCAGTCTCTTACTATAAATTAACAGACATCATTTCTGTGAGAGTTATATTGGGTTCTACACAGAGATAAAGACCAGAGCGGATTAGCTATGTTGGTGATGGTTCCCGTGAGTCCGCATACTGAATAAAAAATATCATTCAGCCGCGCCCCAGTATTAAAGTTCGACGTAGTAGCAGAAATGTTATTTTTACGCTATGGCTAATACAGCATAGCGTTTTTTTTATCCAACTCTATTCCTTTGAGGACGAGCATGAAAAAAACACTTCGTATCGGTCATATTGATTTAAGTTTCCACGCGGCCAGTGCAGCGCTGGTTTGTACTGTATTTGAAAAATATGACTGGCAGGTTGAAATGACCGCCAGCCCTCATGAAGAGATGTTTAAGCGCTATGGGAAAGGAGAAGTGGACATGCTGGTTTCAGCCTGGCTCCCTGCCAGCCACGATGTCTATCTTGCCCCTTATCAGGATAATACGGTTAAATTAACAGTCCTGTATCATCCTTACTGTATATGGGGAGTCCCTGAATATGTCCCTGTCAGCGATGTGGCCTCTGTTAAAGACTTACTCAGACCCGATGTCCTGTTGAAAATGGAAAAAAGGATCCTGGGTATTAATCCGGGAGCAGGAATCAGCCGTTTTTCTCGTACTATGGTCGAGGAATATCAACTTACTCATTCCGGTTATTATTTTGAAAATGGCAGTGAAGCTGCGTGCTACAGCAATTTTGAACAGGCTGTCAGCGATCAGCGCTGGATCGTTGTTCCCTTGTGGCATCCGCAGTTCCTGCATCACCGATACACCATTCGGGCATTAGAAGAGCCAAAAGGATTACTTGGCGGACAGGATGAGGCCACGCTGATTGTATCCCGGTCGGTTATCGGAGATTTTGAACCCCCGTTACTGGCGGAGTTGGAGGCTTTATCTCCAGGTAATGACGCAATCAGCGAACTGGATTATCTCATTTGCAGAGAGAATAAAACGCCACGACAGGCGGCTGAATCCTGGTATCAACGTCATTCCCGGATTTGATAGTATGGTTGTATAATGAAACGGTAAACAACGACAGGTTCATGTTGTTTACCGCTTACCATTCTCCGTAATCAGAAGTCTTTTAAACGCGTGTTTACACCCGAGAAAGGAGATAAGGCCGGATAGAAGGCCGTTTTCCATTCCTGATCCAGGGATAATCGTCCGGCGGTATCGGGCAACAAAAACGGGATAATGACCATAAAGTAAAAGAACGGGAATTCCCATCCCCCACCGGACATCATCCAGGTATAACCGATACCAAAATGTCCACTCATCACTTCTGCGGCAATAAGATATATCGCGGCAATGAAAGCACCAGCCCGGGTGAGGAAACCAAAGCCAATTAAAACAGCTGAAGTGAATTCGGCCAGCCCCCCCAGAATAATCATACCTGATGCCATATTTGCACTGAGCACTGTGCCAAACGTGTGCATGCCCACAACATTCTGGAAAAAGCTCACGAGACCGGTATCATGATATGATACAAATAATTTTTCCGTGCAGTGTGTCAGGAAATTAAATCCAACAAACATTCTTAAAAAAGAGAGTGCAACCTCCGGGTTACTGTACTGATGAATCCCATCGCGAAAAATTATGACAGCCTGGATAAGTAGTGGAATAAACGTCATAGATGTTAACCATCCCACTCGCGACCAGTCATGCTGATCGGCATTTCTGACCACTATCAGCGTAAAAAAAAGCGTCAGCATAAAGCTGATAAGGCGGTTTTTACGCCATAAAAGTGTCGTCAGCGGGATCAGCAATGAGAATAATACCATCGTTATGGCAGACCATGTTCCGTCATAGTTATTCAGATAGCTAACTGAGACGATGAAGGAGATGAGCCCTGTAATAAAAGTCAAATAATATATTTTCGTTTTCATTTTTTTACCTTTTAACGGGTTATTTTGTCTGAGTTGTCCTGAACACCCGAAGCGTTAGTGTGGCTTTAGCAAGAGAATGCTTGTTAATAAAATAACCGGTCAGGGGGGCTGTAGAATTTACCGGGACCTCAAGTTTTTCAACATCAAGCGCATGCAGAGTGTAAATATACGAGTGGACTTCTTCGGTCGGTGGGCAGGGACCAAGAAAACGGCTGTTACCAGTGTCATTAGCTTGTACTTTTGCTCCCTGCGGTATTTCATTTCTTGCCAGATGATGACGGGATGAAGGAATATCAATCATCATCCAGTGCCAGAACCCACTCCCCGTATCCGCATCTTTATCATAAAAAGTGATAGCAAAACTGCGCGTATTTTCGGGGGCAGACTGCCATGCCAGGGCTGGCTGGATATTTTTTCCTGTACAACCAAAATCATTTGCCAGTAAATCAACAGCTATATTTTCACCTTCTTTCACTTCTGCGCTATTAAGAGACATGCTCGCGGCGTAACCGGTGGCAGTTGATAAACCCGATAACAGGACAAGCGGCAGTATTATCTTTTTTTTCTTTAAATGCATACATCCTCCATGCTGAAATATGAAGTGGGTATTGGTAAATACATTTAATTTATAACGCAGCGGTTCGTTATTGGTTATCAATCAATACTGAATGGATAATTCACGCCATATGAATAATGCAAAGTGAACTATGGGATTTAAGTCTTGTTTTTATGTTTGCGAACGACTGTACTGTAACAACAGGAGGTTAATAAACCTTCGACTTGTTTAATCTTTGCTTCAATTATCTGAATATGTTCAGTAAGCCGGCAGAGAGTGGCTCCGGCAAAAGAGGATAAAAATTTTTGCATGGTCAATACCTAGAGTTGATACCTTCATGCTGATGCTCCTCATTTTTCGGGATGTGTTGCCACAATCCAGCCAGGTTCTATGGCATCATAAAATGAGGAGTGTCCATCATATTATCTCAGTATCAGCTACCGGCCAGCCAATATCTCGTTTCACTTGACGTGAGCAACGCACAGTCTGGCATACGGCCAGCCTGTTACGATTCACTGACTGGATGTGAACGGTTGTGTATCGTCTGTCCATACACGCAGAATACGATAGGGGGGCTCACCTTTATCGCCAGCACCAGTAAACGCAGCACTTCGATGCAGTTGGTTAGCCGAAATATACAGCCAGTGTTGATCGCCAAATTGAACGCTGTCAGGCCAGTCAAGCAACGCTGAGCGCACCAGCGGGATCAAATTCCCTTTACTATCTATCATATCAACACCGTTATTATTCAGATTAGTAAAGTAATGCCTGCCCTGCGCAGAAATAGCGGCACCATCTGAAACCGGTTTTGTACCCACAGTACGAATATGTTGAGCAATGGCTTTATCATCAGCCTTCTGCAGGTATTCAGTATCAATTTCATACCAGGTGGTACCGTTCATTGCACCAAAAAATAAAGATTTACCATCGGCAGAGAGCGTGATTGGATTCACAGCGACCGCGGCGGTTTTGCCATTAAACAGGGTATCCTGACCATCAATGTGCATCACCGCCGATTTTTCACTTTGTAATGCCGGGTGCCCGGAAAAACGGCTGGCTTTTTTACTGGTGATATTGACGGTGATCAGCCCAGGATTACTGATGTCTGCCAGATAGATCCACCCACCGCGTGCATCAACAACCAGATCCTGAATAAAACTGCCGCGAGGCGCGATAGTGTCATCCAGTTCGATGGTCATCAGGTGCTTACCACTTTTAATGTCAAAACTCAGCATACGAGTTTTGCCAGAGTTTAGCCCCATATCTACCAGCCATAAGCGATTTTGCGCGTCGCGTGTAATACCTAATGGTGTATCAATTTGGTGAGATAAACTTTGGCCCTCGTTTTTTTGCCAGGAGTCATCAGGCCAGGCTTTCCAGGTCTCTTTGCCGGTGATCTCAATCAGACGCCAGCGTGAGGGACGGTCCAAAGGGTGTACCGTTGCAAATACGCGGCCATCATCAGAGACGGTGACATTTCCCGGCCGAATATTCAGCGCAGCAACAACTTCCAGGTCACCTTTTTTAAGATGAGTGTCTGCAAATGTAGTCGTCGAATTAAATGTCAGCACAGATAATAAAGTAGCGATTAACGTTTTCTTATTCATTTCATTCTCCATAACCAGGTCAACACATCATGGGCAAAGACAGTGCTTGAGACACAATCAATAAAAATTGACTTACACTGCATTGAGCAACAGATATGTAATTATTGTCCTGTACCATAGTAAACAGGCCTGTAGGGAAGAAAAACCCTGTAACAGAGACAGGTGTTATATTTAAAAAACGAAAATCCCCCAGAGAATTAACACCAGTTCCATTACCGTTCATGGTAGGATAATGCCTGAAATTCTCTTTATTGACGGCTGGTTAATGCAGTGAAAAAAACGCCAATGCAAATAAGTATCAGCCCGATAATAAATAAAGTTGATAATTGATTTTGCAGCCACAAGGCGGAGGCAAGCGCGCCAATAATTGGTACGCCAAGGGTAAAGTTGGACATGGCAAACGTAGTAATACGTCGACCATATTCAGAAGAGATAACGAAACAGAAGGAGGTTGCGACGGGACCAATAAACAGTAACTGCCACAGTAAACCATGTGTAATGTGAATATCAGATACCGGACGCTCGAACAAAACGGCGGCTGTCCCCAATAAAACGGACGCGATTAACATCTGCCAGGGCGCAAGTTGCAGCGGTGTGGAGACCCAACGATGATGTCGGACATGATAAATCACAATTGACCAGGCAATTGCACAAAGCAGTAATAACAACGCAGCTAACAGGCTGTAATGATCCCATCGCATCTCCGATGGTGAACAAATCAGCGCCACCCCTGAGAGTCCTGTCATCAATGCCAACAACTGCCCCCGGCCAGGACGAACTCTCAACATAATAGCCGTCAGCAATATACTCCATAACGGCGTGGTGTAAGCCAACAAAACCGCGCGGCTGGTGTCCGTATATTGCATCGCAATCATCCCCAATCCGGTAAACAACATCATTTGCAGAATTCCAACACTAAGGATAACAGGCCAGTCCTGACGAACCGGTAAGCGAAGTTTCCCCCTGAAAGCCACAAAAGCAAACAAACAAATTCCGGCCGTTGCAAAACGTAATGTCGCCAGCCAGAGTGGCGGTACACTATCCAGAGCCTGACGCGTCACCGGCCAACTGGTTCCCCACAGGACGACCATTGCCGCAAGCCAGCCCAGCGTGCGCATTTTCGTCGTAGATGGGCGGCAATCGATCACACTTTCACAATGTTGTATGGGCATAAGACTGACTCCTGATAGCAGAAATGACCGTACCATGTTAATTTCATTATCAGGGTAAAGTGGTTCTATATTGACCGTTAAATGACCAAATTAAGAATAAATATTTCTATTTTTCTATGATTTGAGGAAAATTATGTCCACCAATCCGGTTCAACTTGATGAAGTCAGCCTGCGCATTCTCGATATCCTGCAACATAACGCGGATATCAGTAACACTGAACTGGCTGAAAAAGTCGGCCTGTCAGTATCCCCCTGTTGGCGTCGTGTGGCAGAGATGAAAGAGAATCATGTTATCAGGGGTTCAGTCATGCTGGTGGATCCTCTGAAGTTAGGGTTAGCGGTCAATGTGTTCGTGCATGTTTCCCTGCGCCAGCAGGATAAAACTTCACTGCAAAAGTTTACTGAAGCGATAAGTGAGCGCGAGGAGATCATGGAGTGCTACCTGATGACCGGGGAAGCAGACTTTTTGCTAAGGGTAGTGGTGGAGGATTTACAAAAATACCAGGTGCTGATTATGGAATGTTTAACGCAAATTGAAGGCGTAGCGAGTATTCGTTCCAGTTTCGCGCTGAATCAGGTGAAATATACAACCGTGCTGCCTACCCAACATCTGAAGAGAAGTACTCACAACAGGTATTATCCACCCAACAATAATAACCAGCAAAACTATTAACTACATTCTCCCTTCACTGAGAAATATTGGTGTGATAATTGGTTCTACCCATATAATGAGGCCCCCCAAAGCGAGGTTCTGATTTGCAAACTTTTCCGGAAGGGTACGCCACAGGTATAACATGTACGCCTATCAATCCGCGACCAGTCAATAGGCAATAGAGTGATGCTACTGGCGTTAATACCGGCCCACTCATTGAACTAATCATTACCCGGTTCAGATATAAAACAATAAGTAATCACTTTGAGTAATGACCCGGATCGGTACCCATCGCTGGTGGAGATGCTTAATCAAAGCGATGAGGCGATATACTTGGCAAAACGCCAGAAGCACAATAAGCTTTGGTTACAACGTCTGGATGCAATCAGTCACCTGGTAACCCAGCATGGATCCGCTTATCCGCTGCGGAGCAGATTGTCCTGAGTGAGGTTTCTATGTACAAAAGCGAATAAGACAAGCTCTCTGAAACAGCCCACGGTGAAACGGTTCTGTTATTTTCCAGGAGCAAACGACAATTCTACGACTTGTCCTGGAAGCATCAGTCATCACACAAAACTCAGAACCAAACAATATCAATAAAAATCATAATGTTACAAAAAACCTTTCCATATCAACACTATCGCTACTCTTTTTGCGCCTTCCCTTCCCCGCAAAAAATCAAAATCCCTAACAAACTCAACCACCTCCCCCACCAATTACAAGGACGCCAGCACCAAAATTCTCCATCGGTGATTACCAGAGTCATCCGATGAAGTCCTAAGAGC
>ERZ1026872.160-NODE-160-length-24012-cov-4.712360_pt1 | contig 24012 bp, 26 predicted proteins | sample MGYA00380166_ERZ1026872 | MGnify/ENA primary metagenome ERZ1026872 (study PRJEB33269, sample SAMEA4719802) | human gut metagenome | biome: human-associated habitat; feature: organic feature; material: feces | place: Cameroon | collected 2013-10 ... | reverse complement strand
CTGTTGGGTTTTACATTCCTAAATCCACATGGCCATCAAACATTCAATTTCTGATTTACACACTCAGTGTGATGTTAACATTTGTCGCGAAATACTATTTTGATTTATTTTGCAACAAAGAGAAAAATAGAAAGGAAAAAGAAATAACAACTCGACTAGAGAAAAGGATATCTAAAGTTGAGAGAGAAAATACTTCCCTTAGGGATGAGCTAATAAAGTGTAAGCTTGAACATATTGATGAAGTTATGCGAATAGAAAGGAGCTTGAATGCTCAATTAAAAACAAATTACAAGAGCAATAATAATGAAAATCTTTGGACAGGCATTGATGCAATAATAAAAACTATTGAATGCGTGTCTATTGAATCAAAGATTGGAGGAGTCAAAACAAATTTAAAATAATCGACAAGCAAAGGTTGCTCCCCCCCGTTATTGGATAAGTAAATCTTGCGATGCAAGGATCTGTTAAGGATCCTTGCTATTAGTAGGACTGCTAGTTTCTATGCCTGTTTCACAGGAAAAATTCCTTAACGTGAGTTTTCGTTCCACTGAGCGTCAGACCCCAATAATTCTCTATATCCAAACTGACCCCTACTTCACCTCGCTCTTCTTACCCCACGTTACTCGATCTGCGTTTGATGCGCGTAGCGCATGGGAGCGAAGCGATACGACCGCGTAGTATGCGCGGGGTTTTTCTGTTCCGGCTCGGAAGTGATGTTCTCTCCTTATTCAAATTACCTGAAGAAGTTCAGTACGATAGTCCCCCCCCCCTTCCTGCCAGACCATAATGAACGTTCAGCGTCACAGGAGCTTCTGTACGCGGTCGGAGTGGTCACGGCAAGGCGTAGCCGCAGTCGGGGCGTATCTCCGCGTTAGCGGCCCGTAGGGGCGCTTACGAGCGTGTTCTCAATTCTGTCCACATTCTGAAAATCTATACGTCACGTACTTAGTTACAACACCCATCATTAAAAGCGGCACTGTTCCGGGCCTTAGGCCCGGGGCGGCGCGGCTTTTCAGTGGTGGGTTCCGGCTCAGGTGTCGAAGATGTGCACGGATGAGGTGGATGATTATTTATGTATGTTGTAACTAGTGGTTGTTTTTTATGCCCGCCGCTTGCGGTGGGAGGTACCTTTGGTGTTTCCGAACCGGCGCGGCCGGAACGGTCGCTGCAAGGGCGGTCACTCTCTGAGTCTGTCCACAGGGCAGACGACGAACAGGTTATGTATTTATATGAGAGAGAAGATAGTTATTTAAATGAAGTACAGAGCGGGTTTTTAAAAGGAACCACGCACCTTGAAAGTTCTACGGCTGGCGCTTTGAAAGCGCTTCGATTGGTGGTTTATGGATAGCTCCCTTGCAGTTAAATGTTAATAACTAAATAGAGGGAACGGAATTGGCCACAGCCGCATGATTTTCGGCCAGATTTCGTCCATCGATTGGTATCGATGCCGTTAAGTGAAACGCCTGGATGTACAGATAATGAACAGGGGTAAGCCAGGGACGTGCAGAATCCTCCGGAGCCAACCGGATACTGATAAAGGATAGTCAGGTAGGTATTGGTGCCAGTCTGGTGTAATTGTTTCCCCGGGACATCATCATTCGCTCTTTCACCCGACGCTCTGTTTCCCGCTTAAGAGCTTCATGGCCACCGACAAAACGACCAGAAGCGTACTCACGCGTGAGCTGCTGTTTCACTAGGGTAACGATATCCTTACGGGTACGGTCGACATCTCGACGCGCCCGTGCACGTTTCTGGCCATGAGCCTTACGTTCTGACTGATAACTTCGGAAACGCTCCCGGACAAAGCGCCAGGCTTTCGCAATCAACTCATCCATCCCCAGGCGAGGAAGCTGTTGCTTCTCCCGCTGTTTATTTTCCCACTCAACACGGCTTCGGCGCGCAGCTGCAACGGCAACATCAGAAACATCCAGCGCAGAAAACAGTGCCGGCGTGAACGTGATATCAGTCGGAATATTGCAGCCAATTTGCGGGTCATACTCAGTCTGATAGGTAATCAGACTGAGTTCAGCCATAAACTTGAGAGCACGGGTAGCACGCGTGATGGCCAGATTTCCATTTTTGGACTCCGTGGCCAGCCCACATTCAATGGCCAGATTGGTAATTGAGCGCTGAACGCGATTGGCCAGCGGATCATAATGGAAACACAATCCCTGCAGCAGAGCGTCGATTGCCCGTCTCCGTAGCAATGGCGGCATTCGGTGACGTTTACCCTGAGATCTCAGAAATGCTACGTGAATAGCAAAATCAAAACGCGATGTAAAACCTTCAGCCTTTAACATCAGCTTTTGGCAAAACGGAAGCGTCTTCTTCCCTTCACGAGGAGTGAATTTGGGATCAGGATTTTTTACCTGCCGGTAATAAGATAGGTTCTTGTCAATCACGCCTGCCCGGACTTATGGCGGACAGGTATTGTTTTCTGATGTGCATGCGTTATAATTCCGCACAGGCAAGCGCCTGCTTTATGACCCCCTGATATCTGTGATTCCGCCAAGTTTCGTCAGATTTCGGGGGGTTTTTGCATTCAAGGCCCGGTGTTCTGGTGCCTTTTCCCTTGAGCATTTCAGGATATGCCCATCCCTCACACAGTGCCGCTAGTTGCGACACTGCCTTTATTCATTTGCCAGTCAGCTAGTTAAACAGCAGACCAGTAGTCCGCAAATATTACCCATTTTTTAGTTTCTTGCAACTCGCTGATCGTGGCACCGGTTGAGGAACCAAGAGAAATCAATAAGAAAACATCCATAAATCAGCATGTAGCATCGCTCAGGTCAACTCCTTTGCAGTGCTAGTTTGTGATCGCTCTCTTATTAGCCGCCTTAGGAATTGATCAATATCAACTCTAAAACGGACTAAAATATGCACGCAGCTCTCTCGAAAGAAGTAGAAACCTCCTTGAAGGCTCTATCTGGTTCCATCGCACCTCACGGCATGTCTGGCCAGTTCTTCCACTTCTTCAATAAAAGCGCTGAGTCCTGGGCTATCAAGGATACTTCGTTTAAATTTTTATATGTAAACCAGTCCTATGTAGATTTCCTTCAAATCCCCCATAATATTGCGGAGAACATCACCAGGTTCAGCTATGAAGGAATTCCTTCGCTGGCCTCGCTTAAAGACAAACTGGTTATACATGATCGTAAGGTCATACAGTCAGGAATGCGGGTTGAAGCCGTGGGCACGGTGCTGATTGGCGATACTTTTCGCTCATTTATCGTTGAAAAATTCCCGTATTTTAGTGAACAGGGGGAAATTGTAGGCACCATTTCACATCTGAAACCCTTTGAACGTCTTTCCCTGGGGTATTTTTTGGAAATGCCATTCTATGGTGAAGCGACCTTTACACCGCCAACATCCATACTTTCAAAGCGGGAATGGGAAGTTTTGTTTCTGCTTTATCGCGGATTACACCGCGCGCACATTTCACACTTTTTAAATATTTCTGAATATTCTGTAAGAAACATTATATCCCGTCTGTTTTTAAAAACCGCCGTAAGCTCAAAAGAGCATCTCCTTAACCTCGGGCTCAAACAAGGCTGGCACTTGTATGTCCCGCCCAGATTCGTTTCCATTGGATATGATATTCTCTTTAAAGAGAACATTTAATTATGACTGAATAATCTCTCTGATAATAGGTGCAATTTGTACCTGTACATTTTGCACCTATTTTTAGATTTATAGTTCAATAAAATCAGTTCAGGGCTTCTGGGCCGCAAAGATGAATTAAAACATGAAATTACTGAGTACGTTTTTAAAGCAATAGAAGGAAGATTAAATGTTAAACCTTAGTGGGGCGTGGCGTTCTCGTCTTATGTTTCCAGAATTATCTGACTCTGAATTTCAGGCACTAATGCACTATGCGCAAGGTACTAGCATTCACTGCATTGCAGATATTATGAAATCTTCATTACCCGCGATTAAGCAGTCACTTCAGAGAACAAGAAACAAGTTGAACCTTGAAAAACTGGAGTCAGCCCGTGGAGTTTATAACGCACGAATTCAGGCCGCGATGTTGGCCTCCGACGACTTCCCAGCCCACTACAATGAAGCAATGAAGAAACAATTAGTCGCGCTTGAAGTTAAAAACAATTAATCATGGCTATTTTTTAATCTAAATTGTATCCTCCAGGTATCTAAACTTATAGATAATAATATGCGATGATATACTTAATGTAAGTTTAGATGCCTCGCTATTCCGTTCCCCGCCAAGAAAGGAATGCGATGCAATATATTGATATTCGCTTTTTGTTAGAACAGGAATGGTCTTATTTTTTTGTCGCGTTTCTGAGGTGTTGAGTCAGTCTCTCTGCCATACCAACGGCTTCATCAATCGCAGATTTAAGTTTTTTACTTTCCCTATCCAAAACTTCAGCAGATATTTTCATCAAAGGTGCATTATGACCCGACTGATGATGCTTAAGCAGCATATCTGCAATATCGTCATCAAGTACGTAAAAATAGTACTCAGGATAATTCAGTAACTTAGCGATCCTGACAATGACGTCGTATGGAGGAGAAAAACGACCAACTTCATAATTAGACAGACGAGAACGACTATTAGCTCCATCGATACCAATCAGCTCAGCCAGTTTCTCTTGCGATAATCCTGCAGCTTCGCGAGCAGCTCTGAGACGCCTTGGAACCATGTAGTTTCACCTCTTTTAATTTTCTGATCTTACAAATCAGGGTGGACGCTGCATGTCCATAAAAACAACCCGCTTGTTTTTCAAAACAATCGTGTTATGATGATTTTGCTTTGTCCTCACCGCCAAGAGAGCAAGGCCCATTTAACAAGAATAGACTGTGCGATACCGCTGTCAGAATTGCAGGTGGCTGAGAGAAACCGCCTCTGTTTCAGCGTTAACGCTCAGTGTATTCGGCCCCTTCCGAATACAGAATGACCCTACGGGGATCGGTTCGGGCGAGAGCATGATGGACATTGAAAAACTTCACGGACAAAACTGGTATCTGGCCCAGTACATTACTGGTGGCAAGAACCGCGAAAATCTTTTTTCCTGGCTTTCAGACCTTGATGTCACTCCCTGGACTCCATTAAAAGTCACTCTTACTCGTCGTTCGGATAAGATATGTAGTTATCGTCGCCGTATTGCCCCTCTCTTTCCTGGTTACTTTTTTCTTAAAGCTAATCTGGCCACGCAACCTGTGGACATCATCCGTCGGCATTCTGCATTTTGCAGCTTTGTTATGAACGGTTCGCAGATCGCACCACTCCAGCCCTCGGTGGTAACCGGTCTGATGAAACTTCATCCGGACCCGACATTGAACCTGAGCGCGACTGAAGAACTTGAAGCAGCCTCACAAACACGGCTTTCTGATTCTCAATATCGATATCTGTTAAATCTGGATCAGGAGACCCGCCCGGTCTCACGTGTTGCGCTATTGATGAATCTGGTATTTGAGCCCGGACAGCAGGGATTCTGACCTACCCCGCCGTCCAGTACCCTTTCCCCGGCAAAACGTCGGGGGTTTTTCTCCCATATCCACTACCCCTGATACCCATCACCGATTCCAGCAATGGTGCCTGAACCGGCCCCTCAAGGACCCCTGTCCTATTTACCGGTTTGCCTGTGATGGCGTCTTTCTTCTGGCGGATGAAAGACCAGGCACCATTGCCGGAATCAGGTAGTGCCATTAAATGAAGGACAACATCGTGTACCCCGTTGATAATTCTGTTCCGCACCTGCTCTGGTGCATTCTGGTTGCCCTAAAAACCGCAGAAGAAGACTCTCCATTCACATCGGAGAAAGCACGCCGGCGTTTTATTTCCGACTGGCTGGACATGGGCCGGGATAACCCTAACTTTCGGGGCATGTCTTCAGAGTTCTCCACCCTTCGCGAATTACTTGAGAAGACAGATAGAACCACCTGCGTTACGGATACGCTCGCTAAGCTGCTTGATCATGCTTATGCGGCTGAACAGTGCGACTTTTTTCGTTTCAGATCCGCGTTCAACACACTACTTCAACTGGGCTGGTTGCACACCGTCTGCCGCTTTCCAGAGAACATAACCTCCGAACTGATGAATCGAAGGAAAGGAAACCGCAGACATCTGCTGCAGTTGACTCGCACTGAGAATGCCTTTCACCCCGTCGGACATATGGTGAAACCAATCACCTTCCAGCTTCTTTTTTCCAAAAAGGATGAAGAGCAGCTCGATGCAGAAACGACATTCCATAGCGAAGGCTTTCAGGTGGTAAACGCCAGGGAGGAACTCAATCTGACAAAAGACCGCATTATCCGGACCTTACATATTGGTCTCCAATCACTCCCCGAGGAAGAATGGAATCCACAGGAACGAGACATATGGCTGCCTGATAACGAGCCGGGCAGTAAGGCCTACCATTGAGGGCATACAACATGAGTTTAACCGTTACCGATCGGGACCTGCGCGAACTAAATATCCGCCGCGCAGCTGCAGTCGTAGCATTTAAACGTGCCTGCCGCATTCGGGCCAAAGCGCCAGAGAAAATGCCATTGAGTAGCCTCACCGCTTTACGCACCCAGATAGACGATGCAGAGGAGGACATACAGGCATTCAGACAAGACCATCTGTGCTGAAATCGAGATTCTACTTCAGCATCCACTTTCCACGGCACTTCACTGACAAGATCGCCTATGAAAATCATTCACACCTCTGTGCTGCTTCCGGTTTTGCTGGGCGGCTGCAGCCTGTCTCATCAAAAAGAGACTGACGTTGATGCCCGGCAATTTGTGGATGGACAAATAGCCACCCAGATGCAGCGTATTGCCGAGGCGCAGAAAAGCCTGCAACTGGTCTCCCGGACAACCACACAGCAAGCCTCACCACCCAAAAAAATACTGACACCTGTTGCCGCCAGTAAAACACCCGCGGTACCGGCTTCATCTTCTGCAACTCCACGAGGTTTACCCGCTATAAAATCGTTGGGAGCCCCTGAGCCTTATGCCGTCGTCAACATCCATGCTCGTAATTTAAAGCTGGACACTATGTTACGGGCAATTATTCCGCCAGGCTGGACTCCGGTCATTTCGGCAGATCTGAAGCGAAAATTTACCACCCCGCTTAGCCTGACGGCTCACGATCAATGGCCTTATGTTCTCAATAAGCTACTGCAGCAGAACGGCTGGGTAGCGCTGATTGACTGGTCAAAAAAAGAGGTCTCCGTGGCGTACTGGACTTCGGCATTCTCTGCCAGCCCCATAGGGAATACCTCACCGCTGCCTCAGCCTGAAATGAGCAAGCCAACAGGCTCATCCTCTGGTGTAGCAACGCGGACGGAATCTGCCCGTCCCCGTAACCCGTTCAGCCAGTCCCGGGCCGCGGAGAAGAATGCTCTTAAGGCCTCGCCATCAATCAAACCTGTCGCGATGTCATCTCCCGTATCTGTAACGGTACCTGCTCCCAAAATATGGCGTATCGACGCCGGCAGTACGCTCAAAGATACGTTGTTCAACTGGGCTGCTGCAGAAAAATGTATCGCACCTGGGGTGAAGACCTGGACCGTCGCCTGGCTGACACCGGTGAACTACCGGGTAGATGCTCCACTTCAGTTCAAAGGTGACTTCCGTACAGCACTGAATAGCCTGTTCACATTATATGGCAGTGCCAAAGTACCGCTGTATGCAGGAATTCGCAGCGCACAGTGCGTGGTGTCTGTTGACGATAAGGATATTCACTAATGATCTACTGGTTACTTTCTGTTTTTACAGGATTACTGGTTTGGGTGACTGTGCCGCTCAGTGATCCAGCAGGCCAGCAGCTACAGGAAAGTGAGTTAAGTCAGCGGGCCATCCAGACCATCAGTTACCTCAACGAAATTAACGACTGGCGTTATCTGAATCCAGCACAACAAGACGGTGTTATTGCCGACACAGCCCTGGGCTGGTCATCCGTACCAAATCTGAACAACGTTCTGCTGGCTAATAGGGTATATGTCTGGCAACCAGATACCCCGGGACTCATGTCAGCATTGTTGGCGCAAAGCCGGCACTCTGCATTAGTGGGACGTGTCGTTTCACGTCGCCTCATAGACAGCGCTGGCAACGACATGCAGGTCACCGTTCCCGCGGATATCGCTGACGGCAGTCTGGTTTACCTCAACTAATTCTCCTCATCGTAAGGTCAACAATGAAAAAACACCTACCCATTCCCGGGCTGGCAGCCGTGCTATGCCTGCTGCTGTCTGGTTGCGCCCCTCTGGAGCGCATAGACAAGATAGATAACCAGGTCTCCACGAACGAAAAACAAGCAGATAACCATCTGCAAACCCTGAAGAATGGGGCCGTGGTGCGAGATTTAACCTCTCAGTGGATCAATCCTTATCCCCTGAATGCACAGAACGAAAATGGCAACATGCTTCCGCCATGCCAGGTGGCCATTAACCGTCCTGGTAACATCACGCTGGCTGAAGTCAGTGCCTATATCAGCAAACGTTGCAAAATTCCGGTTGTTGTGACACCGGATGCGTTGGCCATGATGACGCCGACAGGTGGGAAAACCGAGCAACTGAGCGGTCCGATCCCGGCTCCGGATGCCAGCGGCATGGTCCCACTGGCGTCACTCGGGGGCTCACAGGCCCGTCCGGCGCCGGCCGCAGCCTCAGGCAATGTCCTGAGAGGCCTGTTCTGGCAAGGTGAGTTGAGCGGAATGCTCGAAAACGTCACTACCCGACTGGGATTGTCATCGCGTTATGAGAATGGACGCATCTCCATTTTTTATCTTGATACACGCAGTTTCCCTGTCAGCTTCCAGGACACGAAAACAGACTTCAGCTCCCGGGCAGTTTACGGAGCTACATCTGGTAGCAGCAATAGCGGTGGGGCAACAACTGACGGGAATAGTTCACAGACCACCGTCACAGAGATGAAGACCAATCGATATAAGGAAATTGAAGATACCGTCAAATCAATGCTGACGCCGGATACCGGACGAATGTCCATCTCCACTGGGCTTCTTACTGTAACCGACACTCCGCGCGTACTTGATCAAGTCAAGGCCTATATTGAAAGCCGCAATACAGAGCTGACTCGACAGGTTGCTCTGAGTATTAAAGTCTACTCGGTGACAAAAAAGCGCCAGGACCAACTGGGTATAGATTGGGGTGCTGTATTCAAGTCCGGTAGCGTGGGGATGTCTCTTGGCGGTTCGATGGCTGGCGTTGCCAGCAATGCAGTCACTGGCGGCATCAATATTCTGGATGGAAAATTCGCAAATTCAAGCGCCTTTATCCATGCACTGTCGCAACAAGCGAATATCTCTGTCGTCACACAGGATGACAGTACAACCATGAACATGGTCCCGGTTCGGGTCCAGGTCGTCACCCAGCAGGACTACATCAGTAAGGTCAGCACTGAAAATACTGCCAACGTTGGTTCCAGTACTTCAGTAGAAAAGGCCTCTATTTCAACCGGCTTTAACATGACACTACTGCCATACATGTTGCCGTCAAGCGATCGAATGGAGCTGCAGTACTCAATATCTTTGAGCGATGACCCTGAAATGCAGTCTGAAAAGGTCGGGGAAGTTAACCTGAAATTGCCAAAAACCAAAATGCACAATTTCGCGCAAAGTACCATCCTGCGCTCCGGCCAGACGTTGATGTTAAGTGGGCATAACCAACTGAGTGACAGCGTTAACCGTCAGGGCGTCGGCTCACCGGGCTTTTTTGGGTTAGGTGGTGGTGCTAACGGCGAGAAAAACAAAACCATGCTCGTCATCCTTATCACGCCTGTCATTCTGGGGTAATCGATGAAACAACAAACGACCTGGACGTTACAGACCAAAGGTGTCTGGCAGGTGGCGGGCCTCAGCTGGCAGTACCTGCCAGTGCGTGGGCATCGTGGCATGCGTCTGCGAGCAAAAGAGGCAGAAGCCACACACTGGGCTGAGCACCTGACTGATGATGGGCGCTCTCAGGGAACCTTACTTGGTACGGTTTCGCTCAAGGACAAAACTCTGATAAAGCCGGGCAGACATAAACTGGCTTCTTTAGCGCTAACTGCCATGCCGTCTCTGCCACGAGACTGTTACGCCGTCATTGCTCTGCCGTCTGGCCAGTACTGGTTTGTGGCCGTCAGTAATGGGATGCTGTCACCGTTCGGCGATATTGTGGGTGACGAAAAGAGCATTCGTACGGCCGTTTCCAACTTCCTGAGTATTTCTCCTTCACCGGCGGACGGCTGGGCTGTATTTGCGCCCTCTGGCTTTTTCCCCGATCTGCAGACAGAAGAAAAGTCACTTTCTGCACTGACCGAAAACAGAACCGGCCTGCGCCGGGCTCGACTGCATGCGACCCACAATAAAAAGGTCCTGTGGATGTGGGCATTAACCATGGTGGCCATCGCAGGCGGATACATGCTTGTCACAGCCTGGCATCAACATCAGGAGGAAGCGCGTGTGGCGCTGGCGCAGGCAGCATTATTGGCCAGACAACAAGAGGAAAACAGCAAACCGGCGAACAGTCTGAAACCGTGGGCAAAGCAGCCATCATTTGCAGCCATGCTTTTTGCCTGCTCCCGCAAATGGCAGGATGCGAAAATCTCTGTGGCCGGCTCCAGAATCAGCTTTTTGCAATGTGATAATGACGGGAATCTCACTTTGCATTACTCCCTTACCCCAGGCATGACAGTAAATGATTTTGCAAAGCGTCTGCATGAAATTTATGGTCCGGAAATTCAGCCTGTTTTCAACATTCCGGGAAGAGCGGATGACGGCTCATTTACACTGCCCGTATCTCTTCCTCTTCCGGACCAGGCTGAAGAGCTTCTGCAGGGTAATCAACAAATTCAGAATCTGACCAGTTACGCCCAGCGAATCAACGCCCAGTTGCGCGTCAGTGAACTGAATGCCAACACGCAGTTATCACAAGGCAATGTGCAAAACCTACCGTGGCGCACTTTCAGTTTCACGTTCATTACTGACATTCCTCCGGACCGGTTGTTTGCTCCCACCCGTTTTAACAGCAGCGGGATGAGAGCGTCACGCATCATGACCACGCTCAAAAATAATCGTCTTGAGTACACCATCGAGGGACTTCTGTATGCCAACTAATCTCCGTAGCGCCATGTGGGCGCTATCCCTGCTGTGGCTGTCACCTGGTGTCTTTGCTGCACCGACGACAGCCCTGCCACCGGCGCCATCACCTGAAACAACAGCTAATCCTGCTGATGCTCCTCAGTCAACCGCCTTCACCCGGGTCGAAGCAGGTCGGTCGCTTAACCTTGGACAGCTAGAATCTATCCAGGCTGAAACCGTGCTGTATGAAGCACAGCTGGCGCGCGCCAAGGCGTTGAATGAACTTCAGAAGAACGGCTATGACCGCGGTCTGGACCAGCCATTCAACCCGGCCCCGCCTTCCCTTGATGGCAAAGCAGATGTTAAGGGAATTGCGCAGGATACTCCTCCCCCGCAAGTCGTGGAGATCACCGGAGCCGGAAACGGTTATCTGGCCGTGCTATCACTCAGCAACGGCAACCAGGTAACGGTTCAGACCGGCAACCGCATTCCCGGAACTGACTTTGTCGTGAAACGTATCACGCTCAATGAAGTTGTCGTCTCCGGTAACAATCAGTCACTGATGTCGCTTTCTTTTGCGAGGTAATGGAGATGCACAGTAATTCAGCCACTGAATATACATTCCTGGATCGAGAACTTGATGGCACGCCAGTGCTGTTTGTCTCGCAGGCACACAGTAATTCGCTCAGCGTTCAGTCTGAAATAGCAGGGTCGTTGAAAGCTAACCCGGGTCTGAAGATAGAACGCATTCAGCTCGACAGACTGAAGGAACTGAAAAGTCGTATCCATAGGGAACAGAGCAACACTGGCGCACATTCTGAGCAGCAGAAGAAGATAATCAGTTTCTTCCGCCTGGCCAAAGCAAAACTAGCCAGCGACATTCATATGCTTATCGGGATGAATAACGTCACTATCGTGCAGTTCCGCGTGCATGGTGATCTGGAGACTATCACCCAGCTGGATGTTGACGAAGGTATGACGCTGGCCTCCACAATCGTGATGTCGATGTGTGATGTGGCGGAGAAAAGTTTTAACGCAAACCGTCCTCAGGATGGTCGCGTACGTAAGGAATTTTTGACAGGACTCGGTCTGTTTGGCGCCCGTTATGCCCATACGCCAACTGAGTTTGGTCTGTATGTTGTGATGCGTATCTTGCCCGATGATGGAAAGATGCCTCCTACCCTTGATGAGCTGGGCTTTTTGCCGGAACAGCAGTCGCTGATTCGTCGCATGCTGTCCAGACCAGAAGGGGTGATAACCCTCTCCGGGCCAACTGGGTCAGGAAAAAGTACAACGCTGAGAACGTTCAGCTCAATGTATATGGACGCCACCGGCAACCGCAAACGCCTGTTGACTCTGGAAGATCCGCCCGAGGGGGAGATGCCAGGCGGTGTACAGACGTCAATTATCGCCGACAAAAGCGACCCGGATGCTGTCAACCAGGCATGGGTAAGAGCCATTTCTGCAGCGCTCCGTCTTGATCCCGACGCTATGGTCGTGGGCGAAGGTCGCGACACCAATTCAGTAAGATCCACGCAGACCGCAGCCAAGTCCGGACACCTTGTCATGACCACACTTCATGCAAACGACGCAGTGGGGATCCTTGATCGCCTGACAGATACGCTGGACATTCCAATGGGCCAGGTTGCAGACCCGCAGGTGATGATCGGCCTCATTGCCCAGCGTCTGGTGCAATTGCTCTGTCCTCACTGCAAACAGCCCTGGGAACAGGTCAAAGCGAAGCTTGATAAAGACAAATTAACCTTGCTGACTCAGTTCTGCGAAGTTGAAGAGCTCTGCTTCCGTAATCATGACGGATGTGAGCATTGCTACAAGGGGGTAACTGGCCGCACCGTGATTGCTGAGGTCATTCGTCCGGACGCAAGGTTTATGGAACTCTTTCGTCACAACGGAAAGCTTGCTGCACGAGCTTACTGGGTAAATGAACTCGGCGGTATCACACGTGGCCAGCATCTGATGCGTTATCTCAATGAGGGGTTAGTTGATCCGATTGACGCCGATTACATCAGCCCACTGGATGAGGACAGTCTGACCCTGCTGCCTCAGGAGCGTGCAGCATGATGGATGGTTTACGCGAACATCTGGCCCGTCTGCGTAACCGGGCTCCTTCCACTGACAAGTTCAATGACTATGCCGGGCGCTGGCTGGCACAGAAGACCTTCTCCACCTCTGACCGTCTGACGTTATACGAGGACCTGGCATTTCTGCTCGACAACGGCCTGAAGGTCGAAAAAGCGCTTCAGGCAATGATCGGCAGTTATGGGGGCAAACGGCCTCCTGTCGTATTCTGTCTTGAAGACATTCTCACCGCCCTGCGACAAGGACAGTCTGTTGACCAGGGACTGAGTTCCTGGGTTCCCCACCAGGAAGCCGCCATTCTCAGCGCGGGCGTGCAGGACGGAAATCTGTCTGCCGCGCTGTATCGCGCTATTACGGTAGTGAAAGGTATGAGCGAGATGAAAACAGCGGTGATAACAACCATGGCGTACCCAACCTTTTTGCTGTGTACCTCCTTCGCCATGATGCGGATGGTGACTGAGTATTTTCTTCCCCGACTGGAATCTCTGGCGCCACGGGAAAGCTGGACCGGCGCGCTGTGGTGGCTGAGTTCAGTCTCTGAGTTTTTTGTGAATAACGTCATCGTTCTGGGGCTATTCATCCTGGCTGTGATTGTACTCGTGGTCTGGTCAATGCCGAACCTGACCGGAAAAACGCGGCGGCAAATGGATCGGATGCTGCCGTGGAGCGTGTACCGTGATGTACTGGGCGTGGCTTTCATGCTGAATTTTAGCGCCCTGATGCGGGCAAACGTCAAAACGGAGGATGCGATTGACATCCTGAGTCGTTACGCCCCTCCCTGGCTGTATGAGCGGCTGGCAGCCACACAGCGTCAGGTCAGACAAGGTAATCACCTCGGTCTGGCGTTACGAAATGCCGGATACGGTTTTCCCTCCCCCCGCGCTATCGACAAGCTGGTCCTGCTGACCGACGGCGACAACGCGGAAATCATCATTGAAAATTTTGCGCGTGCCTGGCTCTCGCAAACCGTAATCCGGATCAAGCGGACGGCGACCATTCTTTCTAATCTGGCACTGGCCACAAACGCGGCTTACATGATCCTGATTGTCATTGCCACACAAAGCCTCAACACCCTTGTGGGCGCACATTAAGCGGCCCCATTTAAACCAAACCCAAAGGAAATAATATGGAAACTTTACAAACTCCATCTCGTATGGCTGTCCACCGCGGGGCCATCACCCTGCTGGAAGCTGCAATCTATATTGTTCTTGCGCTGGTTGTTGTGACTTTTGCAATGACGCAAGGAGGCGGCCTTTTTAACCGAAACGACGCAAGCACGGAATTCAGCAATTCAGCGGAACTGATGAACAATGCCCGTTCAATGCTCAAAACCTCCGGTATTTACAACTTTAGCGGCGCCGATGATATGACCGGCGCGTTAATCCAGTTTGGTGGAGCGCCTGCAAATATGACTGTGGTGGGCACTAAGTCATCCGGTACGGCAAAATTACAAAACGTGTGGGGCGGCGCGGTCACTCTTCAGCCGGTCGCCACTTCTGGCGGTCAAAAATCAACATTTTCGGTGACTACGGCCTCAGTTCCGCAGGAGGCCTGCATTATGATTGCCACCAAAATGAGCGCAGCACCTAACGTGGTCACCACTCAGGTGAACGGCACCACCAACAATGGCCCTGTCCCGGCAAATGCAGTCGGCACACAGTGCACCGCCGACAACGGGGCTGTCGGTCAGAACTCGTTGACCTTCACCAGTAATACCTGATGTCTGTCCTACCGGTAGCGGCAAGCTACCGGCTTTTTCTGGGGTAAATTCTTATGTGGTTTTTATTTAAACACGCCCTGCTCTGCATGGCGTTCACCGTTGTCATGCTGACATCGGTAACCGCACAGGCATTTTGCTTTGATGAAGCTGGCGCCAGATATCGGGTTGATCCGCTTCTCCTTCGGGCGATCGCGCGGGTGGAAAGCGGAATGAAACCTGGTGCAATCGGCAAGAACATGTCTGGTAAAAAACTGTTGAGCCGTGATTTCGGGCTCATGCAGATAAACGAACGTCATATCCCTCAGTTGCGGGCTATGGGGATCCTGAATAGCGAACAGGACCTGCTGGATAATCCCTGTCTTAACGTCCAGATTGGCGCATGGGTTCTGGCAAAACATTTACAGCAATGCGGTGTGAACTGGGAATGTCTGGGCTCCTACAACGCCGGTTTTGCAAAAGGTAACTCACCGCGGCGAATGCTTTATGCCCGAAAAATTTACGCCACGTATATGGCGTCCCGTTCAGGAGGTTCGTGATGTGCATTTACCGGGATGCTTTCTTCCTTATCCTCTCTGGAGCAGGACTTGCTCTTAGCGCCCGACAGCTCACCGGACAGGCTCGGACATTTCTGCTGGAGCATGGTGGTCCACTCCTGACTCGTTTACAAACCTCAGGTGTGGTCGTTGTCTTTATCTGTACCGGGTTGATGCTGACTCATAGTGCGCTTAACCATCACATCACCTGGCCTGATGCCGGTAGATACATTGTCCTTCTCGCCTGGGGTATTCCTATGGTGTTGCTCGATATGCGTAATTACTGGCTGCCGTTTCGTTATACCGCCGGATTCTGGCTATCGGGTTTGCTTTTTACTTTCCTGCCGGCCAGCCCTCTTACGATGATTCAGGCAGTCGTCAGTAGCAGCGTCATGTTTATCCTGCTCTATTTCTTCCACATCATCGCCTGGCGGGCGCGTGGAGAGGAAGGTTTCGGTCTCGGCGATGTGCATCTGATCGCTGCGCTCTGCGCCTGGTTTCCATGGAAGCAAGCAAGCGTGCTCACCGGGTGTGCTTTTCTGATGCTTGTCACAGGTTCACTGATATCCCGAAAACCAGTTCAGCCGTATGCACCATGGTTGTTCGCTTTGCTGGCGATTCACGCAGGAAACTACTCTCAACCGACTCTAGCGGGTACTTTATGAAAATGAAAAATCCCAGCCCCCACATCAACCGCGGGGTTTCACTTTTATCAATGGCGATGGTCATGGGTATTATTATGATCGCCGCGCCTGTAGGTATGGAGAGATATGCTAATTATCTTGATGAACAGAACTGGACTATCACGGCCACTCATCTTGGAACGGTTAATCAGGGGGCTCGTAAGTACATTCAGGACAATTATGACACCCTGTTAAACCAGATTAAGGATGGGGGAAATGTGACGGTAACAGGCCAGACACTGCGCGATAAAGGCTATCTTCCCGCCGGCTTTGCTCTGACTAATAGCAATGCACAAAACTACATTTTGACAGTAACGCGCAACCCAACACAAACCGACAAACTGATCGCGTTTGTAACAACTGCCGGTGGCCAGGAATTAACGTTTAAAGCCCAGCGCTATATTGCCCAGAACACCTCAGGTCTTGGTGGCTATCTCTATCCGGCCAACGTAGCAAACGGGGCCAGTGGCGGCTGGCAGGTCAACCTGAACAGTTTTGGACTCAGTGGACAGACCGGGCATCTGGTGACGTATCTGACCTCCGATGCCCTGGCCGGGGGAGCGGAAGAAAGCGATCGCCTGTACCGCTTTGCCGTAAATGGCCGCCCAGACCTGAATCGCATGCACACCAGTATCGATATGAACGGCAATAGCCTTAACAGCGCTAAAGCTGTGAACGCCGAAACCGGTAATTTCAGCGGTACGGTGACGGCCAACGCCGTAACGTCACAGAACGATATCCGGAGCCAGAGCGGTTGGCTCATCACTAAATCCGGCAAGGGGTGGTTGAATGAGGACCACGGTGGTGGATTTTATATGTCGGACAACGACTGGATACGCTCAGTGAATAACAAAAATATTTACACTGGCGGACAGGTAAGAGGTGGTTCTGTTCGCGCTGACGGTCGACTTTCAACGGGTGAATTTCTTCAGCTCGATGCGGTTGCTACAGCAGGTACAGGGTGCTCCCCTAATGGGCTTGTCGGCCGGAATGGTTCTGGAGGAATACTTTCTTGCCAGAATGGTGTGTGGGCTGGAGTAGGTAGAATGCAAGTTCAGACAGTTAGTGGGGCTTCTTCTTGTGCCAACCTAGATACGGTTGTTGCTGCTTGTCCCGCAGGGACATTTGTGATTTCGGGCTCTTATTCAATGACAGGATGGGGAAAAAATTCAACCCATAACTCACCGGATAGCATGTACACCGACCCAGCAAATAATAGATTTGTTATCCAAACGCCTAACAATAATTCTTCAACGTGTTTTCAAGCTATTGCGACTTGTGCCAGCTTCAACTAGCAACAACGATCACCCAATCCGTTCAGTATCTGGAGAAGTGACAGCGATGTCAGCTTATTGCGCCTGCATTGGCATAGAGACGCTATTTAAAAAAAACATTCCAGACAGATAACCTTAGAGTTCTGTAGCAGAATTTCATATTTACCGCCTCCTCGCCCCCCCTGTTTCACATGACTACGTGCAATTAATGCCTTGTTAATTCAGGAATTCTCAAAATGAAGATAACCATTCTTGCCACGATGGCATGCGTTCTGCTGTCCGGCTGTCAGCCGCTGCGCACACCAACAGCATCAGTAGCCGCTCAGTTGGCATCAGCGGATGCCACTCAGCTCCATAACACGCAACAGCAGCTTTATCTGGACGGCGCGCTAAACCAGACTCCCAGCCGTCCTGCTGCTTCTTTTACCGCGAACAGCGAGCGCGTATCGCTTGACTGGGAGGGGGACGCCATCGAGTTGCTAGCCCAGTTGGCCCGCCAGCGTGGGCTGAACTTTGCATACAGTGGCGTGCGACTGCCACTCCCTGTCAGCGTTCATGTCAGAAATATCACTTTCGAAAACCTGCTTCGTCAGTTGGAAATCCAGATTGGCTGGCGGGCCACGCTGAAACAGCAGCCCCTGGAACTTCATCTCTATTTCGCTTTACCTGATAAGGGAGGTCGCCTTGCATGAAACGCTCGTTACTTGTCGGCTTGCTATTATGCAGCACCCTGCCGGCGCTGGCTGAAGATGCACCGCCCGGGAGTATTCAGGACTACCTGAATCCGGCTATCAATGACTATAACGGACTTAGCGATACCGTCTGGCAGATGCTCAATGATGCAGGTCAGACAGTTGGCTTTCAGGGCGGTAAAGCCCAGCGCGCCTGGGAACTTCGCAAGATACTGACAGAACGTGATAGTTCCCTCAGCGCAATGTACGACTTCCGACCGCTAATCAGTCGTCAGGGTTATCTGCCTCCGGTGATTGCCACCGCTGCTGACCTGGCCCATATCACTCCTGACCAAATTCGTACGGCATACCGGACGTACAACATCCTGGTCCCGGCCCGGTTCGTCAGTAATCCACCTGGCTGGCGTACCTGGCTTTTGCCTGGCCTGGCAAACAAGCGTATCGATGCACCTGATGCCAGCGTGCGCCCAAAAAACAGTAAGGAAAGAGCCGTCTGGGAAGCTGCGGTTCGCAAAGGTTGGGAGGATGGCCGGAAAAGTGCAGACCGAACGCTCGAGTCAAACTTTAACCGTCTGACCCGCGATTACACCGGCATGTTGCGTTACTCCACGCTCCTGCAGCAAGGCATCATCCAGGCACCGGATGTGAAGGAATCACAGCAGAGCGTTACCGGCACACGTGACGAGCTGATGATTGGCGATAAGGTCAAACGCATTCAGGATCCTGCAGGATTTGTGGTGGATAAAAACAAATGGAAGCCCGTTATTCGTAAGGGGGCGCAATGACCTTCCCTGCTTTTGATTTTCACGAGCATGGCGGGCTGCACGCTGACAGCCTGCGGGCCTTTCTGGTCCACTGCGCGCGGAATAGTGTTTCCGATATTTTCCTGCAGGGGGGCGGGCCACTGGTCGTGGATTTGCACGGCCGTAAGGTCCGCGCCAGTGAGTTTCGGATTGAACCGCCACAGTTAACCCGCCTGATGGATGACGTCTTTTCGGAGCAGATCAAAGGCGACCTGAAGGCCGGTAAAGGGGTAGATCGGGCACTGCAGCTGACCGGTGATATGTACAACCGGTATGGGCTGGAACGCGGTGAAAGCCTGCGCTTTCGCTGTAACTTTGTTCAGGCCACTATCGGTGATTACGACATGGTGCCGGCCCTGACGCTCAGAACCATCCCGACGGTCATCCCTGAGCTCGATGCGCTGGGGCTTGAGGAGGATTTGCTCCCCTGCCTGCTTCCTCACAAGGGTCTTGGCCTGATCACCGGCGAAACCGGGTCTGGTAAATCCACCCTTCTGGCGTCTACCTATCAGTACACTGCCAGGAATGACCCCGATCGCAAGATAGTCACAGCAGAGGATCCTATCGAGTTTCTGCTGAATTTCCCCGATGCGATTCTGATGCCCGAACAATCGCAGATTGGCAGGGACGTTGCTTCATTCGCTGAGCACCTTCGCCTGACGCTGCGTCGTGCCCCGGGCGTGATTGGCGTGGGTGAGATTCGCGACCCAGAAACGCTGAGCGGCGCCATCATGAACGGTCAGTCCGGACACCTTTGCCTCTCCACCATGCACACCAACTCTCCTGGCGAGACTATTCCCAGGGCCCTGATGCTGGTTCCGGAGGATCAACGTGAAGCGATGGCCTGGAACCTGCTGAGCAATCTGCAGTATGTCATTACCCAACGACTGCTTCGGACTACGGACGGGAAACGCCAGTCGGTCAGAGAATATCTGGTATTTGATGACGAAGTGAAAGAGTCGCTTGGCCAGCTGAAGCACACACAATGGCGAGACTGGATTGATAACCGCCTCAGCGAACGCGGTGAGCGGATGAGCGATAAGGCCTGGCGTATGTATCAGGGCGGACGTATTGACCGCAAAGAGCTGCTGACAGTTATCAGCCCACGTGAAATTACGCGGAGGGAGGCGCTGTGAAAATCTGTGAATGGCGAAATTCAGGACGCCGGCTGGAAATATTTGGCATCCCCGTCGTCCTGTTTGCCTTGTACTTTGCGTGGTTCCAGTGGCCCGAAACCAGTACGTTCTGGGGCGTTACGATTCTGATTATCTTCTTTCGGATCCTCTCTTTCTTCGGCTTCACTATCACTGTGTTATGGCAACGATTTGTTCGGCTACTGCGAGGGAGGCAGTTGACCGGACGTCCGTGGTGGTACCGCCGGTTCTTTGAATAACTTCAGGAACAGATTATGCAAAAACGAACCTATCTCACTATCACACCAGGTAACAAAAATGACGCGCTTCGCTCAGCCGGACGTCTGGATGATGGAAACTATGCTCTTGAGTATGATCCTTCAGAAAAACTCTGGTTTGCAAAACCAGACGCTGACCTTGAGAAGGTAAAACCCTGGCTCCCCGAAAATACCGTCTCTCAGGTGAATCAGACCACAACCGACAATCTGACTCCTGCCGAGGAGTTCGCCCAGGTGCTTAAGGATGCGGGTTTTGTATTTCCCGCGGGCGATTTACCGGAAATGGATGGAAAAAAACACCGCGTATGTGTTGATGGCCAAAAAAACATCACGCAGCGTAAAAACAAAAATGGCGATTATCCCGGCGGTTCTGGCGTTTACCAGGGATTCATGGATGGTCGACCTGCAGGATGGTATGAGAATTACCGGGCAAGCGAAGGTAAAGTGAACTGGACCTCCACTGGCTCATATACTTATGACCCTGTCGAGGCCATTAAGCAACGTGCGCTGGCCGCGCAGAAGCGCTGGGACAGGGACATACAGTCGCAGTTGGAGTTCGCGCGGATGGGGAAAACCCTGTCGCGACAATGGAGCAAAATGCCCCCGGCCACGGAGACACACGCCTATCTGGCCCGAAAAGGTGTGCCGGCAGCCGACGGCGTCCGCCTGGATAAATACGACAATCTGGTCATCCCACTGCGCAACAGCGATGGCGAGCTCCGCACCCTTCAGTACATCAAGCCCGACGGTACCAAGAACCTGAAGAAAGGCGCGGAGAAGACGGGAAACTTCTTTGTGGTAGGGGGGGAACTCAGCCCTCAGCGCCCTGTTCTGTATGCCGAAGGTTATGCCACGGCCGCCAGCCTGTATCTTGCGACCGGAATGCCGGTTGTAATGACAGTTGATGCCGGCAATCTTGTGACGGTGTCACGAAATCTGAAGGAGCGCTATCCGGATAACCACCACATCATCCTCGGCGAAGATGACTTCACCAAAACCAACAACCGCGGTGAACAGGACAATAAGGGGGCGAAAAAGGCACAGGAAGCCGCAGCGGCTATTAACGGCATTTACATCATCCCTTCATTCTCTGAAAGCGAGCGTGCGCAGGCGTTCGCCGGTGCCGCCTCATTCAGCGATTTTAACGATATTCACGTGGCCAACGGACTGAATGCGGTTCGCGAACAGCTGGCACCGATTTTCGATGAACTCATTCCCGACTGGCGTCAGTCCTTTACGGAGACTCACAGCATGCCTGACAACAACATCCTGCTGGATGAACCAGCCGTTCCCTTCCCTGACATATCTGACTATCCGGACTTCGGAGACGATTTTCAGGAAGCATTTGCACCACCAGAAGATATACCTGAGAGCACAATGACCGCCGCGCAGTCACAGGATTTACCGGAGCCGTCACCTGAAATTGCGCCGCCAGAACCTTCTGTTCCTCCACTGGCTCCGGCGGAAGAGGCAACACCTCCATTATCTCCGGATGACAGGACTTCTCATCAGGTCCCTGAGGAGCCGGTGTTAAACCTGGAACCCACTGCACCAGATGCCGTCGGAGCATCGCCTGCAGAAACAGCATCACTATCAGCGGCAGAGACGCCTGTCGTGACCAGTGCGGCCACGGATAACCCAGACCTGCAGAATGCCCCTCTGGCAGAGGCTGTAAATCCACAAACGCCACAGGCTGATAGTTCAGCGCCAGTAGATGCAGCTGCAGAGGCCCAGCTGGCCAATGCCAGCATTCCGCCAGCGACAGAGCCGCCATTGAAAAAGGCGTCTTCACCGGAAGAGCCACTGCAGCAGGCAGCGGCGGAAGCTGATACCGCACCGGCTCAGGAAAATGGCTTCTCATTCACCTTTGGGCGACTGCCAGGTGACACCAGCCCGGAGGGACCAGAAGTCGCCCGGATTAATCTGGACGAGCTCCTGCAGGGGCTGACCAGCCGCCAGGAAGACAGAACCTGGGTGTATGCGCTCGATGGCGAAGACGCATTCCGCGATTATGGCGATCGCATCGTGATGGCTTCGCCGCAGGCCAGCGAAAACGACCGCATGATCCTGGCTGCCCTTCTTTCCGCCAAAGCCAATCAGCGTGGTGCTGTTGAGGTAACAGGCAGTCCGGAATTTATCCAGCGTACGCTGACGTTGATTGCCGATCACAACATCGAGGTACATCTGAAAAACCCACAGCAGCGCGAGCAATTTGAAGCGCTGTTGCAGGCCAGAGCCGCTGAGGCGACGGCAAAGAATGGCATCACCATCAGCTCGCCAGGACAGGAATCAGCACCCTCACCTGTCGTAGATACACCGCCTGCTGCACCTGGCCCGGCACCGACCGCCCCGGGGAATGACACTGCCAGTCAGGCACCGTCGAAAGCAGCTGGCCCCTCAACGCCGGAAATGACCGTCTTCGAGAAAGAGACGCTGCGAACAGGCCTGACCGGAAAGCTACTCGAATCCGGACGGGCGCCGTATCAGTTCGATAAAGCCAACACGGACAGCTTTTATGTCCAGCTGCGCACAAAAGCAGGCAACAAGACGTACTGGGGTGTGGAGCTGGAACAGGCCCTGAAAGACAGTGGCCAGAAACAGGGCGACATGGTGAAGCTGCAGTATCTGGGCAAGAAGCCGGTGACCGTCAACGTTCCACTAACCAATGACGAGGGGGTGGTAACCGGATACGAACGCCAGGAGAAACATCGCAATCACTGGTCACTGACGCCGGCCCAGGATAACCGTCTGCTGGTTGCTGACCGGCATCACGTCGCACCGTCAGAACTGTCAGCCTATGACGGTAATGCCTTCTGGCAGCTCCAGCATCAGATTGTTAAAGCGGCCGCACTGTCATTATCGCTTCCGGACCCCGCAGGCCACGGTCTGCTGTATACCGGCCCGGACGGTGAAGGACAAAAACCGCCGCAATCGCCTCCGGAAAACGCTGTAGTACCGGCTCTGTCCAAAGCCGCAGGCTCAGTGGTCATGCAGGCAGTTGGCGCTGAAGGCGAACTGCTGGCGCACCTGGTGAAAGGTCACGGCGATTACCTGCAGGGAGTGATGCGTCATGAAGGTGAGCTTCGCCACGTACTGGCCCGGGTATGCACCGGCACCAACGGAAACACATGGCTTTCCGTGAATACGGTTTCCGATACCGGCGATCTCACCCTGATTGGCCACGGTTCAGCGGTAAACGCTGTGAAGAATGGTGAAGCCCCGCGGGATACCTTTGCTTTTCAGCTCAAAGGGAAGGACGCACCCAAATTCGCCGTTCCTCTGATTTCACCGGAAAAGATCCCGCCGGCCCTGCACAGCAAGCTGGGGTTCGACAAACCCTGGACACCGCCGAAAGCACCGGAGCCGGAGCAGGCACCCCGGGCGCAGGTCAAGCCGGCTAACCAACCGCAACCCATGTGAGGATCTCATGCGTAAAACGCTCTGTACCACCCTTCTGTTTCTGGCGTGCCTTCCTGCCGCTGAAGCGGCCTCCTGTCGTGCTGGCACGGCTGCAAAAGCAGGTAGCGAAGCCGGCTACAATCGGGCAAAAGAAGCCGCAGATGCCTGGTCACAGCGCCAGAACAATGTCACAGCATCATTGGCTGACTGTCTGGGGAACATTTCCACCACCATTACGGCGCCAACGTTTCCCAATCTGACAGACGTTATGAATCAGATTGGCCAGAAAATTTGCAAGGCGGCCCGTGACAAAATCGTAAGCGTCAAGCCACTGCCGCCTGTTGCGATTACTAACGATTGACGATGAT
>ERZ1026872.158-NODE-158-length-24055-cov-27.209417_pt1 | contig 24055 bp, 44 predicted proteins | sample MGYA00380166_ERZ1026872 | MGnify/ENA primary metagenome ERZ1026872 (study PRJEB33269, sample SAMEA4719802) | human gut metagenome | biome: human-associated habitat; feature: organic feature; material: feces | place: Cameroon | collected 2013-10 ... | reverse complement strand
ATAAATAAGAAATAAATATTAAGAAAATAAAAATAAATAAATGCAAATAATATTTATTCTTGTTTATCTTTTGCTTAAGTGTTGCGTAATCACACACAGCTTGAAATGTAACTGATTGTAAAACACAAATCTGACTGAATGTAATAACCAGAAAGAAGGTTGACATAATATGCCAAGAGGTAGACCGAGAAAGAATCCTCTCCCGGTAGAAGCAAGCAGTAACGTAGTGGGAGAAAACCAAAACCCAAATGAGACGGTCACTGTAAATGAAAGTCCTCAGCCAACTGCAACTAAAAAATCTCCCGCTGTTGACCCAAATCAAATTTGCATGGCTTGTGGTACAGTAGTCCCTGATACACCAAACAAAATTGACCTTGCAATGTGGTTGGACACTGCTCCATATAAGTTTAACACAAGGCTAAATGATAAAGGAAGAATTATCCTTTGTCATAAATGTGAGAATCATCTTATTGAAGCTATTGACAAAGAGTTGAAGAATATGGGATGCAAGCAGAAGTTCGAATCGGCATCGTCATACGATGACGCTGAATCGGAACCTGAAACTGAAATGGCTGAATACCCTAAGTTGAATCTTGATGCTTTTCAAACTTTCGTTGAGAAAAATAGAGAATCCTTGAGTTAACTACTCAGGGATTTTTCTTTTAAAAACTTCTAATAATATTATTAAACCCTTGACTTCCCAACCCTAATCTGGTATACTTATATTATCAAAGGAACCCAAAACAATTCTTTGAATAACATTGGAGGTTTTAAAATGAACGAAAACGAGATGTTGAACGAGATGGAACTGGACACTGAGATTGAGGATACTGAACTCGAAGATACCGAAACCGAAGATGGAAACACCAAGGTAATGACTCCCATGAAGGCCATCCGTGCAAAGTGTCTGGATTGCTGTGCTGGACAGTATTCTGAGGTAAAGATGTGTCCCTGCACCACTTGTCCTCTGTATGATTTCAGACTTGGTAAGAACCCCAACCGCAAGCCGAGAAACTTGACTGAGGCACAGAGAGAAGCTTTGAGAGAACGTGCGAGAAAGGCACAGGCGGCAAGAAAGAAGAAGTAAGAGAGTCGTACAAATTTATCAATAGAATTTTTTCTTGAGTTATTATTAATCAGATTTCACGAAAATTTACTGGTAAAAGCATACTGGTAAATCGGGTGAAATAAAAATGATTAATGATAACTCAAGGATTTTTATGCGTAGTAACAAAGAGAAAGGATTGGTGGGGATGTTAGCGGTTATTCCTGAAATAAATTTATCGGTGAACGTAGGCAAAAACGTAGTGGGGGCATTGGAAATTTCTCGCCTGAGAAGGAGAAAATACGAGAGAGCGAATAGCGAACGAGGTCATGAATTAACGAAGCATAGTATCCCCTCCGAACCCGGCGGACACAAAAGACCCCTGCACTTATGCAAGGTTGAAAACACTGGCGTTTCGTGTTTTCAAAAAACTGTGATTTATGCGTGTCGGCGGCGGAGAAAAATATCTCCCCTATTTGGATGGAAAATCCCCCCGAATGGAAGGGAAATAATCCCGTATTAAACTAACCCACCCACCCGACCTTAAATTAAAAGAAGTTAACTAAAGTCATCTTCTTTCAATTCATAATCTATATTGGGGTCACGTTCATTCCACAATTCCTGAACGACCTCATATGGAAGATTGGGACATTCATCCCATTTTTCTTCTGGTTCTTTAGGCTTTTCTGGATGGTCAGAAAGAACCCAAATACCTAAAAGCTGGATTCCGAACCAAATACCCAAAAGAGTATAAACGAGCGGACACCCAAAAAAGACTACAATGAATGGAATTAGATAACCGATAATAAAATTCATTTAATTACCACCTTTCATTTTTTGTGATTTCTTATTGCCAGCTTACTTCATATACTTCCAACTGTCCTCCTCTCTGATACGTTCAACATTTTCAATAAGACTGGCACTGTAAGCATTATCATAGTCAATGATGGCAAGATTCTGCTCATAGTAGATGGAATTGGCAATGATTTCCTCGCCAGTAGTCAGAGTAATTTTAACCATAAATATTCTCCTTTCTTAGCGCACACGAGTTTCTTTCTTAAGGACTGCGAAGTTCATAATGTAACAAAATACAGACCCATCAAAATCCTTTTCAGCCTGAATGGAAACCGAATCAGGGTCTTTCAACTGAGAAAGAACAGCATCCACTTCATCCCATTTGTAAAAATACCGTTCATCCCCATCACGAAGACGGGAACGAGTTGTATTAAAATGAGAAACAGCTTCAAGAATTAAGGAATTAGAAACCTCAGTCAACAATTCGTTATCGGACTCGTGAACCTTTTCCAGCTTTTTAGACATAATAAAAACTCCTTTCTAAATTAACAAATGTGGAGACGTGGGAAGAGAGGTTTTACCCTCTCCTCCCGTTCGGCTTACTTCACGGATTTTCCAATCAAAAGAAGGACAATGAAAACCAGATTGAAGCAAAAGAGGTATCCTTCGAACGTCATCCACCAACCACCTCCTTTCATGACAAGCCTTGAATATAATATATCACTCCTTTCTGTATTTGTCAAGGCTTATCGGTGATTAATGCTGCTTAAAGACAACAGCACCCAAGTCCTTGCGCCAACATTTTCCGCACATAGAACAGGTGATGGTCTTATCCTTTTGATTGGGACAAGTCTGATACTTTGCGGGGAGAACAGGAGTCTTCTCAGAATCCTTGAAATCCACATAAGCAACAGGCAAATGGTGAGGATTTAGAACCTCCCAATTCTTATCCCAAGCCGAGAAGATGATATTCAGGTTATCAGGAAGATTGCCATTATTGTCAATCCATTGATTCACCAAGAAATACTTCTTCGTGAACGCCATAAACTTCATCTCAGGGAACTTCTTTGCAGTTACGACCATGCCATCAATAAACGCATAATCGGGGAGGTCTCCTGCGTCAAAGTAGCGACACTTAGGCAAACCACAGTGGGCCAGCTTGAACTGAACCTGATTCCAGAAGTCAACAGGGTCTTCATGGTACAGACGATAATTGCGATAATACGCACCCTGAACCGTTGCCATCTGCTGAGTACCCTTCATACAGTAGCAACCAGTCTTCTTGCACGGAGCGTCCTCACGGCAAGTAATAACGGGAAATGCGAGGTCAATCACCCCGCATCCCGTCTTGGAGTTCTTTGTGGTCATGTGAACCTCATTGGACTTCATGGACAGATGCTCGATGTACTCCTCACGGGTCATGGTGAATTCCTTCTTCTGAGCGTTCTTCTTTGACATAATAGTTACTTCCTTTCAAAATAAATGTTGTTGTGGATAGGTACTATATAAACAGGAGCAAGTCCTGATTATGCGAATAGGATGGGAACAATCTTATTTAACAGGTTACGATAACGAGAAACATACCTTTCAGCCTTATAATTACGCATACGGTAATACACATTAAGAATCTTATAATCACAAGGATTGGTATCCAGAAGCTGAATCAAGACAGAAACGGTTTCTGGAACAGATTCATCAAGTACATCCACTTTAGGAACCTTGTATTCGATAATGTAACGAGAATGAACATTGCAGAGAGGGGCGAAAAGCTTGTAAGTCACATTCTCACGAACGACCTCTTTCTTAAAGAAATAGGTCTGATTGGTAGTAGTATACTTAGACATAATTATTCTCCTTTCTTATTTCAGCAAATTCTTAACGTTGACGTTGGTAATAACACCTTTCTTGATGTCATCCTGAGAAGTGAAAAGATAACGGTCAAGAGTTTTATTCCACTGCCAACAATCTTTCTTGGTTTCCTGACCAATGCCAGATTTGTTGCCTTCATACACGGTTATGAAATACCGATTATGAGCTTGATAGCCAAGATAGTGAACCAGACTGGAAACTCGTTTCACTCCAGTCCACCAAGGGATAACGTTCAAAACGTTGGAACAGATGACAGCAACAAGACCACCTCCATTGATTTTAGAAATTTGGTCGATTTCATTCATGAAATCAATCTTGTTCCAATAAGGGTCAAAACCGATGTAGTAGAAACCCTTAGAGTTAACGAAATCCTGAATGTGGTCAGTATACCGACCACAACCATAATCCAAAATGATACCAATGGGGTTTTCACCTCCGTTCTGCACCATCCAATCAACCATCAAAGCATCCCAATCAATCTTGTTATAGATAGCAGGAAGCTTCTTGGAATTAATGGAAGTGTTCTTAGAGGTAATCACCTGTGCATTAGTTCCCAAAGTAGTCATAATTAAATCTCCTTTCATTTTAACAGATATTTGTTTAAACGTCAATGGTAATAGTTTCAACAACAACGAGGAAATCTCCCACGATAGTAAAACCATAGGAAGAATATCTCAAACCGGGAATTGGTTCACAAGGAACAGGGTCATCGTGATAGCCCAATTCGGCAAGATATTCGGTTTCCATTTCAGGGTTGTGAGATTCAGACACTTCCTTTGCTTCTTCGTATTCATCCTGAGTTTCGAAAGCGTAGATGTGAAGCTGAGTGGCACTATCTGCATAATCCTCAAAAGAGTTGAACAGGGTAGAAGTGATGTGTTTCATAATAAATCTCCTTTCAAATCAAAACATCTGAATAAGTTTAAGGTCTCTGGAAGCACACTTAGGACAGTAATACCATCCATTTTTATTGCCGTTTGCAATATCTCTGAGAGATTGAGTCATCCGTTGACGAGGACATTCCCAACCGCAAGTACAAACAACCTTATATTTGTATCTTGCCATCATAATCTTCTGGTATTCAGGGGTAATTTCATTCTGCTGAACAGTTCGATTGATGTCAAAAGGAGTACGGTTGGTAATGTCAATTGCTCTATCCTTCCAAAGACCTGTATGACTCCATCCATCTCGATTTCCAGATTCAACACAATGGAGACATTCATGGAGAATAGTGGAGTGAAAGCCCGTAGGAGTAGTTGAATGAAGAAATTCCTGACTAAACTCAATAGAGTATTTATAGGCTCCCGCAACTCTTCTCCGGGAAGCTCGACCAACGGTTTTAGTAGAACGTTTCATCCAAGAAACCGGAATGTGTTTTTCAACCATGGATTTGTCAAAAGGCCACATTTGGTCAAACCAGACGCAAATTTCATCCACCTCCTTCTGAATATCTTGAATGGTCATAGTTTTGGTATCAGTGCGGGACAGAGAAGGACAAAAATTCTTGTAATCGAAAGCAACAATCGCAGAGTAGTTCATAACAAAATCTCCTTTAAATATTTATTCCCCGTATAGCCGATAGGACAGCTTAGGTTTTATTCTTCTTCCAAATCCTTGCGAGAAATGGCCTTAAGGACATAATCATCGGTGCAATCATCAGACATCTCGTCTTTCCAAAGATGACACTTGAGTTTGCCATCCTCTTCCTGACAATGGAACAAGGTCTGTTCAGGCTCTACTACGCCATCATGAGAATCACGCTGAAAAGAAACAAATACTTCATCGTATCCCTCTTCATTTCCAGCGTTGATAATAAAACGACCGAGGGGAGTGTCAACAAAAGCAGAGGTGAAGCCATCAATAGTAGTCAGGCCAATCTTGTTATACTGTTTCATAGTAAAATCTCCTTTAATAAAAATAATTTTTAAAAAGTCTTGACAACTGGAATTAAATATGGTATCGTAACAGTGGGAATAAAACAAGGAGTAAGCGTGTAGATTATACTTTTCTGATTCGGGGCTCATATCCCTTTGAATCGAATAGAAATTTATAACCGATAACTTACAGAGCGGCTTTAAACCCACTGTTACGCTGAGGGAAGAGAGTCCTATGCCTCCCATCCCAATACCGATGTTATGGTTTCTTTAATGTATTATCTCATAAAGAGACTATTTAGCAACACAGTTACTAAATAAACATTGAAGAAGTAGTTTATCTACTTAATCTAAGTCATAGCGGGGTTCCCTCCTTTCCACCTTAGACAAAGGAGACATATATGTAAACAGTTCATAGGAACTGGAATTGTAAAAGACAGGTAAGCACGGTACTTACCTGTCTTGCCTTTTACCATCCATAGACATTTTTAATTCGCTTGCCAAGAGAACGGGTGTACTTGGTAATATCTCTGGAAGTTGCTTTACCCCGATAAATTTTCCAGCAAAGATTGTCAAGCTGGTCAGAGGTGATTTCAGGCTTCACCTCTCGATAGAGTAAGAAATTTGTTCCATCGTGATGCGTTTGACGAGAGCGGAGATTATTGTGAGAATCAACCCACCATTCTCCATATTCACAATCAGCGTCAAAAGAGAGGCAAGCTCTAATATTGTGTTCATCCTTGAGCTTATACCCATAGTGTCTACCACTCCACAAACCAAGGTTAGCGATAGCAATGATACGGCCCTCAGTGGGAATGTTAAGATTTGCCTGTTCATCGTGAAAATACTCATTGTTAAGTGCCCACATTTCATCTTCAAACTTGCTCTCAGGCCAATCAGAATAATCAACCTCGTTAATATCAAGGGTTTCTTTGATACCTTCCATCCAATCATCAAGGTTCAGGTTATAATTGCTCCAAACGATGTGCTTCTTAGACATAGATATACTTCCTTTCTTAAATAAAAATGATATTTTATGTGTAACTTTTTAAATGCGAGGATGATTAGAAAACTTCTTTGAGCCACTCCCTTCTTAGGCAAGGTATGTTTGTCACAGGGAATTCAAATCCCTTAATAGTATTGGCTTTCAACAAATCTTCCTGAAATACTTTTGATTTGGGGTCACAAAGCAAATCAGAAAAACGATAGAAGTCATGACGCAACATTGGAGTGTCATCAGGAATATCAAAGATACCCAGCATCTTTTCAGGGTCACGGAACCAAGTCGCTCCAGAGGGTTGCCCAATACTCTTCCAATTGGTAAAAATACAACTGGAATCCCAGTAATCCCAACCGGAATACCCAAACACCAAGGACTCAACTTGCGTATGATTAATCTCGTTAAATTTCTTTAAGAGATAATCATACGCTTCTTTATTACAGCCAGTTAAACTATACATCCCAGCCCAGTTAGGGATATATGTTTCAATATCCCTTTCTACCATGTCAGTAAGCACCTGAGAATTCTGAAAAGTGTAAAACAACATAATTAATCCTCCAATCCATAAAAACGGTCAATGGCCTTCTGTTCACGATGGTCTTCCTCAAGAGTCTTGAGAGTGTTTGCACACTCCCAAGGTTCATAAGTTTCCTCGCAATTTTCGCACCATAAATCTCCACAAGAAGGAATGAGTTTGTTGCCACATACAGGACACAAATAATCTTTGCTATACATATTCATTCTCCTCTCTTGTCCCATCTACCATGCTTCTTATAGATACGCTTTGGAAGGTCTCCATATCCAGCCTCATACAAAGCTGTATCTTCGTCCATAATGACCATCTCTCTCACATAATAGCCTCCTTCTCCATAATGCTTCTTTGCGCTGAGATACACATTAATTGTTTCATCAATGTCATCGTCATACCAGCCTGCCTCTAAATCCCATAGGACGTCTTCATCTTCATCTTCATCGGGGATGCCTAAAGCCAGAGTATAATTATAATAATACTCGTCATTTGCCAACTTCGCCAACTGCCACTCACGATACAGGATAGCTCTCTTCTCAGCGATAGTCTTCTTCATAATTTTGTTCCTCCTTTAAATTATTGGTTTGTATTTAAATGGTGATTTTGCGATAATCACCGGGCTTACGAGTAGTTTCCCAATCTTTCCAGTCATCACGAGAAGGACAAAGGATGTAGAACCAAGTGGTTCCCATCTCAGTATACAGAGACTTATCGGGAAGCACACGTTCATCCATGTACATGAAATTATAATTCATGTAATCATGGAGATAGCCCTCAGAAGAGATGCAGATGATGTTATCATCAGGAGCATATTCACAATAGTCAATAGGATAAATATTATCCTCAAGAACCCAGTTAGATTCATACTCTTCAGTTTCAGCGTTCCAACGTCCAACGGTTTTGTAACGCTTGCCATTAAAATAAATAGCAACGTCATCGCTAATTTCTAATTCATCCATTCGATAACGAATCTGATTGACGATGTTTTCGATGTCCTGCTTGGTGTGAGTATACTTTTTCTTTGCCATAATTATACTTCCTTTCTTAATTAAAATCAATTGTGAATAGGTACAAATAAAGAGAAAGCTGGGAATTACTTCCCAGCAATCTCGTCATAATTTTCTCGGACAGAACGAATTCGACTTTCGTCCATGATGATTCTGCGCTCAATTTCTCTCATAAGAGCGGAACGGAAAAGATTATAAATATTATAATCGTCCCACTTAACGAGCCAGCCATCTTTATCTTCGCCCCAACGGGGAGCATAATACTTTTCATCAGGGATTAAGTAACAGGAATCTGGAGTTCCTCCTTCTGAATAGTTAATACTATAAGTCTTGCTATTGGAACTATAAGAAATCCACATACGGCAACGCTCACCAGTATCATCCCTATGAAAAGAAACATTCAGGAAATTACCAATCGTACCCCTCATATTGAAACTTGCAGCCGTCTCACACAACCCAAGAAGCTGATTACAGATTTCAGCCCATTTAGCAGCGCCAATGGCTTTGATGCGAGGAAGATAGAATTCCTCAGTACGCTCACGAGCAGCCTTGGTTTCATTCATCTTTTTAATGAGTTCCATCATTTCGATGTCTTCGCTTTCTTTGCAAGCAACGGTAACGGTCATGTTTTCATAAGTCTTAGTAGTCATATTCTACTCCTTTTCTCCCCGTATAGCCGATAGGTCAGCTTTGTTGATTTAGTTAAATGGATTGATTATGTTCAATCAGTCACGAGGGCTGACACGGACTCTGAGTTCTGCTTTCTTTGCATACTCACAAATAGCGACAAACTCTTCTTTGGTAATAGAACGGTTAGAAGCGCCACGAGCCTGAACAATCGCCTTATCGCAAATTTCAATTGTAACAAGGGATTTAGCGGGAGTTTTCTGATAACGCAGGAAGATAATCTTGGAAGAGCCATTCAGAATACGGCTTATATAGCTCGATACACAATGATTGAGAGTATAGCCTTCCTGTTTGACATCTTCAGCACAAGAGGGATGGGTAATAATATAATTACCATCTTTGGTTTTGTAGTCCTCAAAATCTTCATAACGCTTCTTAAAGAGTTCTTCCTGTTCTTCAGTCAATCTAATCTTATAATTACGAGAAAGGATGTCATGAGTCTGCTTAAGATAACTGCTATAAAGAGTGGGCTTAATATCCATGGTTTCACACATGGACAAATAATCCTTAAGCTCTCTAATGAAATCAGAAAGACTCTGGAAACCTTGATTACAACTTTCTTCACAGACATAATCCATGAACTTACCAAAGCTGTAATACTTATAAAAGTTTACAGCAGTGCAACCCCAAATCTGTCTCATGTAGCCATCCAAGCAAATATAAATGGGATTTTCACCATTCATGTTCACTTGATTGAAACGACATTCTTCCTCCCAATAACGAGATTTTTCCAGAATATCAATCCATTCAGAATTTGTATAATGGAAATAATCTTCCATCTCCATTCCAATGTTATATGTTGTTTTAAGGTTGCTCTTGATTTTACGTTTGATTCCAATAAAATCACTTAGATACCCCTTTTCGAGAATGGAATCGTATTCAGCTTTAGGCAATTCCAGAATCTTATAAATGGGTTCAGCCTTGTCAACTCTCATATCTAAAAGTTGCTTCATACAATCTTCAGGAGCGGTTCTCAAAATGATTTCAGTAGATTTGTTGTTTTCAAGTTTACCACAAAAATCTCTAAATGTGATAGGAGTTTTGAAATCAGGCAAGTTGTACATTTTTTGAATGAATTCAGTAGCACTCTGAGTTAAATCGTATCTTGGAATATGAACTCCATTATCAGATACAATAGGAGCGCTGTAGTCCATAATAGGAGCTACATATTCATACAACAGTTTGAAGGAGCATCTGCTATTATTGGTGCTAATTTTATAACTATACTTACGAATAATTGCAGAGCCAAGAGGGAAACAATAACCAACAAGAATAGTAAAATCACCTGCCTTTGTACTAACTGTTTTAAAATGAATAATTTCATCAGCAGAAATTTCGTCAACAGGAAAACCAGTAAGAATATCAAATCGACACTCTTGAGCGGTGCCACGGGCAGGCTCGTAGGAAAGAACAAATATACCCTCAATAGGAGTAAACTTGTCATTGTAACGCAGAGTGTACAGACGAGAAAGTTCCTCTTTCTTCAGGTCAATCTGTTCGTTCAAGGATTTAATCTCCTTGTTGATTTTATTCATCTTTTCATCAGCAACATAAGCACCAAAGAAATCCTCGTAGTTGTGGTCGGCGGTCTTATAGAACTCAGCGATGTAGTTAGTAGACATAATTCAAATCTCCTTTAATAATTAATAGATAAATATAGATGTGTTGATAGGGACTTTATATAAAGGGGAGGCTTCCCTCCCCGGATGTTAAATAAGCTCACCAGTGTAGTTGTAGAGCTTGCCATCAACCTTTTCACGAAGCTCATGGAACTCACGAGACTTCAAGACTCCAAGGATTTTCTCTTTGTACTCAGGCTGATTACGATAATAATCGCCATTATAACTCCAATGACGTTTATAGATTTGCATAGAATCTTTTTCTTTAAGAGCCTTAACAGGGGTGTAAAGAGTAACAGTTACATCTTCTCCTTTGCTATTCTTATAGGTGAGTTTGATGTAAATTTCAACAGGGCAACTACCATAAGAAGGGACATAAGATTCAAACTTGTAATCCTTCAGATACGGATAATCTCGGAGAAGAGCCTCCTTATAAACCTTAGCAAGATTGCCAACATTCTGATACTGATAGGAAACACGATAACCAACAGCGGGAAGATAAACCGTGCGGTGGAAATCGGTATTACCCTGATATTCCTCAAAACTATGACAACGGTCAATGCACTCCCGCTCATAATTCTTTTCCCAATAACCATCAGGGGCAACATCTTTTTGAGGGACATAATGAACAGCGCAAATGTCTCCAATAGAGAGATTTTCAAGAATCCATTCAATGGTACGCTGAGAGAAGGAATTTTCCCAAATCTCCCAACTTCTGATGTAACGGTCAGCTTCTTCCAAGGTGATACCCTTTTCATCAGAATGGATAGGAGAATCATAAGTAGAAACGATGTGGTTACGAGAATTAACAGACTTACGCATAATAAATACTTCCTTTCTTAAATACAAATGTTGATAAGTGTGTGGATAAAATGCGAGTTTTATTAGTGGTTGTTTCTTACCTCCCAAATCACCTTTTTCCCAATAATTCTGCTGTATTCAGGCAGTTCCCAAAGAGCATCAAGCGATTCTCTTGTGAATTCATCTTCTGAAATCGGATAGGAAAAATAAAAAGATTTCTTTCCTACATAGGTGTTTGTGGGAGTAAATTTGTCAATTACAACAAGATAGTAACGATACCCTTTAGAGAACATCTCTGTGTCGTTGTAAGCATTGACATTGTACCTTCCAATTCGTTTCATGTCTAAGCTCCTCTCAAGCGTCAATAGCAAAATTAGCTACAGAATACCCGTAAGTGTTTTCCAAATCCTCATAGATAGCATCATACAGATATTCGTTGAACGGGCCCAAAAAATCAAGGCAAACTTCATCGTAGTTAAGGTCAACCTTAGTGGGAAGATATTCACCGGGTTTATCGTCCCTATCAACATCCCATTCAATGTCAGTAACGTGAATAATCATAACTAAACTCCTTTCTTAAATGAGAGGGAGAGATATTTCACTCTCCCTCATTGTTAATACTTACTGAACAGGCTTGCCCAGCCACTCGATGTTTTCCGCTTTTACGGTCAACACACCAGAGTCGTTAGTGGAAGTGAAATAGCTTTCAGGAACATAGCCCGTAGCTCTCAATTCTTCCTTGGAAATGGGCTTGCCATTCAAATACAACTGGGTCTTAGGTTTGTTGGGAGTATCATACACACGCAGATACTCAGAATACTGACCAGCCTTATTGGTGTGGCAAATAACCCTACAAGAATCATCTTTCCACTGACCCCAAGGCAAACGAGTCACATCCTCCATCTTCACACCCTTTGCTTCTGCTCTTGCAATAGCCTTTTTAGTGTTCTTGTAGCTGATACCAAGACGGAAAGTGCCAACCACACGCTTGAGAACAACAACTCCTGCTCTACGTCCAGCAGCACTCAGAGTTACTGTGGTCACATAAGACATCTTAAACCACTGACCAGCTTTGATGTTAGCAACCTTCAGATTCATGTACTCAGTATTCATAATGTTTCCTTTCTGCCCGTAAACCCGATAGCTCAGGATAATAAATTAAATTATGATAAAATGGATTATGCTATTTTAAGATTAGATTTCAACTTCGATGATTTTACCATCCCAGTTGTTGTGCCCATACATCTCACACCATGCGTCTGTGTAATTATAATCATTTTCATCGTCAATGATTTCTTCCTGAACAAATCCTTCAAGGATTTCTTCCAGTTCATCCATATCAGAAACTTCAACATCCCAGTTGTCGGTATCAATGTGGCGACAATATTCGCACCACTTCTTAAACAGATAAATTTTTGCTTCGTCAAAATCATCAAAGAATTCAGGGGTGCCAATATCACGCTCACAGCAGTCAATGTACATATACTTCTTCATAATGTTTTACTTCCTTTCTTAAATTATAAATGTTTGTTAATCATCAAAGTCGCAGTTGTCTTCATCAAGGTTAACGTCTCCAACCCATTCAACCTCACCCATAGGAATCAAATCCAAATGATTAGAAGCATACTTGATAGCTTCATCAATGGTCATTTCATCAGGAACCTGAATAGAAGAGTTGTACACGCCGATGCAGTTGACAGTAACATTCAGAGTCTTCATAATTTTTAGTCCTTTCTTAAATCACAAATGTTTGTAGTTATTTATTCATCTTCACCATTGCAGATTTTCTTAAGTAAATTGAGAACCATTTCGTCCCTCTGCTCGATGTCATCAAACATAACCGTGACTTCCTTGAAGGTCTTGTCGTTGGTCAGCTTGATTGCTCCACGAGACCGGGGAACATATTCAATAGTAATCATTTTCTCACCTCTTTAATTATTGTTAGCCCAAACGACCAGAATTTCATCGTCTTCTAAGGTCGCTGTTCCTTTGCTATCCATAGTAAGCATATAAGGGACGTCAGGATAATCATATCCATACTCATTAACCCAAGTATAGAATTGATTATCTTTGAGATTCACCGTTGCAAATGTAACCACTCCATCTTTTTCAGCAGTTTTTTCTGCGTATACAAAATACACATTTGGTTCAACTTCTGTTTCTGGAATTGTTACAGGTGCTTTCATTCCTGTGAAAACCAGAACCATCATCATAAAAGCCAAAGCCCAAATAACGGAGAAGGCCCAAAGGAATTTGGGATTATCGTATTCACAATAGAATACACCAGTTATTAAAATTATAAAGAAAATAACAACAATAAGCATAATAGTAGACATAATTTTTACTCCTTTTCTTAATCAATTGGCTACGCCAAATATATCATGAAAACAACCGTTTGTCAATAGGTTAATAAAAATCTTTCACCTCCTTTCTCTTATCTTTGTACTTGCGATTGTTTTCATATCTGAACTTACCATGTCTCTTGGCTACGGCGTGACGGGTTTGAGCTCGAATGACTTCCATGGTTGCCAAATAGCTCAAGTCTTCAATCTGTTTGTTCATATTGTTCATATTAACCTCCTTATGCCGTTACAAATTTGTTGAGCTTATAGTTACTGTGGTCAAGATTGTCGTTACTGCCAGAATATCCTTGTCCAAGATTAAACAGGATTCTAAGAGAGCAATAAATTTGAATATCCTGTAACCAATCAATCACAAATTGGATAGCTTCAGGATTGTTACCCAACCACTTATTGTGTTTGCCATGAATCTGAACAACATTAGAATTATTAACTTCAATGGTGTAGAAACTTATCTCTGGCTCAGAAACTTTTCTCAAGAAAAGAATGGTTTTCTGTCCAGAAGCCACAGATTCAAGATAGCCACCAACACAGTGACTAAGGTTTGCTCCTTCGTTGATAATATCACCCGGTTCACGAGGGACAATAATTTCGAATTCATCACCAACCTTTTCGTATTTTTCGATTCTCTTTTTGTTAAACTTGTCCCATTGCCCATCCTTTTTTAGATTGTTATATCTTTGTGCATTTGCAATATTGGTATACTGGTCGTGCATCCATTGAAGGTCTCTGAGAGTTTTAGCCTCAAATGGATTCATGTTAGGGAGAATTTCGTGAACACGGTCGCACATGATATGAACTGTATCCCTAAACATTCTAACAACATCAACATCAGGGTTCTTGTATTGAATGTTAATTAGATTTTTAATGTTCTTTTTATCTTGCTCTGTAGGAACAAATTCTTTTTGTGTGCCCCATCTTAGATAATCAGGAGCACCAAGATAGTTTTCTTTCAAAACCAATTCTGTCCAGTTTCTTGCTTGGGAAGCAAAATTGAAAATTTTTCGGGATTTCTTTTCGTCCCAGTGAATTATATCGTCTCCTCCAATCTGCTTAATGAATTTGATACTTGGTAAAGGATTATGTCCATATGGGTTTCTAAATTGTTCGAGTATTTTGAGTTGAATCTTATTTACTCCTAAGTTTTCATATAAAGTTCCCTTTTTCTTAGGAGTTGTATCAAATTTGTCTCTCAACATAGTCATTGGAGACCAAATCATATTGGACATAAGATATTTATATCCAGCTTTTCCGAGTTTCTCAACAATAGGATATTTCAAAGTATAAACAAGATTTACAAGGAAACTTTCTTTGTTTAGAAACTCATTGTCAAACAAGACATCAACACATCTGTCAATGCGTTTAATCTTCCTTAATTCGTTGAAGTTAACAATGTGTTTAGCAGCACATTGTTGATAACAGTTGTTTGCTGCACAAGAAACCCATTTGTTACCTCTTTCCTTTAAGATGAATTCCTCCTTTTCATTAAAGAAAAACCTATATTTTTCTATGTAATAGAGCATATTTTGAGAACGATACTTACTTATATAGTATCTGATTAATGCTCCATCTTTATATGGGACACAAATAACGCCATCACTACCATTTTTTAGGAAAAGATTGGATAGATACTCATTAGAGAAATCGGTCAATCCTTCAGATTCCATGAGAGATTTCTTAATGCTATTTTCCTTTACAGGACGCTCTGCAACCTTTTCATACCAACGTCCAACTCTAAACGGAACCCAATAGGTATCTCGTCTTAGCCATTCTTCAGTAGCTTTGAATCCGAGGAAAGCCAAAGTCTGCTTATCAAAATATCTGTTATGGATGTTCTGAGGGATGTCGGATATTAACCAATGGAGAAGAGTTTTATTGTAGAATTTTCCATCTTTCTGGAGATAAGAAAAGCCTTTGATTGCCTCTCCATTTCTGAACAGGAAATACCGCTCAAGATTTATGTCTTTGTATTCCCAACAACGCTTTTCTCCATCTTTGCTTCTACCTCCATTCATTTTAACAGACGCAATTTCAAATGCGTCAATTTCTTTGTGGTATTTACCATAATATGAAAAGATTTCTTTCTTGGCAGTTGTAACTGAATCTTTTTCATTAGCGGTATATGGAGTTCTTATATCCTCACGATTATCAAAAAGATAGTCGTGTTTATAATTATCGGGAGCACGGTCAAGGAATTTAACTTCTCCTGTTTTGGGACAATAGAACACAGGACTCTTTTCAACTATTTTACTGCCCCACTCAGTACGGTAAGATTTAGTTTTATCCCACTTGATGATAACATCAGGAGTGAGATTAGAATCGGGAACTGCGGAGAGAGACTTGATGTACTTGATAGCTTTTTCGAAATTAATAGTAGACATAACACTGAACTCCTTTCAAATTAAAAACAAATTTACATGAATTCTTTAACATCTTCAAGGGTAGGAATGGGATGATAAGCATAGGAAACAACCTCCCATGTCTTACCAGACTGAATTACATGAATCATCTCAGGGCGCATGATTCGAAATTCTTCAATCATGGTTTTTGCTTTAGCTAAAGAAGAACAAGGGAAACGAGAATATTCTACATAATCATCACAAGACTTACGAGTTTTCTGAGTGTTCATAACTGTACCTCCAAAAATATTTTTATAAAAGTCTTGACAAATAGATTTGAATGTGCTATATTATAATCAAGTCAGGAAGAGAAAATCCGTGTTCTCCTCCTGAACTCGAATTAACCAACCATGTTAATTACGATTCTTGATTACGAAAACAACAATAATGTTGAATTCATAACTGACAAATATGATTTTCTACATATTAGATACTCCTTTCATTTAAAGATGAAAACCGCAAAATACAGTATCTATGTAAACAGCTCACGGAAGCTGGAATTTTCAAATTTAAAGAAAAGGGTAGGAGCTTGTGGACTCCTACCCTTTATCTTATTGTTTATTTTTTGTTTTCAATTTGGATGATTTCTTTTGCTTCTGGACTCCAATGAAGTTTTACTTCGGAATCCTCAATTGGCTTGTTAAATTGATGCCATCTCTTGTTGGCTTCATGTTCATCTATTGATGTTGAGATTCCTTTTGTTAAGCCAATATGGACAAGAGCAACTAACATTGCGGTCTTAATGACAATAAATGATGCAATAAGGAATTTATTTGGAATAACCTCACACTGTCCAAAATGTTTTAAAATAATTAAAACAATGACAACTTCATAGGCGAAAACGAGAGGCCCAAAGATGGATTCGTTATTTTTCATTTTCTGTACTTCCTTTCGTTTTAAAAGCGGAGAGGGTATGTTTCAACCCTCTCCCGTTTGTTGCTTAATTGACCTTTGAGATAGCTAAGATAAGAGAGAATGATTACTCCTCGTCATCATCCTCGTAATCAAGTCCTTCCTCAGCTTCAGCATTGAGCTTATGAATCTTAGCGAGAGCACGAAGCTTCAGAATCTCCCGAATGGCTTCCTTGGGGGTATTGTCTCCAATGTCAGAAGCGGATGCCAGTTCCTTGCCAGCCATGTCGTAAATCTTCTTGGACTGATAGCTGATGACGCAATCCTCGTCTTCAATTCTCACCTGTTCGTCAGGAATGATGTGATTCTCATTCATGTCAGCCTCAAACTTGACCTGAGACATAACTTCACGAATGAGGTCATATCCCTTCTTGTTGCTGTTATCAACAATTTTCTGGATGCAACGGATTCCAGCTTCACGGTCTGCCTCAGAGACAGAACCCATGTAGCCACAGGGGATACCATCAATGGTGATGTACTCCATATTGGAGTTGCTGTCCTTCATCATCTGGACACGGTTCAGGGTAGCGTTCTTCTTAGTGTTGATAGTAGCCATAAATAGCCTTTCTCTCGTGGGTTTTAATGTCTTTTTCCTTGACAAATTATTGAACCTTAAAGGCTCAGTGAGATGCAGGATGTATTTCAATCCTGCATCCTGTCAGCTTTTAAAGCTTTTCAATCAGGTCTTTCGCTTCGGTCTTAAGAGCAACCAAAACACCTAAAGCGATGCAAGCATCACTTGTATCAGCTTTCGGATTGTTTTTAATATCTTCTTTTAAGAACTCGGTTTCGGCTTCAATCGCCTTGTTCAACCAATACATCACACGACCAGAGATATAATTCTTATCCATGATTAAGCCTCCTTATCAGCATTAATGGATGTAAAGACCAATCCAGTTACACATTTACAACCAGTTTTCAATTCTTTTTCAAAATATGTAACAATGGATTGGATTTCTCTGCCGTATTCTTCCGGCTTAAAGTAAGGGATATTAATAACATCCCAATCAGGACATTCAGGATAATCATGGTTTACCACCAGCTTTTCAACCACTTCAGTTTGATGCTTAAAATGCTCCAATAGTTTCTCAATGGAGACAAGGAAGCAATCTTCATTACCATCATATTCAGAGGGTCTGAGTAGGGAAACAACGTGGTCGAAGAATCCTCGATTAGAGGAAGAGAATACGGGATAGAAATCATCAGCATTGGTGTTAACAACCAGAGTATAAATCTTAGACATATTTTAACATCCTTTCTTTAATACGTCAAGAGTTTAATAAGAATATCTACAAATATTTTATAAAATCCTTGACAAACTCAAATGTGTTTGGTATAATACAATCACCAAGAGAAGTTGACCTGTAATCCTCTCTTGATGATTGTATGAGTAGCAATTACTCACATAACTAAGTGTGGATTAGTTACGATTGTAAATGACTCTGATTGCAAAGACCTATGCAACCATATCAATGAAAACATATCTTTTCATGTGATATACTCCTTTCATATTTAATTATATGGAAACAGACTTTACAGGAGTCTGGAATTTTCAAGAGAGAACCGTTGGGGATTTACTGTGGTTCTCTCTTGTTTTGTTATTCTCTTAAAAGCTCATTCAACTTCTTCAGAGTATCAGTAAGTTCTTTGTTGCGCTCTTCTTTTTCTTTCTTCATCTCCTTTTCTTTTTTGAATTTTTCAAGAGCCGCAATGAGAATCATATTATCTACATCTGAAGCTCCAATAAAATAATGTCCGTTAAAACGAACTGCGGCATCATAATATCCTTTGCAAGAATTGCTATACTGAGGATTATAACAAACTTCTTTGGGATTCCAATTTACAGGGATTTTTTTAATCACCGCCTTTCTAATGTGGCTGTAAGCTGAAATTCCAACAACGTTGCCATTTTCATCTTCATTGGTAGGATAATCCAAAGAGTATCCGGGATAAACAATTTGTTTATCAATATCAAAAACTGGAGTGGAGTTAGCTTGAGGCCAACAGCCTGTTTCATTAAACCAGCTTCTTAATACTTCTTCCTTTTCAGGCTGGGTACGAACGATTTCTCTCCAAGTAAGAGGCCCATCAAAAGACACCTTAAAAGGAATCATTTTGTTGGTGATGCGGCAGTCGATGGTTTCAATTTTGTTGCTCATAATTCTGTTCTCCTTTCAAATTAAAGACAATTACTTATTGTTAGTGACATCAGCCACGAACAATCTCATACAATCTTCAGGATGCTTTGCAGAGACATCCTTATACTTCTTACGCTGGGCATCAATGAACGCAGAAGAGTTTTCATAGGTCTGAAGCTTTTCAGTAAGCTTAACCGTCTTGATAATGTCTCCTTTAAACATTTTGTATGCCTGATAACCGATATTCAAAGCAGCCTCAACATAGGCTTTACTATCTTTATCAGCCCATCCAGAAAGCTCAATAATACCAAGAGAATAATCAACACCTTCCTTTCCACAATCATTGTAGATTTGAACCAACTTTCTTGGGGCTGTAACATTTCTTAAACTGCCTTTTCGTCCACCAACTGTGACATTATATTTGTCACAAACTTCAAGGATGGATTTTGCAGGGTCAAGTCCCAATTGACGCTGACAATTAAAAGCATCAGCAGGACTCAAACGAGTCACATTTTTAGACTGATTGACAAAAAGATATGCTTCTTCTTCCAAATCTAAGTTATAGAAAAGGCGGAACCAAGCATCTTTGTAACCTTTTGCCTTTAAAGCTTCAATGGTGTGGTGTCCATCCCAACAGTCAAGGTATCCATCCTTGAAGTTAATAGATTTTACATCAACCCTTCTATAATCGAAATCTCGAACGATGTTCAAGAAACTCCTCTTAAGGTCTCTCTGGCCTTCAAACAGATTAATGTATTCCAAAGGAGCTTTAATCATCGTCCAAGGCTCCCTTGTCTTCTTAAGATATTCAATTGCAGGAATAAGAACCTCTTTGGCCCAAGTGGAATTCATGTCCACCTTAACAGCCTTACTTTCCATCGTGCTGAACCCCTTTTCATTCATCATTTTAGACATAATGTACCTCTTTCTCCCGCTGTGCGGGTATAAAATATTGGAGCTCTGAGAACTCCATGATGCCCAAGGGATGTTTCCACCCCTTGAGCACGAGCAGCCCTCAGACTTTCTGAATTGCATCCCAGTAAAGGATGTCATGTTCGGTGCTCAATTTCACCGTATCCTCATTATTGAGCACTTCTGCAAGAATCCCACAGCTCAAATGGAAACCAAAAGAGCTGTGAAGAGTGAAAAACAGATAATAGCTTTCGGTGTCCTTATTAAGATAAAGGCAACCTCTAAGGTCGCCATCATCAATCAGTGCTCTTACAGCCCCGTTATCCTTAACGAAGTTGTAGATATAGGGAGCCGTCCACTCAACTTCGTTCATATAAAGTGACTTGAGCTGCTTCACCTCCTTCTCATTGAGCTTACGAGCGTTCTCAAAAATCTGTTCTTTTGCTTCAGGAGAAGTGAATCGACCACGTTCATCACGGGGCTGAACAAAATCGGGGACAATATTCACGGGGGTGGTGGACTTCTTGGAATCGCTGGACTTAGTAATATTAATAGACATAACAATTTCCTTTCTGGCTAAATAGCCTACAAAAATGTTTATCCAAATTTGCCTAAAACTCTTGACAAACTTGAATTCATGTGCTATCATACAATCAAAGAGAAGCCCTACAACTTCTCAATGATGTATGAGTTATCGCTTACAAGGCTTAGTTACGGTTGTAAACGATTCTTACAACACGAATGTTGTAAAAGTAGGAAACATGAAAGATTCTCTACATTGATTTCACCCCTTTCACAATTTAATACCTGAGTGTTAGCTATGTAGGTTACTAACACCAAGCAGAGTTTTAACCATCTACACTGACCGTAGATGTTATAACTTACGGTTTGGGTAAGTTATAATTAATTAAACACTCTATTGAGCCCTGAATATATTCGCAAAATCGTGAATGTATTCAGGGCTCTAACAATGTTTAGTTATCTTGCTGAACCAAGTCTTGGTGTAATCGCCATTCCTTGAGCAGATTCAACAACAATGTATTCCCTCCCTGTTGCTGAATCAGCAAGCACATAACTGTTGATTCCATAATCGGAACTCATACGAGAGAGATGGAAAGTTGCTCCTGCCCATGCTCCAATAGTAAGAAGCATGGTAGCAACAACAGTAACGACAATAAACTTAACAAACTTTTTCATGACCGAGACTTCCTTTCAAAATAATCAAATTTTATTGACATCAACGACATAAGGCCGATTGGCTTTCCAATCGACCTTATTCACCAACCAATGAGGACGAAATTCATCCTCGTTAAGCCGTTGGGCGATTTTTCTGGCGAAGTCACGGGTTTTAAACTGACTCATTTCTTCGCCTTTTAATTTGATTGTAACCGCCTTCCCATAGCGGTTAATCACTTTGAAATAAATCATCTTATTCCACCTCCTTTTTAACAGGAGCTCTCCAAACTTCCGTTTTGTTCCCTTTTCTATCATAGTGCCGATAAGCCCCATAATGAAGAGATTCATTCATGTATTCAGGACGAGTTCTCACCCCATCCCGAATTTGTTGAACTGCCAATTCGTGAGCCTGAAATACTGGACAAGATTCACAGGAACCAGCAAACATCCCTTTGCAGACATTTGCACAAAAGTTGCTGTGAACTTGATTTGCGTATTTGAGAGACCAAGCTGTGCTAAGTTTCTCGATTGTCCGTTCCACGGGAACTGCAAGCTTCATAGTGTTGACTTTTTTCATTTCTGATACCTCCAAATAATTTTTAAAAACTCTTGACATTTACTAAAATTTGTGCTATACTACAACCAGAACTAAAAGAGTCCTATACCTCCTTTAGCTCTGGAACCTTTTAATTCAGGAGTTTAAGTTAGAGAATTAAAAGATTGCCGAGAATGATTGCGTATGCAACCACACCCAGCTTGTAATTTACGAAATATACCTACTTCATAAATCACTCCTTTCATGTGATGAACAATGTGAAAGTAATATAGGTTACTATCACATTAAAATTTAGAACACTTATTGGCATGATAAGCGCTCTATCAAAGGCAGGAACCATTAACTTGATTCCTGCCTTTTAACAACGCTTATTTGAATTTGAACGTTTCCTTGATAACTACCAAGCAGCGTCCATCTAACTCCACTTTTGCAGAGTTAGTAAAGCCTTTCAGCTTCTTGTACTGAAAAGCTATATTCGCAAGAGCTTTCTTTTGCGGATTCTTGCTATCCGCATCTACTTCTGTAAAGAGCTTGGTGTTTCCGTAAAACTCACCAAACCTCTTTACAGGCCCTTCGTATTTGAAGAGCAACATATATTTGCCTATTTTAGCTCACCTCCTTCATCGGTATCTCTACAAAAGTGAGATACCTTACGATTTCTTCCGGGGTCATATCCGACACAATAATTGTGTGGATAATATTGTCAAAGCGAATCTCACTGACTCGCTTTGCAATAATAGTTAAGAGAGTCGTCACGTCTTGTCTGGTTCTCCATGTAACCAGACCGAGCTCTGTTAAGAGTTCTCTTTTGGAACGGACTTTCTGTTTATAAACTCTCATACTTATTCTCCTTTCAAGAACAAAAATCTCTATAACCCCTTGACAAACTCTATCAAGCGTGTTATAGTTAATACGTAGAGAAGAGAACCTACATCCTCTTCCCTACAGCAACTAAAAGTGTAGTTATTATCAATAGTTAATTAAGCAGTCAAGAAACCACTTAAAACAACCTCGATAACAACAATATTAAAGTCATAATTGACTTCAACTATCATTCTCATTAGAAGTTACCTCCTTATGAGTGATAAAAAATACTTGCTATTGTAGGCTAACAAGTATTAAAGGTAATGCTGCTAACATTACCTAATCTATGTGAACATTGTCTACGAGTGGAAATAGACAATGGAATTTTTGAGACCTCCTTCTACAAATGAGTAGTTGGAGGTCTTTTGGATAGGGCCATTTGTTTATACTCGCTGACCCTTCAGGACGAGTTGAAAGTTTACCAGTTATAAACCATTGGTAAGCAAATGTCTCTTAACACCTCCAAATTCTGTGCGTTGGAAGTGTTATAGACCTTTGGTGCCATCTCCTTATCACCATTGTACTGCTTGATGGTGACTTCCTGATGTTCATCATGTCTCCGATAAAACGTCTGATAAGACGCTCCATCAAAGAGCCAGTCCATGGACAAAATAATGGATTCTACGCACTCCACGTTATACTGCTCGTTAAGAGCTTTAAAATGCTCTCGAAGTGCCAGTAAGAAACAAGGAGCAAACTCCCAGTTGTTACTGATGTCTTCACCCTGATAATAAGCAGTTCTAATCTTATTGAACTGCTCAAAAGCCTTGTGAGAGAGTCCATCAAGTCCGCTTACGATATAGGTAGTGCTGTTGCGATTCTTCTTGCTGTTGTCGATAGTGGTATTCATACGAGTAGTCATACTGCTACTTCCTTTGCCTGTCCCATACAGGTCTTTAAATTTATGCTTGGGGATGTTGGGATAGCGCCTGTTTAAAGGTACAGACGCTTCAGGAAACCTTTGACGAGATTAACCGTTCTGGTTAACCTCGTCTGCGATAAGAATCCACTCATCACCTTGCTGGTCGATGATATGGATGGTGGGGTCACTACCATCCTTGTGGGTGCTGATGATGACCTCTTGGGTAGAGGACATCCATTCCTCTACTTCTTCATTGCTGGGATAGGTGTGCTGTGTAGAAGACACGCCAGCTTCGTAGCCATTGTTGTAGGCTTCTTTGGTGTCCTCCAAGGTCAGGTCGTTTTGACCATGATAGATAAGAACCATGCAGAGGACACAGCTAAGAGCAATAAGTGCCATCAAAAGAAACCAGTTTAGGTTCAGATGGCGATTTTTGTGTTCGATTTTATGAATGATTACGAACACGACACTGGAGAAGATGATAGCGAGGATGATAGCGGCAATAACATAGACAACAGACATAACTGTGTCTCCTTTCTGGTTTTTACGACTTTTCCTTGTCAATAATAATTATAATTAAAGCTGATTGATGATTACTCACCAACCAGCTTAATTATTTTTATATATAAACACTTAAATTACATTTAGAT
>ERZ1026872.151-NODE-151-length-24871-cov-4.825032_pt1 | contig 24871 bp, 39 predicted proteins | sample MGYA00380166_ERZ1026872 | MGnify/ENA primary metagenome ERZ1026872 (study PRJEB33269, sample SAMEA4719802) | human gut metagenome | biome: human-associated habitat; feature: organic feature; material: feces | place: Cameroon | collected 2013-10 ... | reverse complement strand
CCTACCCTATATCTTATAGACATACGAACCTTACGAACGTAGTGAGTAAGGGAGTATGTCATATACTATCTCTATGTATACCTTACATATACCTATAACCTTATAAACACTATGTATATAAGTATGGGTATCCTATTTATAACCAGTGAGTACATCGTAGGTACGTAGTACCGTAGATGTACGAACGATAGATAGTTATATCTATGTCCATAGGACATTAAGTGGAGTAACACACTTAACCAATTGGAGATATAACTATGCAATTCAATACTGACCTGTTCTATGTTGGTGGTACTAAGCAACCAGCCTTTGGTAAACAACAAGCATTCCCTGCTAAAGCGGAGTGGCAGTTATGGTTCTCTGAAGTATGTGAAGAAACCAGAATGCCTCTGGTTGTTGATTACAGTTTCCCTGTTAAGCCTACCAAGCGTCAGATACGTAAACTGCGTCGTCTGTTCCGTAAGGAAGCCAAGCAATACAACTAATCCCATAGGCCACTGTTGTGGCCTTTAACTTATCTGGAGTAAACCATGTCTAACTTATCTGAATGCTCGCCTGCTTGTAATTGCATGTATTGCAGACTGTCACAGGATAGCTCTATCGCGTTCTCAGGCCATTCTGCCCAAACCAACCCAGTTACATCACCTAACCCTGTATCGCCTCAAATTGAGCGATTCAGTGACCTTCCTGATGGTGCTATCTTCTACCTGGCACAGACATATGCTTATGGTGGACGTCAGGCACTAATCAAGACACTGGAAGATGGTGGTAACCATAATGCGGTATACGCAGTCTATGGTGGCATTGGTATCCACGTTAACGATGACCGTCTGGTCATCTGTAAGTAATGTATTTCTACAATTCAGGTGCATGGTCATGGTCTATTGACGACTATGACCTTAACGATATCAAGATGAAGAACCTGCTCATACCGGGATATAAATGCCCGGTTGATATCTACGTTAAATCACCAAACCCAGGTATATGGGAATACCCAGACCGTATACCAATAGGACTTAAAGACATACCATTCCCTAAATGGAGAGTATGGGATATGCAATTCGATGGTATAACCCTTGACCTACAGCCAACAGCACTTTACTGCTGTCTCATAACCAGAAGAACAGTGATGGAATGCCTCGCTACTGTGCATCGCAGAGCACAGTGAGCAAAGCGAACTGTGCATAGCACACGTAGTGGAAACAACAATAACTAAGGTGCATAACTATGCTTACTGACTTACCTCTGATTGTACTCAGTGCAATCATCTTTATCGCAGCAATCTGCTACATCGATAACAAGTATCCGAGGAAATAATCATGACCATTCGTAAATCAACTATTCGTAGTATCGCTAAATGTGCAGTGGCTATGGCTGCTGTTGCCCTCACTCTGTATGTAGGAGCTTAAATGAAATTCAAAGATATCCCTGAACAAGCATACTTCAGCTTAACTGAAGATGAGCGTATTGGACTGGATATAACTTACATTAAATCCTACCAGAATGCTGGTAGGTATAACGCAGTTAAACTGGGTAAGTTAACTGTACCAGTGCTACTACAACCTGATTTCGAAGTTACTCTAAAATAAGCCCTTCGGGGCTTATCTTTTTTAATGCACTCCGTGCATTCAATGAGTTTCCTAACTGGACTAAACCTATGCTAACTGAAAAAGAACTTAACCAATGTCGTACCGATTACCGTGTATGGCTAATTGCAACGTATGGTGCTAAAGCCAGTGATGTAGATTTATGGCATGTCTATAAAGCTGCGTGGATCAAAGGTAAAGAACATGGCTAAAGAAATAACCTATTGGGTGATTAGACATATACCCACTAAACGTACCCTTGCTACTGCTGACAGCGTGGGTAAGGGCAGAGGTAATACTCGTGTTGATATCCAAGACGACGGTTTACCTCGACTGTTTGAAACAGAAAGACGAGCCAAGTATTGTCTCGCTCGCTGGCTTGAGGGTAAATTCCATATGACCTGGGAAGATGGAATTGAAGTCAGCACTCCAGCTATTCCTCGTATAAAGGAGGATATGGAAATCATACCTGTTCAACTTAAGGTGATGGTATGAAGTCTATTAACCTATGTTATCAATCTGGTAAATATACTTTTATCCTAACTCTTAATGAGGGTACTATACATACATTAAAAACCAGAAGGTTAATGAGTATGCACAAGCATACAGGTAAGTGGCCTATGTTAATAATGGAAACTGACCACATAGCGTTATACCCGAATGATCTTCATCGTATGTATACCATCCCAGAAACTGGTATGCGTATTCATCTTAATGTACCTATTGCACCTGATGCAATGCACTGGGTATGTCCTACAACTGATGAGCTTAATGCTCTCATCTACTTCGAGTAATAACTATGGCAAAGCGTAGACTGCGTGCATTCAATGCTACGGCATTGTATATCAACATGACTCCAGAGCTACTGAAGAATCTGAAGGTTAAACTTCAGGTGCTTAAGGCTCCGTATGTGGAAATGAAATTGCCTACATTCAGAAACCAGCATAAGAAATCAACCAAAGAAATAAAGGTTGGTGATGGCTTATGGATAGAAGGTCAGTTGATGTACCCTGACTTGTGCAAGGCTGGTGCATCTCTGGAAGCCTACTGGCGCTTCAATCTGACCCGGAGGATACCCTTCTAGAACTAAAGTCTGGGGTAAGTCATATACTGAAATGTATATGGATGACTTCCATAAGTTAAACAATGTAATCATAGGTAAACCCTAATGATAATAATCCGTGATGTAATTCAATACCATCCCTCAGGTACTAAGTTAATAGCCGAAGCTAAAGTAACTGAAGAAGAGTTCAATAAGATTAGAACTCTATTCCTGATTGGCAATAAAGAACCAGTGGAACTGGTTACCAGTATCTATTGGTATGACGGTGGTTATCCGCCTAAACCAGTATATATGGTTTGCCCACAAGACTGGCGTGGACAAGTCATAGTACCAGAACGGGCAAGTATTCCTGTAAATGTCAAAGGAATACTAAATTGGCTGTTTGAGTATAAACCAATAAAAGATACTGGGGGTGCTGCAATATGAATATGGATAGTGAGAATATATCACTGACCGATGGTGGTGTAGAAATACTTCGTTGGGATATTGAAACAAAGCAATTTGATAAAATTGGCTATGTGACTCCCGAAGTAATGGAAAACCTTAAAACTCGTGTGATGCTTACACCCAATTTTACATGGACAGGTGATATCATTATTGATATTCGCATGTTCGAATTGGGGCCAGGTAGACTCGTCGGAGAGATTATGCTTCGCGTTGGTATAGCTGGGATTAAGTGTAAAACTATCATGCTCAGTGTCCGTTTAACCAAGCAAATGCTTCAGGGTAAATATCCTTATGTTAAAACGGAGGCAACAATAAAAGGTATTAGCTAATGGCTGTCATTGACCGCAAACGTGGAGATGTAGCTTACACTATTGAGTTTGATGATTCTTTCATCACTAACGACAATGGTACAGTATTGGGAGATATAACCATATATCGCTGGAATACTGATAGTCTTTACGATGGGTATGTAAGAGGTTCACAACTTTTTAGATTTAGTATCCCACCAGGAGAACTAAATAAAATAAAAACTAAGTTGTTGTTAGGTATTCATCCTACCTTCCCCATCGTTTTAAATTACCAAGTTTGGTAAACGTGCATAGCACGTTAAATGACTAATAATACCCTGGTTTCAGGGCTGCTGAAGCCAGGGTTCAACTCTAAGGATTGTTGTATGCCAACTATGAATATCGATCATGCTCAGACTAATCTGCGCTGGTGTAAGCGTGCGTGGATGGATGGAGAAATGCGTGATCTGGCATTGTTCCTGTTCCACAAAGGCATGTCTCAGTTAATTATGTCCGACCTGGCTTTAGAGACTCAGGTTGAAGTCGCTGCCTCTATTCTGGGGCGTGAAGCATTCGAAGACCTCTCTGCGTTCAGTGAAGAGGTCAACGGCTGTCCTCTGCAATATGCTGCATGGCGTGATCGTGTTAGCTGCTTAATCATCTGTTAGAAACGCGCATAGCGCGTTATGTGCAATTAAGGGCATGTTAAGCCCACATTCTGTTATTAATCATCTACTCATCTTTAAGAGGTATATATCATGGCTTTCACTCGCACTCCTGCTGCAAACAACACTTCTGCTGACAACGCTGCTAAGAACAAAGTTGGCGGCTACCTGAACATCAACATTCTGACCCGTGACGGTTCCCGTAAACGTCTGGGCGGCTCTGGTATTGCTCTGCGTGAAAACCACCCGGTTGAAGGCGCGATTCTGGCTCTGATTCGTTCAAATCCAGAGAAGCTGCAAGACCTGGTTGGCCGTATTGAGCTGACCTTTGGCGAAGCTCACAAAGAAGGCGAATTCGTCGATCTGGGTATCGAATAATCCAATTAAGCCAACCTTCGGGTTGGCTTTTTTATTGAGGTCAATATGGCTAAAGACTGGGGTGATCGTTGGGGTGATGACGCATTAGAGCGTGGCTCTAAAAAGTTCCAACGTAAGGTATTAAGCGTATGGGATGCAGATGGAAATCTCATCCACCGAGAGAAGGTAGAACCTATGTATATCAGTGATGGTACTCGTGCTGTAAAGCTAACTCAGGAGCTTCTGGATAAGCTCAAAACCCGTGTGCTGATAGGCAATACGGGTAAGTTCAAAGTACCAAACCAGGCCATGTATTACACGGCTCAGTTGCCTAAAGATCACTATGTGGATTGCATCAACATCAGTGGCAAGGTGTTGAGAGCTAAGGCAGTTATGCCTTTCCGTGGTGTATGGGAATTCCGTGTAGTTTAAACCAGTAAGGAGAAAGTAATGCACCGTTGGCTCGCTAAGGAAGAATTGCAACTCATCAATGAACGTCAGTTCAACCGTAAGCATATCGATGGCTATATCCGTGCAGAACTCTTCGAAGGCCAGGAGAACCTCTGGCCTGAAGTAGCACAGGGCGTAGAGCTATTGAATCAATGGATGGATCAGCAGTTCTATGACAGCAAAGCTGTCCGTATCAGTCACTTAAGACAACTGGACTTAGAGAAGCTCGTTGTCGAGATCTTCGTAGGCGTGTGCTACGTACAGGAGGAAACACCACTGGTCAACGTCATTGGTCAACTGGCTTCACGTATCGGCTTTGATGATAAACGTGACAGCATTCAGACCATTGCCGAAGTGCTGGCTGTGCTGTGTGAAACTGATGTTTATGACATCAGCAAACCACACCCTAAAGCCAGTCTGTATATCAAATCGAACATCACCTTTGATGAGAGATTAAGCAATTTCATTGCATACTCATGCTATTTACCACCGCTGGTTTGTGAACCTCGTGAACTGGTAAATAACCGTTCAACCGCTTATTACACGCATGAATCAGATAGTCTGATTCTGGGTGGGGGATTTAACCATCATGACGGAAACATCTGCCTTGATGTACTTAATTCACGCAATCGTGTTCCTCTGTCCCTGGACGTTGAATTCCTATGTACAGTGGAAGAAGAACCAACTCACGATCTCGATGTTGTTGACCTTGACGAGGATCTTAGTGCCTGGCAGATAGCGGATATGATCCGTAAGCAGAAGCAAAACTGGGCGCGTTACAAAGAGCAGTCGTATTACTTCTATAGCCTGATGGTAAACCAGGGTAACAGGTTCTATATCAGCAACAAGGTAGACAAACGTGGGCGCATGTACGCCTGCGGCTACCACATCACCCCACAGGGAACCAGCTTCAAGAAAGCGATGATTAACTTTGCCGATCAAGAGCAAGTAACAGGTGTCCCTGCACAATTCAGAAAATGAGAGGAATAACTTATGCAACATACTATCAATTTCGGTACTGGCTTCCAGAGATTCTCCGGCTGGGAATATCTCTGCATCGACGTAGCCAACCATTATGGGCTGGATAAAGAACTGTTCAACACCCGCATTCAGTGGGTGTATGACCATATCGATAACCTGGAAACATTGGCAGATGATGCTGATGAACCAGTGCTGTTCAAGAAAGCTGTTATGACCCTTCGCCGTGCTCAGCACGGTGAGGCCGTAGGCCACGTAGTTCACTTCGATGCCTGCTGCTCTGGTATCCAGATTATGTCTGCACTCACTGGCTGTGAAGCCGGTGCGTACAACACTGGCATGATTGATCCACGTCAGCGTATGGATGCGTACAGCAACACCACTGCTGAGATGAACAAGATTCTGCAAACCAAAGGGTTAGCAAGTATCACTGTTCCTCGTGGTGATGTTAAACAAGCCGTAATGACTTCAGGGTATGGCTCTAAAGCTGTGCCTAAGAAGGTATTCGGTGAGGGTGAAATGCTGGACGTATTTTACGATGCAGCTATGACCATCGCTCCGGGCGCATTCAAGCTCATGGATGAGCTTCTGGAATCATGGCGTCCATTTGCCCTGGAACACCGTCTGGTGGCTCCTGATGGCTTTACAGCCGTCATTAAAGTAATGGAAACCAAGGAAACCAGAATTGAAGTGGATGAACTCGACCATGCAACGTTTACGCTGCAATATCGTGTAAACGAAGGTACAGAGCGTGGACGTGCTAACGTAGCGAATACCATTCACTTCTGTGATGCGTACCTTCTGCGTGGCATTGAGCGTCGTTGCAACTACGATCCAGTGGTTGTACGTAATGCTCAGGAAGTCCTGCGTATGGCTGCTCTGGGCTATTCCTGCGGTAATACGCAGATGGCCTGCACTGATGAACTCAGTGAACTGCTGCCACTGTGCATTCGCTCTCACATCGCTGATGTGGCGCTCCTGCCTTTGCTGCGTTGGGATAACGTGATGTGTCTGCCTAAGTGGATGGTACATAAGCTGCTGTCTATCGTTAACGATATGCTGTCTTATAAGCCATTCCCTATTCTGACTGTCCATGATGCCTTCGGTGCTCATGCCAATAACTGTGATCTCACCCGTTACTGGTATAAAGAGATCATGGCTGATATGGCTGATTCCAACCTGCTGGATATGCTGATGTGTCAGCTTTACCAAATCACTGATGGTAAGTATGAAAAACTCAGCCCTAACCTGGGCGATAAGATCAGGAACTCAAATTATGCACTCAGTTGATTTAAGCGATGAAGAGATAGCAGAAATTATCAATGCGTTGGAGTGTGCATTGAATGAAGATCTGCCTATAGATTATGAAGTAGCACGGGCGTTGCTACGTAAGTTAGGTTAACCACCAGCCACCCATTAGGGTGGCTTTTTCATTTGGAGATCCTATGCAACGCTATGTACGTGATCCTAACCAGAGAAGTTATCTATTTGAGGTAACTGACGAAGTTCTAAAAAAGTTAAAGACAGCAAGATTATTGGGGTTTTCAGAACTTAAAGTAAAAAGTCCTTATGTGCTAAATGAACGATTACGAGCACGAGGTGACTTCCAGAAGGGTGATCTTAAGTTCACTGCCGAATATCACGGTAATGATATGTGGTTGATTAAAATGTGGATCGTATGAGGGAGACTATCGGCATATTCAGACTATATAGCCGGAATGATGGCGTCCGGCTAGCAGAGGTTAGGCTACCAAGCCCGCACCTTAAACAGTTCAAAACCAGAATGCTATTGGGTATCAAGCACCATGAGTACCTGTTACCTAATGCCTGGTTTGACGAAGTAAATCGCAGCTATCCCTACGTGGAAGCACCAGTGGATGTAACTTCTATCAAGGTCGAAGCCCTCTATGGTGGCTTCCGTAATGTCACGTTCACTACGGAGTAAATATGAAACTATTGCACTCGCTGCCTTACACAAAGGACGGGATAGTCCATCCAGTAGGCAGAATGACTGTACCTAAATCACTGGTTTCAACTATGAAAGCCAGTCTGTTATCAGGTATGCCGGAGGTTGAGCTTAGGCTTACGCCTGAAGTGATTAAAACTGAAGGTATGCCAGTTCACCTACCTACGCTGGGCGTAGTCGGTGTAGCTGTCTACGCTGATGGTGATGACCGGGTAGTGAAACTCTACCAGGAGTAACTATGGCTGCATTCGAAGGCTACCAGGTCTTCCGGGATAGGATGACCTCTGTTTACACAACAAAAGAGATGTACGATCACTTCATGACTAAGAAGCTCTTAGGCGTGAAAGTAATAAAACTTAAAGGAACCTTAATGGAAGATGCTACGCATGTAATTGACTTCAAGGAACATGGTGTAATTGAAGCCAAAGCATCTTACTTTGACTTTGACAGAACCCAACGTATTACGCTTAAACTTAAGTGACGCACTCCGTGCGTTTAGTGAGTTGACGCTTGCGCGTCTGTATAACTTAATTTTCTCTTTTCTGAAGGGCTATCCTACTAATTGGGATAGCCTATTTTTTATACTTCAGAGACTTCTAAGACAGTCATGTACATAGTTCTAGAACTTCTATAGAAGTTTTATACCTATATGCTAGACAGTCAAAAATCGACACTTTTGGCTATAGACGCCCTAAAGGCTAAATGACCCTATCCATATCCTAAAAGGAGAGTAAATGTTAAAGCTCGATTGGTTAAGAGAGCACATTAACTATGACCCGGAAACAGGTAACTTTACTCGGATCAGAACCAATAAAGGTAACGTGTGCAATAAACCGATTGGCTGCGTTTACCCCAATGGTTATGTCTATGTGCGATTGTTAGGCAAGCAATATCTTGCTCACCGTTTGGCGTGGTTCTACGTTAAAGGTGTGTGGCCGGTAAAACTCATCGACCATAAAGATACAATCCGATCAAATAATGCCTGGAGTAATTTACGAGAAGCTGATGAGAATCAGAATGCCCATAACAAGGGCATGTCTTCCCACAATACGTCAGGCATAAAAGGTGTTAGCTGGTATGCAGCTAAAAACAAATGGCAAGCCTATGTAGGTGAAGAAGGTAAGCAAACGTACCTGGGCTTATATGAATCCAGAGAAGCTGCTGAGGCGGCTGTCATCTCCTACCGCGAGTCTGCCCACAAAGACTTTGCGAATCACGGCTAAACCCTAAATCCACTTATCTATAGGCTAAAAATGAACGCAATTACATTCCTTTTTATGGTCGGTGCTGTCTGGTTCGGACTAGGCTGGTCACTCAGTATTGGTGCTGTAAAGCACACTGAATTTCTGTTGAAACAGGCTACCCATACCATAGAACTGATTGGGCTAAACTTACGAATTAAGCAGATACAACGGGCACGAAAGATTCAACTTTTGCGCTGCATTATCTGTCTAATTATAGGTGTGATCGCCCATCTGGTTGTGAGGTAGCAATGGACTACAAACTGTTTACTTACGTGTTAGCTGTACTGGCCTTCCTCTGCTTTTTAAATGCAGTGGATTACTGGGAAGACTATCGCCGGTACTACTGGCAATTCACTTCTCAGGCTCAAGCCAAGTATGGAAGACACATCCGTCGTAACGCAGTGCTCTGTGTGCTATGGGGTGTCTTCTGGGCAGCTATCGCAGCTATCTGCTGGTTTATTCCACAAGGAACTTAACATGCAACTCACTAAAGATATGGAACTTAAAGTTCGCCGTGCTCTGCTGCAATACAGCGAGTATCAGGTCGCCAACATGTACGGACTTCGTGTCGGTACAGTGCGTGCCATCAAAGTACAGATGGAAGAGGAACGACAGGTTCCGATTAACTTCTCTGCCGGTAAATCTCAACTGGATCTGTACCGTGAGCTAACGGCTACTGGCCGTAAACAGGAAACTCCCCTGGAAATGGGGATACGCCTCCATGAGGATCTGTTTAAGCGTCACGGTACTGTTACCGGTCGTTGCTATCACACCAAACCAAAAGATTACGTTGGTTTAGAAGCTCGTGTAATGGCTGGCTTCTTCACGCCTAACGGCTTGCCTACGCCAGCCTTCTGGGGCTTTTTAAGCCAGTATGTCAAGAAGTCCGGGCATACCATGCTGGACATTCTGCACGACAAAGAAATCTACGCTCCAGAGCAATTAGAACGTGCTCTGGATATCGACTCACAAATTCAAGACATGACGCAGGCTCAACGTATTGCCTTGCTCCGTCGTCTGACCAATGCGGTATATTCAGATGAATTCAAAGATCCAACCGATCCCGGTTCCAATGTTCAGGACAGCGAATAACCTCACTGAAGCGATGTCCGAAATCAAACAGCATACATATCCGTATGATCCTAACACTATTCACTCGCTGGTAATGATGTACCACAACACCCTACTTAAAGAGGTGTCCCGTCCAGTACAGCTTCCTGCTGGGCGCACAATGAATTGCGAGTCTACTCGTTACCTGGAAACCAGTGAAGTGAAACGTATCCTTGAACAACAAGGCTTCTCAGTAGAGGTTGATGAACCAGAAGATTGATGCCCTCCGGGCATTCTGTGACTGGTGATTCCACTTCGGGCGAAGGACGAGGCGGAGGCTATGGGCGTATCAGCATCAACTCTCAAACGTGTGCCACTCACATTGTGATGGCTACACATTATTTCGGTTATATCCCTGGCAATAAACAGGTAGACCACAAGTGCCGTAATCGCTTGTGCTGTAACCCTGAACACCTCGAACTGGTAAGCCAGAAAGAAAATTGCCGTCGTCGGGATAAAGCTCTAAAGGAAGAAAACAAGTGAAGAAATTATTCTCGGTGGTAGCTTTAGCTGCTCTGCTGTCCGGGTGCGTAGTAAATACGCCTACCCCGGTAACTCAAGTTTCAACTGTACCTGCTACAGCTATGAACGAACTCTGGTGTCAAGCTCAGTACGACAAAGATGGCGAGCCAACTGAGTATCTGGGCGTTGCCTTTGTTCGTGATTACGGTAGCACGTTCTCGGTGATCAACCGTGACGGTAAGGTAGTTGATACCTCGCCTACTCTTACAGCCAATAAAAGCTCTGCTATGACGGGCTGGGAGAATGGTGTCATGTACTCCAAAGGTACAGGCAAATACACTGGTTTCTATGGGCGTTTTGCCCAAGCTGGAAACCAGAAACTCTCAATCTCCTTCGATTGCCGATAGGTGCTTTCCTCAACCTGGTTTAAATCAAGCCAGGTTTATGAATATCATCCCAATTTCTAAGGAACAATTATGATCCTCCCAGAACAAGAAGAAGTTGCTGGCGTATTAGGCCGTGTCTTCGATGCGTACAATCGTTCCCGTGGTGTAATCCGCCCTCACTTCATCCTGTCGGGTGAGTCAGGATCGGGTAAATCTCATCTGATTAAAGTGTTAGCCAAAGAGCGTGATATCGAGGTACTCGAAGTTAACGCTGCTGGCTTAACCAAAGAAGGTGTATCTGGTAACTCACTGTCAAAGGCTCTGGCCCCTCTGCGTAATATGAACCACGTAGGTGGTATCGTTATCTTCGTAGATGAGTTCGACAAGCTGTTTACCAACGGCGTAGGTGGCGACACTCACGAAGCCCTTGCTGGCGTACAGAATGAGTTTCTGACCATGCTGGAGAGCGATACAGCGAGTGTATTCGGTGACTATGGTAAGTACGATAAAGTCCCCGTTAACAACGTACTGTTCGTGTTCGCCGGGGCTTTCAACGGTGAAGCCAACCTTACCCATGAGCGTATGCGTGAAATGGGTGTACGCACAGAATTCCTGGGGCGTGTAGCTCTGCACTTCAGCACTACCCGTCCATCGCTTCAATCCCTCCTGGATCTCGTCCCAGAAAGTAATCTTCTGATGGAGTACCTGAAAGCCTTCAGTAAACAAAACCAGAAGAAGAAAATCGTTAACGAAATCCAGGCTCAAATTAAGATGGCCTACAAAAAGAATGCCATTGGCGTTCGTATCGTAAGTCAACTCGTCCATCAATACTTTTTACAGGTGTAATTAAAATGGCTGTCGAAACCCTTATCGCTGATGTAATCCCATTCGTTAAACGTGTTATCAACAAGCGCCTGGTTCCAATGATCCACGGTAGCCCGGCTATCGGTAAATCCGATATCGTCAAACAGATTGCTGCTGAAGCAAAGCTGTTCGTAATTGATATCCGTCTGTCTATGTATGATCCGGCTGACCTTAATGGTCTGCCATTCCGTACAGAAAAGAACGGACGTCAATTGGCAGAGTATCTGCCGTTTGGTGTGTTTCCGACTGAAGACACCCCGATCCCTGACGGTTATAAAGGCTGGCTCATTTTCATGGATGAACTGCCGTCAGCAGTCCCTGCTGTTCAGGCGGCTGCTTTTAAGCTGATCCTGGATCGTGAAGTAGGTCAGCACAAGCTGCACCCAATGGCCTTCATGGTTGCCGCAGGTAACACTGAAGATGATGGTGCGATTGTTAACCCACTGCCGACTCCGTTGCAGTCACGCATGATCAACTTCAAGGTTAAACCAGAACTGAAATCGTTCCTGGCTTATGCCTTGAAGCACGGTCTGGACTATCGCATCGCTGCGTTCCTCGAATTTAAACCAGAGTATCTGTATAAGTTCGATCCTAACCACGATGACCTGACCTACTCCTCACCACGTACTTTGATGTTCCTGTCAAAGCTGATCAGTGGTGAGACTGTCACTCGTGACGATCTGGCATTGGTTGCTGGTACTATCGGTCAAGCTGCTGCGAATGAGTTCATCAGCTTTGTTAAGCTGTATGATGAAATCGCCAAGATCTCCGATATCGTTGCCAACCCGATGACAGCGAAGTGCCCAACCAACAACCCATCCTTGTGCTTTGCAATGGCTGGTTCGTTGTCTCAGCACGCAACCAAAAAGAATCTGCCTGCCTTCATTCAGTACGCTGAACGAATGGATATGGAATATCAGATCATTACGCTGCGCCAAATTCTCGGTCGCCATCCTGACCTCATGGACGAAGAGTGCATGGAAGAGTGGATCAACAAATATTCTTCCGAAATCTGGAACTAAACCCTGGGGCTTCGGCCCCACTTTTTAACTGGAGTATTCATGCAATACACCAAATTATCACCTGAACTGAAAGATCTGGTACGTCACATGATGATTGTCCAGATGCAGACCAATGATGGTCTGATCTCTGCAAGCGACGTTCACAATATCCTGAACGCTGTGAGCGTACTGGCTCAACCTATATCAGGCTCTGTTGGGGAAATGAATATTGACCCAGCTAAACCAGGCAGCGAAGAAACTGCATACGTAACGCCAGAGATCCCTGAAGAAGGTAAATTATCTGATGATGCTATTGATGCACTGCTGTTCGCTCTGTTCGGCGCTGGCCTGACTCAGGCTGCGGAATCAGTGGTTGACCGTGTTGAAGCACCTAAACCACGCTGGAAAGTTACTGCTACTTCCAGCGACATTACCCTATGGGCAAATGTTGATCAGCCGCAGAAATACATTGCCGTAGGGCGTGGTAAGAAGCTCGGCTTCGAACTGCCTGAAGGCGGTAATCTGCCACCAGCAGAACTGGTAGCCCACATGCTGGACATGTTTGGCGAAGATGTAGCGTAAATAAGGAAACCAGTATGTTTACTAAACAGCCGTGGTTTAACCCTCAAGGGCTTATACCCACCGAACAGAAGTATAAGGATATGTACGAGCAATCGTGGTTATCCCAGTTTGAAAAGGCAGAAACAGTTCACATACTGGTTCCTTTAGCATTCTATGAGGATGCAAAGGTGATTGCCGATAAACTGACAGAACCTAACGAATTCCGTAGTGATGTTCGCGTAGGCGATGACCTCTGTTTCCTGACTCGCAGTATAAAACCTTCCCGGCCTAATGTGTCTACAGAGCTATGCAAAGGGTTAATTCCCCACGGCACAGCCTTGTATAAAAACCAGAAAATGAAACGTAATGTAATCACTGTTACCTGGTTTTACTGGGATTGGCAGTCCCCAATAAAAAGTCTTCTAACATCCTACGTAGAGATAGGACTACCAGAATCTATGTTACCTGAGTATATGGCAACAGCTTCCGGCATTAGCTGGAAAGATCAGGTAGCTTATATCCGTAAAATTAAAACCATTCAGTTATTAAAAGGTAACTCTGATGGACTTCCAAAAACTACTGTCGAAAGCCCGAATTGGACTCCTGGCAAAAGATGAGTTTGTATTCTACAGCTCAATTATTCTGGGCGTAAAACACTCTATCGATAACTCAGCAGAGACTGCCTATACCGATGGGTTGAACTGCTATTACAACGAAGAGTTCTTCAAAGGCTTATCCAAAGATGAACGTGAGTTTCTGGTAGCCCATGAAGGGCTTCACATTGCCTTAGAGCATTGTACCTCACGCTCTGCTGGTATGGATCCAGAACGCTGGAACGATGCTTGTGATTACGTCATCAACGACATTCTCATCCGTGCTGGCTTGAAAATGCCTGCCGGGGGATTGCACGATGTGCAATACCGGAATATGTCTACCCTCCAGGTTTATCGTCTTCTGGAAGAAAAAGATAAACAGGGTGGTGGAGGTGGATCTGGTGGTAACCAGTTAGGTGGTAAGCAACTGCGTGACCTTAAAGAGCCACCAGCTAATGACCAGAAAAAGCGCGAAGAGATCAAGCAACAAGCTGAAGATCTCGTTATGCGTGGTAAAACCCTCGCTGAAATGTCCGGTGAGATGCCGGGTGAAATTGGCCCGGATCTACAACGTATCATTGATCGTCTGACCAAGCCTGTCATTCCGTGGCAGCGTGTATTACAGCGTTTCTTTAATGCAATGCAGAAGAACGACTTCACCTGGGCGCGTCCAAATCGTCGATACATAAGCCAGGATATTTATCTGCCGTCTATGCTATCGCCTGCCCTGGGGCCGATTGACTTCGCCTGGGATACATCCGGTTCAATCACCGACAAGATCTTTAATTATTTTGTCAGTGAAACCTACCACGTACTTAAACGCTTTAAACCAGAGTATGTAAACGTCATGCAGTTCGATCATGTCATGCGTAGCCGTGACAAGGTTCGTAACATGCGCGACCTGCTTAAACTGGAAATGCAGGGCGGTGGTGGTACTCGCGTAGACGAGTCCATCGAAGCATTTGCTAAGGCAAACTCACAGGCACTTATTGTGCTGACGGATGGTTATGTGAATACTCACCACATCCCAAATCCAGGTAAGCCTGTAATTTGGTGCTGTTATTCTAATACAGCTTTTAATCCCCCCTGGGGTCAAGTAGTCCACTTTTCTATGCCAGAGGGGTGATCCTCTGCGGAGGAATCATGTCTGATGAAATTGTATTAAACGAGGGGCAGTTAGCTTGTATCAAGCAAGTACACGGCTTCCTCGGAAGCTCAGCAGAAACCTTTATGGTTATTGATGGTGCTGGTGGTACGGGTAAAACTACGGTTGCAAAGCATATCGTAAAGACCCTACATGAGTACCACAAAACCAGAGCACTGCTGGGCTTCAAAGGTAAAACCGAACTTAAGGTGGCATTTACTGCCACCACTAACAAAGCCTGTGAAGCTTTACGCTTCGCATTGGGCGGGCCGGGGGAAGTCGTTCAGGATGTGCCAACCATCCACAGCTACCTACGGCTGATCATGGCAGAGAATCCTGTCACTATGAGGGATGAACTGACTGATTCAGACCCAAACCTGCGTCTTGGTAAAGTGCTGCTATTCATTGATGAAGCCAGCTATATCGATGAAGAACTGATGGCTTACATTGAAGCCAAAGTTACCCCCGGTGAAACCAAAGTTATTTTCATGGGCGATCCTGCCCAGCTTAAAAGTGCTGGCTCCAAACGGATGCCTGTATTTGATAACGGTACGTATCGTCGTGCTGTGCTCACCAAAGTGGAACGCTTTGACGAGTCAACTCCAATTCATGAACTGGCTGTTAAGCTGCGTGAACTAATTCTGGCTGGGGATTTCCGTATTCCAAAGTGTCCTATTGACGGTAAGCATATCATCTGGCTTCCACGCCCTCAGTTTGACCGTCTGATGCTAACTGACATGAGTTCAAACGACTGGTCTTATAGCACCAGTAAATTCCTGGCTTATCGTAATAAGCGTGTTCAGCAGTACAACAAAGGACTGTATGAGCACATCCAGGGATCTCGTAACTTCCGGGCAGGTGACTATGCAGTCAATAACCATTTCGTATCCGGCACCAAAGCCAGTGGTGGTATTGGTACTGATCGGATGGTGTTCATTGATGCAATGGAACCAACTGTAGAACTGGATGTACCCGGTCACTGGGTATATCTGGATGGGCAAGATAAGCGTAAGTTCTTTCTGCCTGATGATCACAATGCCATCGTGCGTATGCAACGTCGGTACTTCCGTTTAATGGAACGTGCTGAGAATGACCATGATGAGCATGTAGCCAGAGAACACTTCAAGAAGATAAAGAATACCTGGATTGACCTACGGCCTATTTATAGCCAGACAGTGTATAAAGCCCAGGGATCCACCTTCAGACGCGTTTTCATCGACCTGGCTGACCTTGGGTACTGCCTAGATCCAGAACAGCGTATGCGTATGTTATACGTCGCCTGTAGCCGTGCTCGTAAGCAGCTATTTCTTACTGGAGACTTTTACTGATGATTAAGGACTACGCCGCGAGGGATGTTCAGCGTCTTGTCACATACTGTCTCAACTGGCTTTACGCCAAATCTGTCGCTCATTTCAATGAAGAGATATTCAATATCGCTGTACAGAACCGTGAAGCCAGACAGTCAACAATGCTGACGTTCCGTTTCGGGAACGAGACTTTTAAGTATGAAAATGCTGAAATCCGTTTCCCACAAACTCTGGTTAAAGAACTCTACCCAGCTATGCACGCTATTATGACTCGCAGACGTAAGATCCTGACTGAGGAGCAAGCGTATGCAAACGCAGCCATAGTAGCTGCGTGCTCACGTTGTGAGACTGCAAGCCAGTTGTATCAATTACTCCCTGCAAAGCTGCATGAGGCATTACATAACATGCAAATTAGCCGGGAAATCGAACCACCATTTGAGCCGTTATCGGAAAAAGTGGTAAGTGAATTCAAAAAGAAACACGCCGTCAATCTGGACATGATTGCGCAGCGTATCACTCGTAACCTGTTGGGAATTATCCAATGACTGAACAAACTGTAGTCAACGTAAGTTACAACAAAGACAAAACCTGGACGGTGCTTATTAAGCAACCTGACGGTACTGAAGTGAAGCAATCGCTGAAACTGGAAGGCATACCACAAGTCGCTATGCTGGCACTGACAACTCGCATTGCTGAGTTGGAAGAAAAGGCACGACTGTGGACTCAGCCTACCCCTGATATGGTGCAGGCTGGCCTGGCCGAAGTTCAGCGTATGCTGGATGAGTGGGATGATGACGGTCATATCCAATTGGGGCATGGTAATGACCCGGTTAGTGATGCCCAGGCATCAGATATGGCCGTCTTCGTCCTACAAGCTATGGCAAGCAAACTGCCAAAAGCCTAATCAAATAAGCCAGATTTATTCTGGCTTTTTCTTTTAAAAGTCTTTGTAAATCTTACTTGAGGAATTCAAATGCAAGTCGCAACTCTCGATCATGGCTCGTCTGCAACGCTAGGTGCTGTAGCTGCACCGCAAGCTGTATCCATTACTGGTGATATGTCACTCATTATGATGCTGACCACCAACCTGTATTCAAACCAGATGTTAGCAGCTATCCGTGAACCGTTGTGTAACGCGTGGGATGCCAACATCGAAGCCGGGACTACCGATCAACCACTGGTGATTAAAATCACCAAAGACGGCAACCTGATGATTCAGGATAGCGGTCTGGGTATCCCGGCAGAGAAAATGAAAGACGTATACGGTGTATATGGTCAGTCTACCAAAAAGGACAATGACGCCGTTACTGGTGGCTTTGGCCTGGGTAGCAAAGCTCCGTGGGCTTTGGCTGATAGCTTCCGTGTCATCTCTGAATGCGGTGGCATCAAGACCATCTACAACATGCCTAAGTCATGTGTGGAAAACGATGGCCTGCCCGGCATTCTGCCTGTAGCTACCATGCCAACTGAACGCTCTGGTTTAACTCTGTTAATCCCGATCCTTGAAGACAAAATGGCTGAAGCAGTTGACTACGTTAAAGCCATTGTCTGTCACGGTGCAATGAATGCGACCTTCGAAAACGAGATCATCGGTGAAGGCCCGTATCCAATGCCTGTGCTGGAAATGTCCGATGAGCCGGGTTCTTACAACGTGGATTCATCAAGCTGGTGGCGTGGTTACATGGGTGACCATTCGATCTTTGTTCGTTATGGTGCTGTCATCTATCCGATGCTGCGTAACCCAAAAACGGACAAAGTAGCTGACGTACTGGAAGACTTCATGGGTATGGTAGGCTTCCGTCGTATGGTCGTTCAGGCCGCACCAGGAAGCCTGGCATTAACACCAAGTCGTGAAGCCTTATCATCGCATAAGATGACGGAAGATGGCCTTGTAGACCTTCTGACGGCGTTGGTTAAGCGTATCGAAGATGACCTGATTAAACAGATTCCGGGCAGCATCAAAAATGCGATTCACCGACTGGAAACAGGTAACTACGATAACTTTGGTAGTGAAACCACCTTAACCTATCGTCACGATGGTGCATGTGCTATCGAGCCTCACTCTGTACGTAAGTATTTACGTTCAAATCTCGGTAATGGGTTCCTTGCTAAGTACCAGCGTTTCCTGCGTCACGCAGAGAACCGGGGATTCAAATTTAAATACCAGTTTGAAAACCAGACAGCGAGTAAGCGTTATCACAAATTGCGTTTAATGTTTACCCGTGAGTACCGTTACAAGTCAAACCGCCGTTTTTACTTACAGAACTTCTTCAATCACTTCGTAATGCGCCCATTAGGGAAAGTGTTTACTGCTAATCCAGAGATGCACCCTAGCAACCTACGCCTCAGTTTCCAGAATTACTGGAATGACCGTAAGGTCACTAAAGACGATTTCTGTTTCTTAAGCGGTAATGGGGAAGACTTCAAACGTCTTAAAGAGTTGGTTGATAAAAAGGTTTACGTATTTATTACCACCCGTCTGGCTGGCGTAGCTAAAAGCATCAGCGATTGTCCTAACATTGGTCACACTGACCTGGCCTGGGTATATCGCGTAGATCCGAAGAAACGTAAAGAGATCCCCAACTATGTGAAGGCATTTGAAGATGCCGGATACTCTGTAGTAGACCTAAGCCAGAACCATTCATGGGACTCAGTTGCACAGGAAGCTCTGCTTGCTGCTCGTACTAAGCCTAAAAAGGTAAAGGAAGATAAGCCACAGGTTAAAAACATGTTGGCTACTCTGGTGAACTTCTACACCCCACGACGTAAGCGTAAGATGGCAATCGTTGAAATTGCTGTTGCCGAGAATCTTACCTACACAACGGATTCCCCGCTGTTCTATGTAGAACTGGATGAATTACGTGAAAATACCCTGGGGCGTTTTGTTCATATTCTGGATCTCACTGATGAAGAGATGCAATTCGGTGTGATAGTGCGTAACGGTATTGAACGCCGTATGGCTGAAAACCGTGGTGCTGTCTCTGTGGATAATTACTTTGCTCCTAAGCTTATTGCTAAGCTGAAGACTAAAGCGTATGCCCGCTACGTTACCAAACAACGCCAACCATCTATCAGCGAAGTGTTTGATGTTGCATCAACTGATCTTAAACTGTTCCGTATCCTTGGTATTACCTTACCTGGCTTGGATAAACTTAAGTTCATTCCTGAACTGGAACGAGCACGGGAACGTGCAAGATCCTACCCAGGAACTCTGCTAAATACTATCGACGATCCGGTAGAACAAGATGCTGTCCGAGCTATTCTGGACTTGCAATTTGAAGCTCCGGCATTCGTCAAGAAATTGGCAATCCTGAAAGAAGACCCGATGTTACGTCAGTTAAATATGCGTAACAACAGTCTGCTTGACTGGATTGATCAATACCCAGAGCGTATTCCTGCTCTGAAATCCCTCGTTTTAAGCGCGCTCAAAAAATGGAAATAAACCATGAAACAACAACTGATTACTATCATTGCTCTGTCAGTAGATAGCAAGGTAGCTGTTCTCTATAAAGAGGACGGTTCTACCGTCACTATCAAACAAGGGGATGCTCGTCTTCCTCTGATCGTAGAGAAGGCCCGTGGGCCTCTCTCATTAAATCCACCTCTGCCTGTAGAGGTTGATGTCACCCCTATCTTCGCACGCCGTGAAGAATTCGAAGACGCTGAGAAAGGTACTGGTGGCGTTATCAAGTTCTTCCGTGTAGCGAAGTCCTTCCTCAGTAAACTGGTTAACACTGAATCACCCGATAAGGTTGATGAAAGTGCTGCTCACATTAGCCCGCTGGAAATCGGTAAATTGCCGTGGAAAGCTCCGGTTGATATAGCCCAACCTCTGCAAGAGATGGTGGACGCAGAGGATGAAGCTGGAACTGAAGCCTGGGATACCAAACCAGAAGGTGCGGAACCTCCTGTGCCTCATTCTGTGTTCATCGAAAAGCTGCCGAAAGACTACAACAAAGTTGCAGTTATTAAAGCGGTACGTGAAATCACTGGGCTGGGCTTACGTGAAGCTAAAGATCTGGTTGAGTCTCCTCAACCGATCCTGGTACTCACCAATGCCGATACAGAATCTGCTGGTGTAGCTGCTATGCTTCTGCACCGTGCGGGCGCATACGTGGAAATGAAACCAAGTGTGCCGGGTGAGAAACTGTTTGCTCTCAGTAATGACCAAAAAGTTGAAGCTGCAAAAGATCGTATGCAACAACTGGTAGGTAATGCTAAGGACACCAGTGATCCTGAGTTCCATGCTCCGATGAAGGACGATGAAACTATTGTTGCGGTACATACCGAAACTGGTGCAATCATCCCGGATGCTCACAAACTCGGTCACCAGCTTAAAGCTGCGTCAAAGCTCCAGAACTACACTGGTTTCACCAACTTCGTGGAACGTCTGTCGGCTATCATCGACCAACGTGGTCACTCGGTAGAAGACCTGATGAAGTTCATCGAACATGGCGATCTACCGATTGCAGATGATGGTTGTATCATCATTTACAAGCGTCTGAACCGCCACGGCAAAGGTGCGTTTACCGATGTTCACTCCGGCAAGATCAAACAGAAAGTTGGCTCATATGTATTCATGAAGCCAGGTCTGGTTGATCCTAACCGGCGTCAGGACTGCTCCAACGGTCTGCACGTTGCTTCTTTGTCGTATCTGCGTGGCTTTAGTGGTGATGTCACTGTAGTAGCTAAAGTACGCCCAGAAGACGTGTTTGCTGTACCTGAGTACAACACCAATAAAATGCGTGTTTGTGGCTACCACATTCTGGCTGAACTGGATACGGCAGAGCGTAACCTTGTTAACGATGGTGGTTCTCTGTCCAGTACCCCGGTGGGTAAAGCACTGCTGAACGATATTATCGCTGGTCGCCATGTGCCAATCACTCAGCTTGTTGAAGTGGGTGGTCACCGTGGTACTAACGTCACTTATACTGACGTTAAACCAGAAGATCGTGTACAGCCTGAGGTGTCTCAGCAAACCGTTGAGCATGAAACACTGGATACGGAAGCGTCACTGGATCCTACTGTTCCAGTAGCTGATGCTATCGAAGCTGATAAACTGAAACCGGTTAGCCCGGCTGAACCTGAAGCGAAAGTTTCAGCAGAACCAGCTAAACCTAAAGAGGTTACTGAAGTGAAACGTGAAACCAAAGCACAGACTGCACAGCGTCTGTGGGCAGAGTATCGTACTCAGCCTTCTACTGCGCGTCTGGAAACCCTGGTAGCCTTTAAGAAGGCATCCAAAAAGGGTTGGTCTGCGCTGGGTATCGATGATGCGGCTGTTAAGCTGATCGAGGAAGAAACGGCTAAAGCTGCTGAGACTACCGTTAAGGTAAATAAAGTCTCTGACTTTGAAGACGTTAAACCAGTAACGAAAAAACAGCCTAAAGCACAGTCATTCACCTCCCCGGTGAAAGGTAACTCGCCCCGTACAATTATCCACGAGGCAATTAAAAATGGGATTGAACAGAACATCGATCAAATCCTAGTTGCCAAAAAGCAGGCTAAAAAATCCTGGGCTGCTCTTGGCGTTAGTGAAGATCTGGTTAAACAGATTGAAGCTGCAACAAAGTAAGCTGTAAACTGCTGTACCCCAGGCCACCTTCGGGTGGCCTTTTCAATGTTTATCCACGAGAGAGGTCGGATTTACATATGAGGCATATTATCTATGCTACACGGGAAACATACGAAACAGCGATCCTTATCAAGGAGGCAGCATTACTGCCATCCTCGATAGAACGCTTCTATGTGGATCCTATGCACATGACTGGATACAACAAAGAAAACGTTGTTGTGTTCACTCTGGACTACCAACCCAATAACAAAGCTCCAGTAGGTCACTGTAAAGACTATCTACTGAAGTCTCTGTTACCTGCCCTTAAGAAGCTTAAGACTAAGTACGTTTACTGTGCTGACTCGAACTACTTTAAGGTACTTACCAAAAACAGCAAAGCAGATGCCCAATTGGGTTATGTGCTGCCGTGTGCTTTACCGGGTTATGAAGATCTGCAAGTGATCCTGGGTATTAACTATCAGGCACTGACTTATAACCCAAACCAGGAAGACAAGTTAAACCTGTCTATCCAGACGCTCACCAGCACGCTTGCAGGCTCTTATAAAGCTCTGGGTGAGGGAATCATCAAGTGGGCAGATTATCCTGTCACAGACCGGGAAATTGACGCTGCATTCGCACGTATAATGGACTGGCCTATAGTGGCTATCGATACCGAAACCTTCAGTCTTCATCCATTCAAAGCTGGCTTAGGTACTATTTCATTCTCGCCGGATACAACTGGTGGTATTGGAATGCGTTGTGACCTGATCCAACAAGACGGTGAAAACGTCAGGATCTTCAATCCGTACTTCCGTCATAAGCTCCGTAAGTTCTTCGAAGCGTATAAAGGCAAAGTGGTATATCACCACGGTGCTTACGATATCAAGGTACTCATTTACAACCTGTATATGGCTGACCCGTTAGATAACGCTGGTCTGCTGGAAGGGTTAGAGGTGCTTACCCGTAATATCGACGATACGAAGCTGATTGCTTATCTGGCTTTAAACAGCACAGCCGGAAACGAGTTAGGGCTGAAAGCTCTTGCTCACGAGTTTGCTGGCAACTGGGCTAAAGACGATATCAATAACATCATGGCAATTCCTTTAATGGAACTCCTGCAATATAACGTCGTAGATACCATGTCTACTATGTATGTGCGGGATAAGTATTATCCGGTCATGGTGCGTGATGGTCAGAAGAAGATCTACCAGGAACAATTCCTGCCAAGTCTGAAGACGATCATCCAGATTGAATTGTCTGGTATGCCTCTGATACCTGAGAAGGTTAAGGCAGTCAGAAAACAACTGGAAGCAGGTCTGGATGCAGCTATCCAACTTATGCGTGGAACAAAAGCTGTGCAGGCAGCCGAACGTATCATCCAGCAAAATGCGATGGTAGCGGCTAATGCCAAACTGAAGACCAAACAACATCCTATTGAGCATTTCGCTCATATCCAGCTTAACCCTGGCTCAAACCAGCAAGTAGCAATACTGCTGTATGAGGTGATGAAGCTTCCGGTCATTGAACGGACGAAGACAAAGCAACCTGCCACAGGTGCTGATGTTATTGAGAAGCTGGCTAACCATGCGAAAACAGAAGAAGCGAAAGCTCTGATGAAAGCATTGGTGGACTACAACAAAGTAGCCAAGATCCTCAGTTCGTTTATCCCGGCATTTGAAGCTGCATTTGATAAAGGTAATGGGCGTGCGTATCTTCACGGTAGTTTCAACCTCGGTGGAACGTTATCCGGGCGATTAAGCTCATCTGATCCTAACCTGCAAAACCTGCCCTCTGGTTCTCGCTTCGGTAAGCTGGTCAAACAGTGCTTCTCTGCACCAGACGGATGGATATTCGCCGGGGCTGACTTCAATGCACTGGAAGACCGTATTAACGCCTTGCTCACCCAGGATCCGAATAAGATTAAAGTCTTTACGGATGGATACGATCCCCACTCAATGCGTACCTACGCATACTGGCCGGAGAAGTTCGCACACCTGCCGAACACAGTTGAGGGTATCAACCGTATCCAGGAAGAGTTCAAAGAAGATCGTGGTTTATCCAAGCCAGTATCGTTTGCACTCCAATATCTGGGAACCTGGCTTACCCTGGTGAAAAACTGTGGTTTCGAGCCAGATGAAGCGAAGCGTATTGAAGCTAACTTCCACAAGCTGTACGAAGTATCAGGGAAGTGGGTTAAAGGGAAAATAGAACAGGCCACCAAAGATGGTTATGGTACTGGAGCCTTTGGCTTACGTATCCGCACACCGCTGCTGGCTAAGTCTGTTCTGGGTTCAAGTCGTACCATGCGAGAGGCAGAGGCCGAAGGCCGTAGCCTCGGCAATGCTGTAAGTGGTCAGTCCTATGGATTGCTCACCAACCGGGCTGTAAACGAGTTTATGGAACGTGTATGGGCATCGCCTTATCGTAACGACATAATCCCTGTAGCGTTGATTCATGACGCTATCTACGTACTTATCCGTAACAATCCTGCTGCCGTTAAGTTTGCCAATGACAATCTCATTGAGTGTATGGCCTGGAAAGGTTTACCGGAGATCGCAGATCCTCGTGTACCGTTGCCAGCCAACCTCGATTTGTATTGGCCTAACTGGGCTACTCCGATCACTCTGGATAACAACCTCAGCGAGGATGAGATCCGCCAGGCTGTAGCGAAAGAGCTTCAAGCCAGAAAGGAAAAAGCTAAGGCTGCATAACCGATGCCCCTTCGGGGGCATAGCGAGGAATCATGAGTAAACCAGTTGAAAAAGTACATGAAGATGTACTCCGTTCATATGCTGTCTCTTATACACATCTCCGCGCCCACGAGACGCTACGCTATCTCGTATGCC